>Ga0310822_100088_pt1 | contig 146034 bp, 135 predicted proteins | sample P4_ome_2_FD_201313 | JGI IMG/M metagenome (GOLD analysis project Ga0310822, IMG submission 201313) | Sorghum-adapted microbial communities from Joint BioEnergy Institute, Emeryville, California, United States - P4_Day56_Rep2 | ecosystem: Engineered > Bioreactor > SSF (Solid state fermentation)...
TCCGCCAGAACCTTCGTGATCGCCGCCGTCAGCGTCGTCTTCCCGTGGTCAACGTGACCAATCGTCCCCACGTTCACGTGCGGCTTCGTCCGCTCAAACTTCGCCTTCGCCATCGCTTTCCGTTCCTAAAGATTCTCGTCGATCTGAGTGCCGACGCCTGTCTACCGGCTTGATCCAGCTTGCCGCCCGAACGGGATCGCAGCCGCCTGATCGTGGAGCGGGTGGCGGGAATCGAACCCGCGTAGCCAGCTTGGAAGGCTGGAGCTCTACCACTGAGCTACACCCGCAGTCCTGTCCTTTTCCCCGCCTCGAATCCTCGCCCGGCCTTTCGCCAGCCGTTCCGCTTTCCGTCCGCCCCGCTGGTGGAGGGGGTAGGATTCGAACCTACGTAGGCGTACGCCAACGGGTTTACAGCCCGTCCCCTTTAGCCACTCGGGCACCCCTCCGTGCGTCGCAGCACCCGGCGCAACGGAGTTGCGAACTATGAGGATTCGCCGTTGATTGTCAACTTTAAAACATACGAAAAGGACGCCTGCCGGGCGTGACGATCCGCACCACCCACGCCGAAGGCGTCTGCCTCTGCCGCCTATATAGGAACGATAGTAGCCGTCTGCCATGTCCAAACGCAAGAAATTACCACCCCGTCCACCCGCCAACGGCAAGCCGGCTGCCCGGCGCACGGCCGCGCCCGCATTCCCGTCGTCACGGACCGGGCAGCAACCGGGACGCAGCGGCAAGCCGCCGGGTGCCGATAGCGGACCGGTCCGGCGCGCGCGGCGGCGGGCACCGGCCGAGGGCGGCGCCTACTGGATCTACGGCGCCCATGCAGTCGGGGCTGCGCTCGCCAATCCGCGCCGACGAATCCTCCGTCTTCTCCACACCGGCGAAACGGCGCCGGCGGTGGACTCGCTGCTGGCCGCGGCGCGGTCGGGCGGAACCGATGCCGGCAAGGCCGAACCCGTGGCCGTCGAGCGGGTCGACCGGGCGCTTCTTGACCGGTTGCTCCCGGACGGGGCCGTGCACCAAGGCCTTGCGGCCCGCGTGGAGCCGCTGCCGCCGGTCGCCATCGAGGACATCTGCGCGGCGGCGGGCGACGACGCGACGGTCCTGCTCCTCGACCAGGTCACCGATCCTCACAACGTCGGCGCGATTCTGCGCTCGGCCGCAGCCTTCGGAGCGCTGGCGGTGGTCCTCACGGAGCGGAACGCGGCCCCGGAATCGGGCGCGCTCGCCAAGGCGGCCTCCGGCGCCCTCGAGCACGTTCCCCTGGTCCGGGTCACCAATCTGGCGCGGGCCATGGAAACGCTCAAGGACGCAGGGTTCTGGTGCATCGGCCTCGCCGCCGAAGCCACCGAGACGCTGGCGACCGCCAATCTTTCCGGACGCGTGGCCCTGGTGCTGGGCTCCGAGGGCGGCGGCCTGCGCCGACTGACGCGGGATCGCTGCGACCTGCTCGTGCGCCTGCCGACCGGCGGCCCGATCGCCGATCTCAACGTTTCCAATGCGGCCGCCGTCGCGCTCTACGAGCGGGCGCGGAACCGACAGGACGAGCGCGGCGTTGACCCGATGCGCCCCAAGTCGGGGTGACCGCCCCGGCGCTCCCCTCACCCGTCACCCCGAGGAGGTCATGGCACCACGCGCCCGCCCGATCACGCTGCCCGTGCTCGCCGTTGCCACCATTGTCCCTTTCGTGCTGCCCGCATTCTCTCAACAGACCCCGCCCGGCGAGGCGATGCGCTGGTTCGCCGGCCTTGACGTCGACAAGGACGGATTCGTGACGGCTGAGGAGATGACCCGGGTGCGCGACAAGCGGTTCGGCCGGATCGACGGCAACGGCGATGGTGCCGTCACGGTGGACGAGTATCTCTTCGGGATTCCCGAACGCTACCGCGACATCCTCGAGGATCGCCGCAACCGCCACGCGGCGATGGACCGGGATGGCGACGGCGCCGTCACGCGACAGGAATACATGGCCTTCGGCGACCGCGTGATGGATCTCGCCGATCGCGACGGCGACGGACGGATGTCTCATGCCGAGTTCGCCGAGAGCATAGCGTCGATCCAGGGAGAGTAGCCGGCCTCGGCGACCGGCCCGGCTCTTGAGAGCCGGCGTGTCAGAAACTCGGCGGCGTGCAGGCCGAGACCACCTCGCACTCCTCCTCGCCGACGTTGCGGAAGCGGTGCGGCAAGCGGCTGTCGAAGTAATAGGCTTCGCCCGGACCGAGCACCCGGCGCTGGTCGCCCACCGTGACCTCAAGCCGCCCCCGGATGACGACTCCCCCCTCCTCGGCCTCGTGCCGCAGCATGGCCTCGCCGGTATCGGCGCCAGGGGCGTAGCGTTCGTGCAGGATCTGAATCGCGCGCCCCGTGAGGTCCGGCCCGACCTGGCGATAGGAGATCCGCCCGCCCGCCAGCTCGACGAGCTCGTCGGCAGCAAAGAAGACGCGCGGCCGCGGCATGGCGTCGACAGCGAAGAACTCGGCGAGCGAAACCGGCAGCCCGTCCAGCACCTTCTTGAGAGAGCCGACGGACGGGCTGCTGCGGTTCTGCTCGATCAGCGAGATGATTGCGTTGCTGACTCCCGCGCGCTTGGCCAGCTCCCGCTGGGAAAGCCCGTGCCTCTCCCGCAGGCTTCGCAACCGCGCCCCGACATCGAACTCTGCGTCCGTCATCTTCCCGTCCCGTTTGCGTCCAAACCGTTAAGTCCGTTCAATATACTAAACACATAAATCGTGGGCGTCACGATTCTTATCGATTTTTCTTGTCGATCCTTCCCGATCCTGGATCGATCCATCGTTCCGCTTGTCTAATTTTCTTATCATGATAGGCTGAGTCACCCATCCAAAGATTGGCGAGCATTCCCATGCAAGGCACGGCTCTTCCGGCGGATTTCGACGCCTCCCCGAACAATCTCGAAGCCTTCTGGATGCCGTTCACGGCGAATCGGCAGTTCAAGCAGGCGCCGCGCCTTCTGGTCGCGGCCGAAGGCATGCATTACACCGCGATCGATGGCCGCCCGATCCTCGACGGCACGGCCGGGCTCTGGTGCGTCAACGCCGGCCACGGCCGGGAGAAGATCGTCGAGGCGGTTCGCCAACAGGTGGGCAAGCTCGATTACGCGCCCACCTTCCAGATGGGTCATCCACTTCCCTTCGAGCTTGCGTCACGACTGGCCGCCCTGCTGCCCGGGGACCTGGACCACGTCTTCTTCACCAACTCCGGCTCGGAATCGGTGGATACGGCGCTGAAGATCGCCATCGCCTATCACCGCGCCCGCGGCGAGGGCACGCGCCAGCGCCTGATCGGCCGCGAGCGCGGCTATCACGGGGTCGGCTTCGGCGGGATCTCGGTTGGCGGGATCGTCAACAACCGGAAGTTCTTCGGCAGCCTGCTCACCGGCGTAGACCACCTGCCCCACACCCACAACCCGGAGAAGAACGCCTTCAGCCGCGGCCAGCCGGACTGGGGCGTGGAACTGGCCGACGACCTCGAGCGGATCGTCGCCCTTCACGACGCCTCGACCATCGCGGCGGTCATCGTCGAGCCGGTTGCCTGCTCGACCGGCGTCCTGGTTCCGCCCAAGGGCTATCTCCAGCGCCTGCGCGAGATCTGCGACCGGCACGGCATCCTGCTGATCTTCGACGAGGTCATAACCGGGTTCGGCCGTCTGGGCGCGAGCTTCGCCGCCGAGTATTTCGGCATCATTCCGGACATCATCACCACGGCCAAAGGGCTCACCAACGGGACGATCCCGATGGGCGCCGTGTTCGTCCGCAAAGGCATCTACGATGCCTTCATGGACGCGCCGGAGAACACGATCGAGCTGTTCCACGGCTACACCTATTCGGGCCACCCCGTCGCCGCGGCCGCCGGCCTCGCGACGCTCGAGGTCTACAAGGAAGAGGGCCTCTTCGAACGGGCGGCGGAACTGTCCGGCTATTGGGAGGACGCGGTCCATTCCCTGAAGGGCACGCGCCACGTTGTCGATCTGCGCAATCTCGGAATCATCGCCGGCATCGAGCTGGAGCCGATTCCCGGCAAGCCCACGAAGAGAGCCTTCGAGGCGTTCCTCCGCTGCTTCGAGAAAGGCTTGCTGATCCGCACCACGGGCGACATCATCGCCCTATCGCCGCCCTTGATCCTGGAGAAGGGCCACATCGACCAGATGTTCGGCACGCTTGCGGAGGTTCTGCGGGACCTCGACTGATCGGCCGTCAAGCTCGCTTGGATCGGATCGGAGCCGCGCCGATGGCGGGCCCGATTGTGCTGTTCTTTCTTAGCGTTGCTTTATCTTTCTTATCTTGGGGGTGAACCCATGTTCATTGGAGTGCCGAAGGAAATCAAGACGCACGAGTACCGGGTGGGGCTCGTGCCGGCGAGCGTACGCGAGCTGGTCCATCACGGCCACCGGGTCCTGGTCGAGACCGGCGCCGGCGCCGGGATCGGTTTCGACGACGACGCCTACCGCGCGGCCGGCGCCGAGATCGCGCCCGATGCCGCGGCCGTGTTCGCCGACGCCGAGATGATCGTCAAGGTCAAGGAGCCGCAGCCACAGGAATGCAAGATGCTGCGACCCGGCCAGATCCTGTTCACCTATCTGCATCTGGCCCCCGATCCCGAACAGGCCAAGGGCTTGATGGAGTCCGGCAGCATCGCAATCGCCTATGAGACGGTGACCAACGCGCGCGGCGGGCTGCCCCTGCTCGCGCCGATGAGCGAAGTCGCCGGACGGATGTCGATCCAGGTCGGCGCCCATTGCCTGGAGAAGGAATCCGGCGGCGCCGGCATCCTGCTCGGCGGCGTTGCCGGGGTAGCAGCCGCCCGAGTGGTGATCATCGGCGGCGGCGTCTCCGGCACCAACGCAGCACGCATGGCCATGGGCATGGAGGCGCATGTCACGGTCATCGACAAGTCGCTCGACCGGCTGGTCGAGCTCGACAACCAGTTCGGGCCCAAGCTCAACACCATCTACGCGACCGTCGATTCGATCGAAAGTCATGTCATCAACGCCGATCTGGTGATCGGCGCGGTGCTGGTGCCCGGCGCGGCCGCGCCGAAGCTGGTGACGCGCGAGATGGTCCGGCGGATGCGCCCGGGTTCGGTCCTCGTCGACATCGCCATCGACCAGGGCGGCTGCTTCGAAACGAGCCGCCCGACCACGCATGCCGATCCGACCTTCGTCGTCGACGGGGTGGTTCATTACTGCGTCGCCAACATGCCCGGCGCCGTGGCGCGGACCTCGGCCGTCGCGCTCAACAACGCCACCCTGCCCTTCACCCTTGCGCTCGCCAACAAAGGCTATCGCCGGGCGCTCGTCGAGGACGTGCATCTGCGCAACGGCCTCAACGTGCATAGCGGCCGGATCACCCACAAGGCCGTCGCCGACGCGCTCAAGCTGACCTACACGCCGCCCGAGGAGGTCTTGAGCCTCTGACGGGGCCGGCCCCGGTTTCCCCGCCCTATCGCCCGTGCGACGTCTTACGCCAGGCGCCGCGCTCGACCGACATGTAGAGCGCCGGACCGTCCGGCGTGTCGATGAGCCCTTCACGGCGGAAGCCCGCCTTCTCATAGGCACGGATCGCGATCGCGTTGTCGGGGGCGGGATCGATATGCACCCGGGCGACGTCCGGCATGGCGAACAGCCGATCGAGGGCGATACGAAGAAATCGGGGCCCGAGCCCGCGCCCCGTCGCTTCGACCTCGCCGATGGAGAGATCGAGGCCGAAGGTTTCCCGTGGCAAGGCGCAACCCTGCCAGAAGGGGTCGCCATTGGCGTGGTAGACCTGCAGGTAGCCGAGCGGGCGGCCGGCTTCGACCATCAGGAAAGGCGTGACGCAGCCCCCCGCCAGATGGTCGCGAATCTGCCGGATTTCCTCGTCCGGCACGCCCCACCATCGGGCCACATGGGGTGAACCCAGCCAGCGCCGGACCAGGGGCAGATCCGCCTCGGTGAGCCGGACCAGCGACAAATCGGGATCGGTCGCGCTGTCAATCCGCCGATCCGAGGGCTTGCGCGCGAACCGCAGGGCGAAATCCTCCGCCTCTTCGGACCCGCGGATTCTCCTGGGATCCCAGCGGGCCCCGGGGCGCCTATCCCGCGACGGCCGGCCCCTTGAGTTCGATCCGGTTGCCTTCCGGGTCCTCGAGATAGATCGATGGGCCTTCGCCCTCTGCTCCATAGCGCCGGGCCACCTCCCCCGGCCTCGCGCCATGGGCCGCGAGGTGTGCGCGAATCGCCGTGCCGTCGAATGGCTCGACGCGAAGGCAGACATGGTCCATGTTGCGCCCCTCGGCGCCGGGCGCCGTACCGCCTTCTCGCCCAAGCCTGCCCGCCACATCGACGAGGTCGATCAACGAGGCCCCGGCCCGGAGCTGGACCAGCCCCAGATCCTCCTGCCGCCGCTCGACGACACAGCCGAGCACCTCTCCATAAAACCGCACCATGCGTTCGATGTCGCGGACACGCAGCACGACGTGGTCGAGTCCCTTGACGCGGACGGGGCCAGCGGTCGAGGGCGCAGTCATGGCGTCAGACGGTCCGCAGATACCATTCGTATTCGAGGTTCGACACCACCGAGTGGAAGGTCCGGCGTTCCGACCAGCGGCATTTGCTGTAGACCCGACAGAAGTCCGCCCCAAGATAGTCCGGAAGGATCTCGGCGTTGTCGAAGGCGCGAAGCGCCTCGTGCCAGGTCGTCGGCAGGGTCGAATCGACCTGGCTGTACGCGTTGCCCGTGATCGGCTGGCCCGGATCGATCCGGTTGACGATCCCGTAATGCGCCCCCGCCAGAACCGCCGCCACCGCGAGATAGATGTTGGCGTCGGCGCCGCCGACGCGATGCTCGATCCGCCGCGCCAAGCCGCCGCCGCTCGGGATGCGAAGCGCCGTGGTCCGGTTGTTGTAGGCCCAGACCGCCGCCGTCGGAGCGTAGCTGCCGACCTGGAACCGCCGATAGGAGTTGGCGTTGGGTGCAAGGATCGCCATCGATTCCGCCATCGTCTCGACGAGGCCGCCGATGGCATGGCGAAGCGTGTCGCTGCCCTGCTGGGTGCCGTCGTCGAAGACGTTGTTGCCGGCCTGATCGAGCAGGCTGAAATGGATGTGCAGCCCGTTCCCGGGCTGATCCGCGAAGGGTTTGGCCATGAAGGTGGCGTCGAATCCGACATTGGCCGCCACGCCCTTGACCAGCCGCTTCAACAGCACGCCGTGGTCCGCCGCGACCAACGCATCCGGCACGTGCTTCAGGTTGATCTCGTACTGCGCCGGCGCCGCCTCCGAGACAGCGGCCTCGGCCGGGATACCCTGCGTGGCCGCGGCGGTCTCCACCGCGGCGAAGAACTCGTCGAACTCGCTCAGCCGCGCCATGCCGTAGGTCTGTGTGGCTTTCTCACGCAGCCCCGTTACCGGCGACACGGGCGGGCGCGGTCGGCCGTCCGGCGTCAGTTCGCGGTCGATGAGGTAAAACTCGAGCTCGACAGCGACCACCGGTGTCAATCCATCCCGGCGGTACCGCTCAAGAACGCCGTTCAACACCTGCCGAGGGTCGGCAAAGAAGGGCCGGCCATCCTCTTCATGCATCGTCAGCAGCACCTGCCCGAGGGGGCGCTTGTGCCACGGCACCGGCTTCAGCGTGCCCGGCACCGGCCAGCAGACCCGGTCGGCATCGCCATCCGCCCACTGCAGGCCAGCCTCCTCCACGTCGGCGCCGGTGCAGTCGAGAGCGAAGATCGATCCCGGCAGGCGCACGCCGTCGACATAAAGCTTCGGCAAAGCTTCCCGCGCCAAACGCTTGCCGCGGATGATGCCGGATCCGTCGGGGACCAGCAGCTCGACTCCGGAGATTTCGGGATGGGCCGCCAGGAACGACTCGACCTCGGCCGATCCAAGCTTGGGACTCATGGAAACTTGTCGCTGTCGTGAAACGGTCATGCCATCCTGCCCATCCGGCGCGCCGCGTCAAGAGGGCCGACGGCAACCGCGAGCGTCAGCCGAGGAGGCCGAGCATCAGCGGCATCGTTAAGAACGCACCCAGGGTGCTGGCCGTGAGCAGGCTCGCCATCAAGGTCGCGTCGCCGCCGAGCTGCCGAGCCAGAATGTAAGCCGAGGGCGCCGTCGGCAGGGCAGCCCACAGCACCGCGACCGCCCGCGCCGGCCCCGGCACGTCGAGGGCCACACAGGTCGCATAGGCAAGGAGCGGCAGGGCCAGCAGCTTCAGCGCCGTGCCCGCGGCCACCGTCCACCGGGTTGCCCGGAGCGCCCGCAGGTCGAGGCCCGCGCCGACGGCAAGCAGGCCGAGCGGCAGCGCCGCGCGCCCCAGGACCTCGATCGTCGGCGCCACACCGAACGGCAGGTGCAGGTCCAGAAGGTTCAGGGCGGCGCCGGCCACGCAGGCGAGGATCAGCGGGTTCCGAGCGATCAGGCCCATCTGCGCCACGAACCCGGGTGCCCGGCCGCCGCGCGCGCCGTACCGGGCGAGCACGGCGATGCTCAACAGGTTCACCGTCGGCACGAGAACCGCGATGCAGACCGCCGCAAGGGCGATTCCCACCGCCCCGTAGAGGGCCTCCGCCGCGGCGATACCGATGTAAGTGTTGAACCGGACCGCTCCCTGAAAGATGGATGTCAACACCGGTCCGTCCCGGCCGAGCGCGCGACTGAGCGCGATCACCAGCATTCCCACCGCCAGAACCGGGACGATCAGCGCCGCTGCCAACGGCGCGAGATCGAGTCCGACGGGCTCGCTCTCGGTCAGGCTCTCGAGCAGGAGCGCCGGAAAGAACAGATAATAGGTGAGCCGTTCTGCCGCCGCCCAGAAGCCATCGCCGGGCACGCCCGCGCGCTTCAGTCCCCAGCCGAGGGCAATCAGCAGGAAGACAGGAATCAGGGCAGCGAAGACGGCGGGCATCGAACGATTGCGGCGTTCAGCCAAACGGGATCGGGGCCGACCTGAGGGATCGAGGCGCCATCTTGCCAGGCTTTGGGGCGCATGCTAGCGATATCTTACCTTTTACGGCGAATCCTCCCATAGGGACGGGTGCGAGGGAAACGGGCAGCATTGCCTCTGCCCCGGTTGTATGGTCGCGGTCAAGGACGCCCAAGAGGGTGCGGAAAGGCGGTCGCAGAACGGCGGCTGCCCCGGTTCCACGACGTTCCTGCCGAAAAGGCCAAAACCAGATGGAACCCATGAAACATATCGAAGAGTGGCTGTCGGAGCGGAAAATCGACGAGGTGGAGTGCCTCGTCCCCGACATGGCCGGAATCGCCCGCGGTAAGATCCTGCCGGCCAACAAGTTCGTCAAGAGCGCCAAGGGACACGGGCTGCGCCTGCCCGAGAGCATCTTCATTCAGACCGTCACCGGGGACTATGCGGGTGAGGACGAGGACGACTCGGTGATCGGCCCCCAGGACTCCGATATCTATCTGCGGCCGGACCCGAGCACGATGCGCATCGTCCCCTGGTACGAGGAGCCGACGGCGCAGGTCATTAACGACTGCTTCCACGCCGACGGCCGGCCGGTGGAGATCGCCTCCCGCTACGTCCTCCGCCGCGTGCTGGACCTGTACGACGAGCGCGGGTGGAAGCCCATCGTGGCGCCGGAGCTGGAATTCTTTCTGGTACAGATCAACACCGATCCGGACCTGCCGCTGGAGCCGCCGGTCGGGCAGTCCGGCCGACCGGAGACCGCGCGCCAGTCCTATGGCATCGACGCGGTCAACGAGTTCGATCCCATATTCGAGGACGTCTACGACTTCTGCGAGGCCCAGGAAATCGACATCGACACGCTGACCCACGAATCCGGGGCGGCGCAGATGGAGATCAACTTCAACCACGGCGACCCGCTGAAGCTGGCAGACCAGGTCTTCCTGTTCAAGCGGACGGTGCGGCACGCGGCGATGCGCCACAAGGTCTATGCGACCTTCATGGCGAAGCCGCTCGCCAACGAACCAGGCAGCGCGATGCACATCCACCAGTCGGTCGTCGACAAGCGGACCGGGCGCAACCTGTTCGCCGACCGGAACGGACGTGATTCGGCGTTGTTCCGGGCGCATGTGGCGGGATTGCAGCGCTATCTGCCGATGGTCATGCCGCTGCTGGCGCCGAACGTAAACTCCTTCCGGCGTCTGCAGCCCTATTCCGATGCCCCGATCAACGTGCATTGGGCGGTGGACAACCGCACGGTGGGATTGCGCGTCCCGATCTCCGAGCCCTCGGCGCGGCGCATAGAGAACCGGCTCGCCGGCGCCGACGCAAACCCCTATCTGGCCATCGCCGCGTCGCTCGCCTGCGGCTATATCGGCATGGTCGAGAAGCTGAAACCGACCAAGCAGATCGTCGGAAGCGCGTATCGCCTGGCCCACACCTTGCCGCGCACGCTCTACGACGCCCTGCACAAGTTCAATAGTTGCCGGCCGATCCGGCCGATCTTGGGCGAGAGATTCATCCGCGCCGTCAATGCCGTGAAGAAGACGGAACTGGACGCCTATCAGCGGGTGATCAGCTCCTGGGAGCGGGAGCACCTTCTGCTGAACGTCTGAGTCAGACGTCGGGCTGCCGGAGAAAATCGAACAGCGCCGCGATGATTGCCTCGGGCGCGTCCTCCTGCACGAGGTGGCCCGCATCGGGCACCGGCCGGAACCGCGCCCCCGGGATCAGCGCCTGAAGCCGCCGGCCGCGTTCGATCGGGATCCACGCGTCGTCTTCGCCCCACAGGATGAGCGTTCGACAGCGGACCTCGCCGTAACGCGGCTCGACCTCGTCGGTGTAGCGCTGGTCCATCTGCGCGATCTGCCGGTAGAAGGCTGCCTGCCCGGTCTCGCCGAGCCATGGCCCGACATAGGGCGCCAGCTCGTCGTCCGGAATGGTCCGCTTGACGGCGCCGCGGATATAGGCCGGCAGGATCGCCTCGTGAATGTAGGGCGGCAAGCCGCGAAACGCCGCCTCGTGCTCATGTACATGCCGCACGAAGGGCGAGCCCCAGGGGGCCAGCGCGACCGGGTCGATCAGTGTGAGGCTGTGAAAGTCGCAGCCGTTGATCAGATGCGCGCGTAACGCCGTAGCGCCGCCGAAGTCGTGCGCGACGACATGGGGCCGCTCCACCTTCCAATGGACGAGGAGACCGGCAAGGATCTCGTTCTGCACGCCGAGGGAAACGTCCTGACCATCCCGCATCTCGGACCGGCCGTAGCCAAGCAGGTCGAAATAGAAGACCCGCCGACTCTCGGCGAGGAGCGGAGCGATCCGGTGCCACACAAAGGAGGAAAACGGCGTTCCATGCACCAGAACGACGGGCGGCCCGTCGCCCGTCGTGCCGTAGCGCACGGCTTGGCCGCGAAAGTCGTAGCGGTGGTTGAGGGGCCAGTCCTTCAATGCGCGCATCATCGCCTCCGACCGATCGGCCTGCACTCGGCGCTGCTTAGAGCGCTCAGCCACCCGCCCCCGATTGTCAACCGTCCGCTGACGGCCGGGTCGCCGCCTCGCCGGGCCATTTGTCGGCGCCCGGCGGTCTGTGGTAGACTGAAAAAATGATAATGGCGAGCGACAAACGGGACCTTCCGGCGGCACTGTTCCCCGACCCGGCAAGCTGGTCGAGGCGGTGGGAATCGCGTGTCTCCGCCCTGTCGCCGCGCGCCGAGCTCCTGATCCTGTGCGCGCGGATCGGCTTTAATCCGTAAACGGCCCTGGTGGACGACGGTCGGCGCCGCCCCCTGGGCGCGCCGGTTCCGTACATTTCGTGCAAATCCGCACCGTTCAATCAGGGAGCAGAACCATGCCGCAGACCGCCCTTCGCAACAGCACCGCCGAGTGGCGGGCGATCGACACCCGCCACCACCTCCACCCCTTCACCGACTACCAACTCCTGGCGCAGGAGGGCAGCCGGATCATCACCCGGGCCGACGGCCCCTATGTCTGGGATTCCGAAGGCCGGCGCATTCTCGACGGCATGGCCGGCCTCTGGTGCGTCAATGTCGGCTATGGCCGCAAGGCGCTGGCCGAGGCGGCGTACCGGCAGATGCTGGAGCTTCCCTACTACAACACCTTCTTCAAGACGGCCACGCCGCCCTCCGTCGAGCTGTCGGAGATTCTCGTGGGGCTGACGCCGGAGGGCCTCAACCGCGTCTTCTACGGCAGCTCCGGCTCGGATGCGAACGACTCGATCGTCCGGATGGTCCGGCATTTCTGGAATCTCCAGGGCAAGCCCGGGAAGAAGACCATCATCAGCCGCGAATACGCCTATCACGGCAGCACCATGGCCTCGGCGAGCCTCGGCGGCATGGCGGCGATGCACGCCCAAGCCGATTTGCCGCTGCCCGGCTTCGTCCACATCATGCCGCCCTACTGGTACGGGCTCGGCGGCGACCTGTCGCCGGCCGAGTTCGGCCGCAAGGCCGCGGCAGCGCTGGAGCAGCGGATTCTCGACCTCGGCCCCGACAACGTCGCCGCCTTCATCGGCGAGCCGATCCAGGGCGCCGGTGGCGTCCTCATCCCGCCGGAGACCTATTGGCCGGAGATCCAGCGCATCTGCCGCCAGTACGACATCCTGCTGATTGCCGACGAGGTGATCTGCGGCTTCGGCCGGACGGGGCACTGGTTCGGCAGCGATCATTTCCAGATCAAGCCGGACTTCATGACGCTGGCGAAGGGGATCACCTCCGGCTATCTGCCGCTCTCGGCCGTCATGGTCGGCGACCGCGTGGCCGAGACCCTGATCGAGAAGGGCGGAGAGTTCACGCACGGCTACACCTATTCGGGCCACCCCGTGGCCTGCGCCGTCGCGATCGAGAACATCCGCATCCTGAAGGAAGAGGGCCTGATCGAGCGGGTGCGGACCGAAACGGGCCCCTATCTGGCGGAGCGGCTGCAGGAGCTTTCGGACCATCCGCTGGTCGGCGAGGTTCGCAGCGTCGGATTCGTCGGTGCGATCGAGTTGGTCAAGGACAAGGAGAAACGCGCGTTCTTCGACCCGATCGGCGAGGTCGGGACGATCTGCCGCGATCACTGCTTCGAGATCGGCATCATCATGCGCGCGGTCCGCGACACCATGGTGATCTCGCCGCCGCTGATTTGGGAGCGCGCGCAGATCGACGAGTTCTTCGACTTGGCACGCGAAGCGCTCGACCGGACCCTCGCAGACGTGACGAAACTCAGAAAATAGACGCCAATCGGACCGCTCCGGCGGCCGGCTTCGACCGCCCCCGCTCCGCGAACGCGGAGCGGGGGCCGGCCAAGGGAGCTCTTTCTCCGGCAGGGCGCTACGGGCTTGAAGCGCCTCGCCGCCGCATCTTATTGTCGGAACCACGTTTTAGTGATTCCGACGAAGGGTGTTTGGCATGGCGCAGGTAACGGTGGCGGCGACTCAGTTCGCCTGCGGCCCGGACGTGGCCGAGAACGTCGACAAGGCGGAGCGGATGGTGCGCCGGGCGGCGGCCGAGGGCGCGCAGATCATCCTGCTGCAGGAGCTCTTCGAAACGCCCTACTTCTGCAAGGACCAGAAGCAGGAGCTATTCGCGCTCGCGCGCCCGGCTGAGAATCATCCGACGCTGCAGCGGATGAGCCGCCTCGCCGAAGAACTGCGCGTCGTGCTGCCGGTCAGCTTCTTCGAGCGCGCCAACAACGCCTACTACAACGCGCTGATGGTTTTCGACGCCGACGGCAAGGCCCTGGGCCTGTACCGGAAGTCCCACATTCCCGATGGACCCGGCTATCAGGAGAAGTTCTACTTCAATCCGGGCAATACGGGTTTCCGGGTGTGGGACACGGCTTACGGCCGGATCGGCGTCGGCATCTGCTGGGATCAGTGGTTCCCGGAATGCGCCCGCGCCATGGCCCTTCAAGGCGCTGAGATCCTGTTCTATCCGACGGCGATCGGCTCCGAGCCCCAGGACCCGACGATCAACAGCCGGGATCACTGGCAACGCGTGATGCAGGGTCACGCGGGCGCGAACGTCATGCCGCTCGTCGCCTCCAACCGCATCGGTCGGGAACAGGGCGAAAGCTGCACCGTCACCTTTTACGGATCGTCCTTCATCGCGGGGCCACAGGGCGAAAAGGTCGCGGAAGCCGGCGAGGACGAGGAGGCGGTCCTGACCGCCGCCTTCGACCTCGACCGGATCCGCGCCATGCGCGCCTCCTGGGGCCTCTTCCGGGACCGCCGGCCAGACCTCTACACGCCGCTGCTCACCCAGGACGGCGTGATCCGGGCCGATTGAGGCAGAGCCCCCGCCCGTGACGCGCCGCTTGCAGCCGGATTAGCGTCCATGGCCGATGGCACGCGCCGAGCCGGCAACCGGCATCGTTCGGCTCGGCTGCGGTGGCCCGTCGGTGCGATATTGCTTTCGGCCAATCTCGCGACTTTGCTCGCCCTGTTCGGCGACCGGTGGTGGCTCTTCGAGCTAACCACCCATTTCCCGGTCCAGTTTGTGACAGCGCAGGTCGTTGGACTGCTCTACTTCGCCGCCCGGCGGCGGTTGCCGCTGATCCTCTTCACGCTGCCGTTCCTGGCGATCAACCTCGCCGTGATCGCCCCCTACTATCTGCCTGGAAAGGCAGAGGCGGCGAGTGCCGGCCCCGCCGGATCGCACTCACTCCGCGTCATGACGCTGAACCTTCTCGTGCAAAACGATCGCATCGATCTGGTCGAGCGAGCCATCCTCGAAGAGGACCCGGATGTAATCCTGTTCACCGAGGCAACGCTGCTCTGGTATCAGCGGCTAGCGGGGATTCGAAAGCTTTACCCGTACGAGATCCGGCGGATCGCGCGGCGCCGTCATGCCGTCCTTCTGGTCAGCCGCCTCCCGTTGCACGAGGCGCGAGCCCTGAGATCCGGCGCAAGCGGGCGCACGATCCTGTCCGCCTCGGTTTGCCCCGGCGGTGAACGATGCCTCACCATTCTCGGGGCGCACCCTCTCAGGCCCGGAGACGCTTCCACCAGCACGCTGCGGAACGAGCAGCTCTTGGAGATGGCGGCCCTCGCCGCGCAGCAACCCGGCGGGCGGGTCGTCATGCTCGGCGACTTCAACATCACGCCCTACTCCCCTGTCTTTCCAGAGATTCTGGCGGCCGGCCGGTTGCGCGACAGCGCGCTCGGCTTCACGCCGCGGACGACTTGGCTGTCGCGCTTTCCGCTGTTCGGCCTGCCGATCGACCACATCCTCGTCGGGCGCGGCGTGGCCGTGCGCGACCGCCGCGTCGGCCCCGATGTCGGCTCCGACCACTTTCCCGTAATCGCGGACCTGGCGTTCTGAACCGATCGGGGAAGCCGCGGTTCGTCCCTATCCGGCCGTGAGGCCGCCATCCACCGCGAGCGTCGCGCCGGTGATGTAGGCGGCATCGTCCGAGGCGAGGAAGACGACCGATTTCGCGACCTCCTCCGGCTTCGCCACCCGTCCCATCGGCACGGCCGCGCCAAGCAGCTTCAATCCTTCCTCGCGCTCGACACCGCGTAGCGCGATCGCGCTGTCCAGCATCGGCGTCGCCGTGTCGCCGGGGCAGACCGCGTTGACCCGGATCTTGTCCCGCGCGTGGTCGATCGCCATCGCGCGCGTCATCTGCACGACCGCGCCCTTGCTGGCACAGTAGGCGAGCGCGTTCGGGCCACCGACGAGCCCCCAGTCCGAGGCGATGTTGACGATGGCGCCGCCCGCCTCCTGCCGCTTCATCGCCCGCACCGCCGCCCGGCTGAGATGGAACACGGCGTGCAGGTTGACCGCCATCGTCCGGTGCCATTCCTCGTCGGTGCAGCGATCGATCGTGCCGCGAAAGATGATGCCGGCATTGTTCACCAGCACGTCGATCCGGCCGAAGCGCTCGACCGTCTCCTCGACCAAGCGCTCGGCAAAGCCCGGCTCGGTCAGGTCGCCGGCGAGAAAGGCGGCGCTTGCGCCGATCGCCTCGATCGTGCGCCGAACCGCTTCGCCCCGTTCGGCCGACCGGCCAGAGAGCATCTGGATCGCACCGGCCGCCGCCCCCGCCTCGGCCACGGCCGCCCCGATCCCCGAGGTGGCACCGGTGACAAGCATGATCTTTCCGTCAAGCTTCATCCCCGCCTCCCCGATTGCGAACGGACCCAAATGCGAACGGGGAGGCGCCCGACACGCCTCCCCGCTCCTTCCCGTCCTCGCGGCGTCTGGCTAGGCGCCGAGGTTGATCCAGGTCGTCTTCAGCTCCGTGTACTTGTCCATGGCGTGCAGCGACTTGTCCCGGCCGAAGCCGGACTGCTTGTAGCCGCCGAAGGGCGTGGTGATGTCGCCGGCGTCGAAGCAGTTGACCCAGACGACGCCGGCCCGCAGCGCGCGGGCCGCCTTGTGCGCCTTGGTGATGTCGCGGGTCCACACCGCGGCGGCCAGGCCGTAGATGGTGTCGTTGCCGATCCGGATTGCCTCGTCGACGTCCTTGACGCTGATGGTGGAGAGCACCGGCCCGAAGATCTCTTCCTGGGCGATCTTCATCCGATTGTCGACGTTGTCGAAGACGGTCGGCTCGATGTAGAAACCGCCCTTGTCGGCGTGCGCCCGCTGGCCGCCCATCCGCAGCGTCGCGCCCTCCGCCTTGCCGGCCTCGATGTAACCGAGCACGCGCTCCATCTGCGTCTGGTCGACGATCGCCCCCATCCGGGTCTCCGGGTCCAGCGGATCGCCGGGCTGGAGCGACTTGCCGATCTCCATAACCTTCTCGAGGACCTGGTCCTTGATCGACTCCTCGACGATCAGGCGCGAGCCGGCGTTGCAGACCTCGCCCTGGTTGAAGAAGATGCCCCAGGCTGCCGCGGTGGCGGCCGCGTCGAGGTCCGGCGCGTCGCCCATGATGATGTTCGGCGTCTTGCCGCCGCACTCCAGCGACACGCGCTTCATGTTCGACTCGCCGGCGTATTTCAGGAAGTATTTGCCGACCTCGGCAGAGCCGGTGAAGGTGACGCAATCGACGTCCATGTGCCGGCCGATTGCCTGGCCGGCGGTCTCGCCGAAGCCCGGCACGACGTTGAGCACGCCCTCGGGCAGGCCCGCCTCCGCCGCCAGCTCGGCGATGCGGATGGCGCTCAGCGGCGACTGCTCGGCCGGCTTCAGGACGATGCTGTTGCCGGTGGCGAGCGCCGGGCCGAGCTTCCACGACGCCATCAGCAGTGGGAAGTTCCAGGGCACGACGGCACCGACGACACCGACCGGCTCGCGCCGGATCATGGCGACCGCCTCGGGCCCGGTGGGGGCAACCTCGTCGTAGATCTTGTCGATCGCCTCGGCGTACCAGCGGATGCAGTTGATCGAGCCCGGGATGTCGATGCTCGAGCTGTCGCGGATCGGCTTGCCCATGTCGAGCGTCTCGAGCAGCGCCAGCTCGGTCGCGTGCTTCTCCATGAGGTCCGCAAACTTCTGCAGGATCCGCTTCCGCTTAGCCGGCGCCATCTGCGACCAGCTCCCCTTCTCGAAAGCGGCGCGCGCCGCCGCCACCGCGCGGTCGACGTCTTCCTTGTCGCAGGCCGCGACCTTGGTCAGCACCTGGCCGGTCGCCGGGTTGATGCAATCGAAGGTCGCGCCGGAAGCGGCATCGACGTACTTCCCGCCGATAAAGGCCTGATTGCGGTAGGAAAGGCTCGACGCCTGCGATTTCCAAGCATCAAGGGACAACGCAGCGGACATGGACTTTCTCCTGCCTAACGGTTCTCGGTAACGAGTATGGAACGGACTGTAGCTTTCGGCCATTCGCCCGGCAAGGCGGAACGCCGGGCGTGCGGCCGTCACCTCTCCGCGAGTTCGCCGCCGCGCGGACCGTAGAAGATCACCCAGACGGCGAGGTCGTCGGTGAAACCCTCGAACCGATGGACCGTACCGGCCGGCACGAACAGCAGGTCGCCCGGTCCGAACGCCATGCGGTCTCCGCCGCAGACGAAATCCCCGCTCCCGCTCACCACGACATAAACCTCGTCCTGGTCATGCGGCTGCTGGGGATCGTGGCCGCGCGGTGCGTAGAGCTCGACGCTCAAGCTGCCGCGCTCGAAGGCGACGGCGTAGCGTTCCCCCTTCGGGCCCGGGAGGCGGGCCAGCAGGTCGCCGACCGATGCCTTGCGCCCGTTGCGGGGCACGGCTGCCTCCCTCTCTCGCCCGAAAGGTTAGAACAGGCCCTCGATCTGACCCTGCTCGTTGATCCGGATGCTGTTCGCCGCAGGCACCCGCGGCAGCCCCGGCATCCGCATGATCTCGCCGCAGATGACGACCAGGAACTCGGCCCCGGCCGACAGCGTAATCTCACGGATCGGCACGACGTGGTTGCTCGGCGCTCCCTTGAGGTTGGGGTCGGTGGAGAAGCTGTACTGCGTCTTCGCCATGCAGATCGGGAGATGCCCGAAGCCCGTCTTCTGCAGCTCGGCAAACTGGTCGCGCACCTTCTTGTCGGCGGTGATGCCCTGCGCGCCGTAAAGTTGCTGCGCGATGGTGCGAACCTTGTCCCACAGCGGCATGTCGTCGGGATAGAGCAAGCGGAAGCTGCTCCCACCCTTGTCCGCCAGCTCGACGACCTTCCGCGCGAGCTTCTCGGTGCCGGCGCTGCCGTCCGCCCAGTGAGTGCACTCGATTGCCTCCGTACCGAGCTCGTTGCAGAGCTGGCGGACAGCATCGAGCTCCGCATCGGTATCGGCCGAGAAGCGGTTGATCGCGACCACGGCCGGTACGCCGAAGTTGCGCACGTTCTCGATGTGCCGGGCGAGGTTGGACATGCCCTTCTTCAGCGCCTCGACGTTTTCCTTGCCGAGCTCGTCCTTCGTCACCCCGCCATGCATCTTGAGCGCCCGGATGGTGGCAACGATGACGGCCGCATTCGGCGTGAGCCCCGCCTTCCGGCACTTGATGTCGAAGAACTTCTCGGCGCCGAGATCGGCGCCGAAGCCCGCCTCGGTGACGACGTAGTCGGCGAGCTTGAGCGCCGTCGTGGTGGCGATCACCGAGTTGCAGCCATGGGCGATGTTGGCGAACGGACCGCCGTGGATGAAGGCCGGGTTGTTCTCCAGCGTCTGCACCAGGTTCGGCATCAGCGCGTCCTTGAGCAGCACCGACATCGGCCCTTCCGCCTTGAGGTCGCGGGCATAGACTGGCTTCCGGTCGCGCGTGTAGCCGACGATGATGTTGCCGAGCCGCCGGGTCAGGTCGTTGAAGTCCGTGGCGAGGCAGAAGATCGCCATCACTTCGGAGGCCACCGTGATGTCGAACCCATCCTCACGCGGGAAGCCGTTGGCCACCCCGCCGAGGGAGCTGACGATCGAGCGCAGCGACCGGTCGTTCACGTCCATGACGCGCCGCCAGGTGATGCGCCGGGCGTCGATGCCGAGCTCGTTGCCCCAGTAGATGTGGTTGTCGATCAGGGCAGCGAGCAGGTTGTTGGCGACGCCGATCGCGTGGAAGTCGCCGGTAAAATGGAGGTTAATGTCCTCCATCGGCACCACCTGGGCATAGCCACCGCCCGCGGCGCCGCCCTTGGAGCCGAAGCAAGGGCCGAGTGACGGCTCGCGCAGGCAGATGATTGCCTTCTTGCCGATCCGGTTGAGGCCGTCGCCGAGGCCGACGGTCGTCGTCGTCTTGCCCTCGCCCGCCGGGGTCGGCGTGATCGCCGTCACCAGGATGAGCTTGCCATCCGGCCGGGATTGCAGGTCTTTGATGAAGTCGAAGGACAGCTTCGCCTTGGTCGGGCCGTAGCGAAAGAGGTGTTTGTCGGGAATCCCGAGCTTCGCCGCGACCTCCTCGATCGGCTTCATGTTCGCCGCCCGGGCAATCTCGATGTCGCTTCCGACCTTCTTCGCCATCCGTTCGTTCTCCCCTTCCCTGATCCTTGTGTCGGCCGGAGCAGCCCGGCGCAAATCCCGCTGTGTTTGCCAAAAAACGGCGGCGGGCGCAACTGCCCGCCGCTTTTGAAGCAGGGGCCGGCTTCCCCGATCCGGGATGCTTTTTCGGGTGGGGCCCAGCCTGACCGCCGGCTCAGCAGTCGAGCGTGTTCGCCGTCTCCCAAGGCGACAGGTGCCGCATGTAGCTCAGCCACTCCTCGTTCTTCAGCTTGACGTAGCTGTCCACGAAGGAGTCGCCGAGGCGGGCGCGGAGCACCTCGCTTCGGTCCGTGAGGCGGATCGCATCGAGGAGGTTCAGCGGCAGCTTCCGGACATTCTCCAGCTTGTGGCCGTCGGTATACATGTTGATGTCGAGCCGCTTGCCCGGGTCGCGCCGGTTGGCCAATCCGTCGAGCCCTGCGGCCAGCACGCCGGCCTGGAGGAGATAGGGGTTGGCCGCCCCGTCCATCAGCCGCAGCTCGAACCGTCCGGCATCGGGAATCCGCACCATATGCGTGCGGTTGTTGCCAGCGTAGGTGATCGAGTTGGGCGACCAAGTCGCGCCGGAGAGCGTGCGCGGCGCGTTGATCCGCTTGAAGCTGTTGACCGTGGGATTGAAGATCGAGCAGAGCGCGTCGGCCGAGTGCATGATGCCGCCAAGGAAGTGGTAGGCAAGCTTCGAAAGGCCCAGTTCGTCCGACTCGTCGAGAAACAGATTCTTCTCGCCCGTCACGTCCCACAAGGACACATGCGCATGGCAACCGTTGCCGGTCAGGTTGAGGAACGGCTTCGGCATGAAGGTTGCTCTCAGCCCGTGCTTCTCGGCGATCGTCTTCACCATGTACTTGAAGAAGACATGGCGGTCCGCCGTCCTCAGGCAGTCGTCGTATTCCCAGTTCATCTCGAACTGGCCGTTGGCGTCTTCGTGGTCGTTCTGATACGGCCCCCAACCGAGCTGGATCATGCTGTCGCAGATCTCGGTGATCACGTCGTAGCGCCGCATCAGGGCGCTTTGGTCGTAGCAGGGCTTCTCCTGCGTATCGTGCGGGTCGGCCAAAGCCTTGCCATCCGGCGTGAGGAGATGGAACTCGCATTCCACGCCGCTCTTCATCCGATAGCCCTCCTGGGCCGCGGCGGCTATCTGCCGCTTCAGCAGCACGCGCGGGGCGCTCTCCACCTCCTTACCGTCCATCCAAAGGTCGCTGGCAAGCCAACCGACCTCCGGCTTCCATGGAATCTGGATCAGGCTGTCCGGATCGGGTCTTGCGAAGAGGTCGGGGTCGGCGGGCGTCATGTCGAGCCAAGTGGCGAAGCCGGCGAAGCCCGCGCCGTCGCGCTGCATCTGACCGATTGCCTGGGCGGGAACCAGCTTGGCGCGGAGCCCGCCGAACAGGTCCACGAAGCTGATGAGGAAGTACTTGATGTTCTTCTCTTTTGCTACTTTCTGAAGATCGACGGCCATCTTGAGCTCTCCCAATACGCTTTTCTCTGTGCCCGGCGATCCCCGGGCCTAGACTTACCTTCCCCGTTTCCCGGTCCGCCGACCGCCCCTCTAATAGCGCCGCCCCGGAATCCAATCCGTCCCCGCCAGGGGCACCCCGGCCATGGCGGCCGCCTCCACCGTCAGCGCGACCAAATCGTCCGGTTCGAGGTTGAGAACGTGACTCTTGCCGCAGGCCCGCGCCAGGGTTTGCAGTTCCAAAACCATGACCGACAGGTAATTCCTGAGCCAGCGGGCGCCTTGCTCCGGCTTGAGCCGCGCCTGCAGCTCCGGGATCTGGGTCGTGATGCCAACGGGACACTTGCCCGTGTGGCAGTGATGGCAGTAGCCCGGCTCGGTCCCGATCGCGTGATAGTCCTCCTCGTAGACCGGCCTGTTGCAGCCGAGCGCGACCATCGTCGCAGAGCCGATGGCGACCGCGTCGGCGCCGAGCGCCAGGGCCTTCGCCACGTCGGCGCCGCTGCGGATCCCGCCGGAGACGATCAGTTGCACCTTGCGGTGCATGTCCATCTCCTGGAGTGCCTCCACCGCGAGCCGGACCGCCGGCAAGGTCGGGATCCCGACATGCTCGATGAACACGTCCTGGGTGGCGGCGGTCCCGCCCTGCATGCCGTCGACCACGACGACGTCGGCACCCGCCTTCACCGCTAGGGCCACGTCGTAGCGTGTCCGCGTCGCGCCGACCTTCACGTAGATCGGCTTCTCCCAGTCGGTGATCTCGCGGATCTCCTGGATCTTGATGGTGAGGTCGTCCGGACCCGTCCAATCGGGATGCCGGCAGGCGCTGCGCTGGTCGATGCCGACCGGCAGGTCGCGCATCTTCGCCACGCGCTCGGTAATCTTCTGGCCGAGCAGCATGCCGCCGCCGCCCGGCTTCGCGCCCTGACCGACCACCACCTCGATTGCGTCGGCCCGGCGCAGATCGTCCGGGTTGAGACCATAGCGCGAGGGCAACACCTGATAGACCAGCGTCTTGGAGCTTTGGCGCTCCTCTTCGGTCATGCCGCCGTCGCCGGTGGTCGTGCTCGTGCCCATGGCGGTGGCCGCCCGGCCGATCGCCTCCTTCGCGTTGGCGCCGAGCGCGCCGAAGCTCATCCCGGCGATCGTGATCGGGATCTTCAACTCGATGGGCTTCTTGGCATAGCGCGTCCCGAGCACGACGTCGGTCCCGCATTTCTCGCGGTATCCCTCGAGCGGGTAGCGCGACACCGAAGCGCCGAGGAGGACGAGGTCATCGAAGGTCGGCAACCGCCGCTTCGCCCCGAAGCCCCGAATCTCGTAAAGGCCCTGGTCGGCGGCGCGATGAATCTCCGCCAGCACATGCTCCGGGAAGGTCGCGGAGCGCCGCAGGGCACGTCTGTCAACACTCATCCTGATCTCCTAAGCTGGCGCTGGTCGGCGCGCTGCTCCTGCTGTTTGGCGTTGGGTGAATCTTAGTAGCTGTCCGCGTGATCGACGTGGAAGTTGTACAGCTTGCGGGCCGAGCCGTAGCGGCGGAACCGGTGCGGGTCGGCCTTGATGCCCGCCCGAGCCAGCAGCCCGGCGAGCCGCTCGATATGTTCGGGCGTCATCTCCTTCTCGATGCAGTCGGCGCCAAGGCTCTCGACCTTTCCCTGGACATAGAGGATCGCTTCGTAGATCGAGTCGCCCAGACTCTGCCCGGCGTCGCCGCAGACCACGAGATGGCCGGTCTGGGCCATGAAGCCGCTCATATGTCCGACCGAGCCGCCGACGACAATGTCGACGCCCTTCATCGAGATGCCGCAGCGCGCGCTGGCGTCGCCTTCGATCACCACGAGTCCGCCGTGACCGGAGGCGCCCGCCGCCTGCGAGGCGTTGCCCTTTACCCGGACTTCGCCCGACATGATGTTCTCGGCCACGCCAACGCCGCAATGGCCGTTGATCACCACCTTCGCTTCCTTGTTCATGCCGGCGCAGTAGTAGCCGACATGGCCGTCGATCTGGACCTCGATGGGAACGTTCAGGCCGGCGACCAGAGCGTGCTGTCCTTTCGGGTTGAGGATCCGCCACAGGCGCTCGTTCGTGTCCGGCGCCAGCCCATGCAGACGCTGGTTCAGTTCCCGGACGGAGGTTTGGGAAAGGTCGATCGTGTTCATGCGGCTTCCTGCAGGCTCCAGGTGTAGACCACGGCCGGCTTCGGCTCCCAGATGTTGGCCTTCTCCACGCCCGGCAGATTGGCCAGGCTGCGGAATTCCGAAGCCATTGCCACCCAATCGTCGGTCTCGGCGAGAACCGCAGGCTTGCAGGCGATGCCGTCGCGCAGCACAGCGAAGCCGTCCCGGGTTCCCATCGTGAAGGTGTAGAAGCCGTCGAGGTCGCGCAGGCCCGCCTCCAGCGCCTCGGCCAGGCTGGCGCCCTCGCCCATGCGATACGCGAAGTAGCGGGCCGCGACTTCGCTGTCGTTGTCGGTCTCGAACTCCAGCCCCCGCCGGCGCAGCCACTTCCGCAGATTGTTGTGGTTGCTGAGCGAGCCGTTATGGACCAGGCACATGTCCGGCGCCGCGGTGAAGGGGTGCGAATGCTCGGTGGTCACGGCGCTTTCCGTCGCCATGCGCGTGTGGCCGATCGCATGCGACCCCTCCATCCCGTCGAGCGCGTATTTGCAGGCGACCTCCGCCGGCAGCCCCATGTCCTTGTAGACTTCCATGAGCTGGCCGTAGCCCATGACCCGGACCTCCGGATGGTGCCGTGCGATCCAGGCCCGCGCATCGGCCTCGGCGGCGTCGACCGTGATCACCGCATGGTTGCCCTTGCGCTCGACGTCCACTTCCGCGCCAAGCGCCTCGCCCAGCTGCCCGGCCACCTCCCGCCAGGGGTAGCCCGTATCCCGGTGAAAGGCGGTCAGCTTGCACTGCGTCGGCTGGACGGGTCGGTGATAGACGGCAATGCCGGCGCTGTCCGGCCCGCGCTCGGTCATGCCGATCAGCATTGTCTTGAGATGGGCGCCGAGTTGGGGGCGAAGTTCTGGGTTTTTTAAGAAAAGGCCGACAATTCCACACATGATGACGCTGTCCTTCCGTGGACGTCAAAGCAACGCCAAGATAGCGGATAATTGCGGCGCACGCAACGCTGAGGAAAGAAATTTTACTGGCAGGAATTTTTGGCCGAGAAACCGGAGGTCCGATCGCCGCAGGCGGCATCGACGCGCGTTCGGGCAGGGCGACCTAAATGGCCGCCCGGTCGGATCGCTGGCCGGGCAACGACACGGGCCGGCGTCCCCACGGGAACACCTCAATCCTCGCGGTCGCGCGCGTAGGCGATAATCGAAAGAAAGCGGATCGGCAGCCGGCGAAGGTCGTCCGGTCCGTGCGGAACCTCGGCATCGAAGAACAGGGAATCGCCGGGCTGCAGGAGATAGGTCTTGTCGCCGTGTCGGTAGCCGACCTCTCCCTCGAGCATGTAGAGGAACTCGACGCCCGCGTGCTGAAACAGCGGGAAGACGTCGGACCGCTCGCTCAGCGTGATCATGTAGGGCTCGACGGCGATGCTCTTGCGCATGGAGTGGCCGAGCAGCTGGTACTGATGCCCGGCCCGGGTGCCGCGGCGCTCGATCGTCAGCCCCTGCCCGGCCTTGACGAAGGTGGCATCGCGCTCCTCCTCATAGCGCCGGAAGAAGGCGGTAACCGGCACATGCAGGGCGCGCGACAGCGACTGCAGCGTCGCGAGCGACGGCGAGGTCATGCCGTTCTCGATCTTCGAGAGCATGCCGGCCGACAGGCCCGCGAGCCGCGCCAGCTCCGCCACCGTCATGTCGAGCTTGCGACGAAACTCCCGCACCTCCCGGCCAATCGCCACTTCGAGGCTGCTGTCACGGATGCCGGACAGCCCATGCGGGTCCTGAAACTCGCCGTCTTTCCCGCTCTCGCTCGAACGATCCCCGTTATCTCGATTCCCGCGCTTCACACCGTCCCCGGCCTCAACCCGCGCCGTCGCCCAGCTCCCGAAGGGCGGCCAGGCCGATCGGCGCCCCGTCGAACTCTATCATCGCATCGATCACGCAGCGCCACAAATACTCCGCGGAGGCGCTGTCGGCCAGCAAATCGAAGCTCGGCAGGCCGCCGACGGCGGGCCGGCGGATCACGATCGCGCTGATTTTCGCGACCGAGGTCTGGGCGATCGCACCCTCGGCAAACTTGTGCGGGCGCAGATCGACGCCGCAGATCTTGGCGAACATGGCCGGTGCGTGCTCGCCCGTCACCGCGAACCAGCAGTGGCTGTCGGCGCGCGGCACCGGGTAGCCGATCGGCGCCCGGGGCTTCTCCGCGCCCCAGCCCCAGGCCCCGTTCAGGCGGTCGACGAGCGCCCCGCCGCCGGCCGGCGAATCGAGGAGCAGCACCTCCGTCGGCGCCAGTCGGGCCGCGCGCTCGCCGCCCGGCTGGCGGTAGGCTCGGTTGCTGTCCGGGCCGATCTCGAGACCCTGGTCGATCAGCCACTCCACCGCGCCCGGCCCCTTGAAGCCGGTCCGCGGCAGCGGCGAGAGATCGGCAAGGCCGAGCCTGCGGGCCCGCGCGCGCTCGGCCTCGGCCGAGGCGCCGAAGCTCATCGCCACGGCGGCGCCGTTGAGGTCGCCGAACACGGCGCCGCTCGCCTCCAGGATACGGTAGACGAAGCTGCGCCGCAGGCGATCGGTTGGTCGTAGGGTGGTGGCGTCGGCAGCGGCCACGGTTACATCTCCTGTCGTTTGTTGTCCGGATCGTAGAACGGAACCGGCACGACTCGCCCCTGGACGATTCGGCCGCCGCCGATGCGAATGTCGAAGCTCCGTCCCGGCTCGGCCTGGTCCGGCGCGACGTAGGCCAGGCCGATCACCTTGCCGAGCGTCGGCGAGCGGACCGCCGAGGTGACGCGGCCGACGATGTCGCCGTCGTGGATCACGAGGTGGCACTCCTCGGGAACGGGCGCCTGCGGATCCTCCATGTCGAACCCGACCAGCTTCCGCGTCAGCCCCCGCCGCATCTGGACCTCGATCGATCGGCCGCCGACGAAGAACGGCTTCTTGCGGTTGATCGCCCAGGCCATGTCCGCCTCATAGGGGTGGGTCAGACCGTCGGTGTCCTGGCCGACGATGATGTGGCCCTTCTCGAGTCGGAGCACGCGCTGCGCCTCCACCCCGAACGGCCGGATCCCGAAGGGCCGGCCGGCGGCCATGAGCGCGTCCCAGACCGCTTCGCCCTGGCTCGCCGGCACGTGGATCTCGTAGCCGAGCTCGCCGACGAACCCGACGCGCAGCAACCGCGCCGGCACGCCGGCCACCTTGCCCATTCGGACGCCCATATAGGGGAAGCCTTCGGGCGACAGATCGACGTCGTCGCACAGCGTCTGCAGCACCTCGCGCGCGCGGGGCCCGGCGATGTTCATGCCGGCATAGGCGGCGGTGACGTTCGCCACGTCCACATCGAGCCGCCACTGCGCGTTCCAGAACAGCATCTGGCGGTAGACCGCATCGACCCCGCTGGTCGTCGCGGTGACGTAGAAATGCTCTTCGTGGAACCGGCAGGCCACGCCGTCGTCGACGATCGCCCCCGCCTGCTCCGTCATCAGCACATAGCGCGACCGCCCGACCGGCTGCTTGGCGTAGGCGAAGGTGTAGAGGCGGTTCAGGAACTCCGCCGCGTCCGGCCCGCGGATGTCGAGGCCGCCGAGGGTCGACACGTCGATCAGGCCGACGTTCCGGCGGACGTTCAGCACCTCCTCGCGGATCGCCTCCTCGCGGTTCTCGGGGCGGCCGTAATAGGCGGGGCGCAGCCAGACGCCCGCCGGCATCATCCTGGCGCCGGCCTCGAGGTGGCGGTCGTGCATCGGGGTGTGCCGCTCGGGATCGAAGATTCGGCCGCCGAGATGGCCGAACTTCTCCGGCATGTAGGGGGGGCGCTGCGTCGTCACGGCCATCGAGGCGAGGTCGCGGCCCGTCTCCTTCGCCGTGATGCGAACCGCGGCCACCGCCGAATGGCGGCCCTGCGAGGGCCCCATCCCCACTGTGGAATACCGCTTCAGCAGCTCCACGTTGTCGAAACCGTCGGCGATGCCGTTGACGAGGTCCTTGACCTGCAGGTCCTCGTCGAAATCGACGAAGTCCTTGCCCTTCTTGTGCGGGAAGATCGGCCAGGGATGGGTCTGGCCGGCGGCGCCTTTGTCGCCGGCCGGCGCCGGCTCCGGACCCGCCGCGAACCCTGCGTCCTTCGCCGCCGCCCATCCGGCGCGGCGCCCTTCCGTCAGCACCGCCTCGAGATCGTACGCCCCGTTCACGGATCCCGCGGCAAATACATGCGCGGGAAGCGCGCCCGGCTGGAACATGTGGGAGACGTGGTCATAGACGAACGTCGCCCCCGCGTGGTGGAGCAGCTGCCCGGCCGGCGAGTAGCCGACCGACATGCACAGAAGGTCGCATTCGATGGTCTGGGCCGCGGCCGCGAAGGTCCCTTCGCCGGTGATCGCGGAGACGAGGACGCCGCCCACCCTATCGCGGCTCGGCGCCGGCAGGGCCTCGGCGACGGTGTGGCCGGTCAGCACCCGGATGCCACGGCCGAAGACCGCCGTCGCCCGCGGCGACGGCGTCGCCGCCGGGCGCAGGTCGACGACCGCCTGGACCGCGACTCCGGCATCGGCGAGGTCGAGCGCCACGCCGTACCCGTCGTCGTTGGCGGTGGCGACCACCGCGCGGCGCCCGGGCCGCACGCCGTAGAGGCCGATCAGGCGCTGCGCGGCCGAGCCGAGCATCACCCCCGGCAGGTCGTTGTTCCGGAACACCATCGGCTGTTCGAGCGACCCGGTCGCGACGACCACGGCCTTCGCCCGCATCTTGTAGAGCCGATTGCCGCGGATCACCGGCAGCCAGTTGTCGGCGAACCAGCCGGTGCAGATCGCCTCGGTCAGCACCCGGATGTTCGGTGTCGCCGCGACCGCGGCGCGCAGCTCGTCGCCGATCTTCCGCCCGCGCTCGCCCTCGGCATCGAACCGGGCATAGTTGAGCGAGCCGCCCAGCTCCGGGGTATCCTCGACCAGGATCACCTCGGCGCCCGCCTCGGCCGCCTGAAGGGCCGCCACCAGCCCGGCCGGACCGCCGCCGATCACGGCGACGTCGGCGAACAGGTACTGCTTGTCGAAGTAGCCGTGGTGGGCCCGTGTATCGACCTTGCCCAGCCCGGCCTTGGCCCGGATGATCGGCTCCCAGAACTTCCAGGCGCCCTTCGGCCTGTAGAACGCCTTGTAGTAGAAGCCGACCGGCATGAACCGCCCGAACGCCTCGACCCAGCGGCCGCGGTCATGCTCCAGGCTTCCGTCGTAGTTCTGGCCGTGCACCTCGAGCCCGTCGCTGATCCGACGGCGGTCGGCGAGGACGTTCGGCTCCGGGCCGATCTGAACGAGCGTGTTCGCGTCGTGCCCGGCCATCGTCAGGATGCCGCGCGGGCGGCGGTACTTGAACGAGCGGGACAGCAGCCAGACGTCGTTCGCCGCGAGCGCGCTGGCGATGGTGTCGCCGGCGAAGCCCTCGTAGCTCCGCCCCTCGAACGTGAAACGGACGGTCCGCCCGCGGTCGATCAGCCGCCCGGCCGGCGCCGGCAGACGCCCCGTTCCGTTCGTTGCGCCGATTCCCGGGCCGGGGCTCATCGCGCCTCTCCTTCGCCGTTCGCGCGCGGCGCGAAGTCGACCCGCGACTTGAAGACCTCGCCGGCCGGATAGGTTCGGATGATCTCGTCGGTCACCGTGTTGCGCTCCGCGATGAACCAGAAGGAGGTCGGAACGTGGCACCACCACTCGCGGACGACGCCGGCGGTGTTGTTCTCGAAAAAGACGTAGTCCGCCCAGGCCTCGTCCGTACAGCCGTTCGGATCGGGCATGGCTTTGACCTCGCCGCCCCAGACGAACTCGGAGATGTTGCGCGGCCCGTTGAGCGGACAGTTCATGATCTTCATGGCCGAAACCCTCTCAGTGGCCGACGGAGGCGGCGCCTTTCTCGCCCACCTGGGCGAACGCGTTGAAACGGTCGAGCCGGAACGGCTCGATGAGCTTCGGCGGCACGCCGGTCGCCACCGTGTCCGCCATGGTCCGGCCGCAGATCGGCGTCGCCTTGAAGCCCCAGGTGCCCCAGCCCGCGTCGATGTAGTAGTTCGCGAGCGGCGTCAGCCCCATGATCGGGCTGAAATCCGGCGTCATGTCCGTCATGCCCGCCCATTGCCGGAGGACCGCGACCTCGCCGAGGAACGGAAAGAGCTCGAGCATGTGCCCCATCAGCGACTCCTTGAAGTCAAGCGTCGACCGGGTCGAGTAGAGCCCGTAGGGGTCGGTCGAGCCGCCCATCACCAGCTCCCCGCGCGCGGACTGGGAGACGTAGACGTGCAGGCTGCCCGAGACGACGATCTGATCGAGGAACGGCTTCAGGGGCACCGAGACGCAGGCCTGCAGCGGGATCGTGCGGATCGGCAGCCGGAACCCGGCCATCTTGGCGACGAGCGAGCTCGACCCGGCGACGGCCTGGAGGACCTTGCCGCAATGGATCGTGCCGCGGGTCGTTTCGACGCCCGTGACGCGGCCGTTCTCGCGCAGGATGCCGGTGACCTCGGTCATCTGGTGGATCTCGACGCCGCGCCGCGCGGCGCCGGCCGCGTAACCCCAGGCGACGGCGTCGTGGCGGGCGATGGAGCCCGGCGGGTGATAAAGCGCGCCGAGGATCGGATAGCGCACCTCATCGCTGAGATTGAGATGCGGGCACAGCCGGCGAATCTCGTCCGGATAGATCAGCTCGGAATCGACGCCGAGATGCTTGTTCACCTCCGCCCGCCACCGGCTGGTCCGCAGCGCGGCATCCGTATGGGCGAGCGTGAAATGCCCCCGCTCCGAATAGAGGATGTTGTAGTCGAGCTCCTCGCTGAGGGTCCGGTACAGCTTCATCGATTCTTCGTAGAACCGGACTCCCTCCGGCGTGAGGTAGTTCGACCGGATGATCGCGGTGTTCCGCGCCGTGTTGCCCCCGGCGAGATAGCCCTTGTCGAGAACGGCCACGTCGGTGATGCCGTAGTCGCGGGCCAAGTAATAGGCGGCGGCCAGCCCGTGCCCGCCGCCGCCGATGATCACCACGTCGTAGGTTCGCTTGAGATCCTTGGCCGGCGGAAACTCGCGCCGGGCCGGATACTTCCGGCTGAGGCCGTATTTGAGAAGGCGGATGGGCATCCCTATCCCTGACATTCCGGCGAGCATCCCGGCCATGCTCCGCGCGTCGACGGCCGAGCGCTTCGGCTTCAGAAACCGGAGCCTGCGGACCGCCGCTCGACCGCGGCAAAGGCCCGATTAGCTCCACTGCGCAAGCTATCGTTTTGTTTCTTCACAGGCAAGATTTTTTCCTACCATGCGACATTTTGTGGCGCGGCGCCGACGCGAATCCGACGGCGATTGGCGCCCGCTGACGTCAATGAACGGGGCGGGCGCCGATTGCCGCCGGCCCCCGCCCCAATGCCCGCCTCACCCGTCGTCACGGGTCGGGCGGCGTCACGTCAGTTCAGCGCGCTCGGATCACAGGGGTCGAAGCACCCGCTCTCCGCGCAACGCCTTATCCATGTTGTTGTTCTGCCTCAGGGTTTCGCTGTCATCACGATAGTTTGCATTCTCCATCCGGATCTGCCAGACGTGCCAGCCGATCCAGAAGGCCATGCCTAGGACGAACAACAGCCCCTCCGACCCGACAAACGGATAGAGGGGACCGATATCGGCCATGTTGCCCGTCCAATCGACGATGTTTCCGGTGCTCATGGTTCGTTCCTCCCAGACTTATCGGACAAAACCGGCGCCGCGCGCTTCTTCCAGCTCGGCGTTCTTCACGTCTTCCTCGCTCATGTACCGGCCGGCATATTCGGAAAGGTCGAGACCGACGAGTTCGATCTCGCGCGGGATCCGAAGCGCCCCCAGCCCCTTCAGGAATGCCGACAGGACATAAGCGGGAACGAAGCCCAGAACGAAGAACATGATGATCGCGCCGATGAAGTTGCCCCAGGGCGAGATCGAGGCGAACTCCGGATTCGGCGAGGACGGATAACCCCACAGCATGAAGCCGGCAATCACCACGCCGAGGAAGCCGGCATAGCCGTGAACGGCCACGGCCCCGACCGCGTCGTCGATCTTGAACCGCCGCTCCACCCAGTAGTGCATCTTGTAGGCGATCGTCGCCACCAGCGCGCCGATCAGCATCGCCTGGATCGGGTGATACAGGTCGTTGCCGGCCGAGGCGCCGATGATGCCCGCCAGACCGCCGGAATAGGTCCAGAACGCGTCGCCGCGGGACACGATATACGCGGCCATCAACCCGCCTGACAGAGACATCAGGAAGTTGAGCGTGATGCCCGACAGCGTCGTCGGCGCAAGATAGATGTTCGTCGCCGAGTAGAATACGCCGTCGCCGCTCTGGACATCCCAGATCGGAATGTTGCAGGCGACGTAGAAGCCCCAGAACCCGGTGTAGATAAGGAACAGCCCCACCGTCACCAGCCATGGGTTGTGCGGAACGATGTTCCGCGGCGTCCCGTCGGCCCGGAACTTGCCGATGCGTGGGCCGAGATTGATCAGCACGGCCAACGCGGCGCCGCCGGCAATGGCATGGATGACCCCGGAGGCATAAGCATCGTGATAGCCGAGAACCCGAACCATCCAGCCGTCGGCATGCCAGCCCCAGGCGGCATCGATGATCCAAGTCACCGACCCGACCATCACCGCGACGAGCCAGAACGCGCCGGACCGGATGCGTTCGATCACTGCGCCAGATACGATCGAGGCTGCGGTCCAGGAGAACAGCAGGAACGCCGCCCAGAACACGCCGGTGATCCGATCCTGCATGTTGGGCGCCATGAGCTCGGACCAGGCCGTGTTGGCGGCGGCCGCTTCGGGAACCTCGCCGGTGATGAAGGGAATCCCGTTGGGGAATGCCCAGTAAATCCACCAACCGAAGAAGAAGAAGGTAATGGTGACCAGCGGGATCACCATCGTGTTCTTCATCAGGGTGTGCATCATGTTCTTGGTCCGCGAGGCCCCCACCTCGTACATGCAGAAGCCGACATGGATCAGGAACATGAAGACGACCGTCACCCAGTAGTAGAACTCGGTGAATATGATCGTCAGAGCGCCAATATCACTATCCATTCCGTCCCCCATTTTTTTAAGGACTTGGTTATAGTTGGGCCGGCAGCGGGCACAGCGCAGCCGCCAAAGCCGGACCGGTTCAGCCTTTGTTGCGATTCAGTCCTTCAGTGCCGGGCCTCCTTCCCGCGGTGGCTAGCGCCCCGACTGCTGGAGTTGAGACGATCCGGCGGCATCGCGGGCTGCGGCCGCATATCGTTCGCTGCCGCAGTCCACGCCGCCGGGACGATCGGAGGGCGATGCCGACAGAGTCTCGACAGAGTCTCCTCGTCTGCGGTGCCGTCGACACTTGTTTTTGGTCCCGCTCCATTCCAGATTCCCCCCAGGAACGGTTTTTGAATGATAGGCGAAGCGGGCAAAAAGATAAAGATGAGAAACCGTCCGAAGAACGGGCGGTAACTTTCGTCCAGGCTCCAATATGGCTAAAGTTCCCACAAGATGCGTCATTCAGACGGTCGATAAAGGAGCGCCGACGATGACCGACGATACGCCTGACAAGGTGATCTTGCTCGAACCGGCTGCGGCCGCGTTGCGGGACGAGTTCATCGGCTGGCAGTGCCGGCTGCGTCAGCTCGCGGTGCGCGACTACGCCGGCCGCCCGACCTCCGGGATGCGGCCGCGGGTCACGACCCAGGGCGGCGAAGAGATCGCCTCCGCCATCACGGTTCTGATCGTGCCTCGGGATCCGGAGAACAGCACCCGGCGGTTCCGCTACGAGGTCTTGAAGACCCACGACCCGATCGAGCGTTACGACAAGGCGTTGCAGATCCTGGCCTCCAACTACTTTCAGCGGCCCCGCGAGTTCAGCGACGTCATGACGGCGCTCTTCGGGCCCGGACTGCCGCTGGTCGACCGCCTTCTCACCGAAGGCCGATGCGTTCTCGAATTCTCACAGTTCAGTAAAGGCTACAGGATACCCTGCGCGATCGACGAACTGGTCGAGAACGATCAATTCTATCAAGCCACCTATTGGCACAACCGTCTCTATAATCCGAACATCCCCGCCGGGATCCGGGTTCTGGCCTTCGCGCCAGACTGGCCGCGCGCATCGAGCTTCGTGACCGACTAAACAGCCAAACTCCTTATTCAAGAATGAACGGGCGGATCCTTTGACCCGCCCGTTCACCGCCGCTCAAAACTTCTTGTAGGCCTTCTTGAGCTCCACCAGCGGGTGGCGCTTGGACATCTGGAACTTGATCAGCAGTTCCCGCGCCAGCATGTCGCGATCCTGCTGGTTGTCGGGCAGCTCCATGTCGTCCGGTACCGTTACCCAACCGTTGATGTTCCGGTCGAACACCGCCGCGCGGCCCTCCTCGTAGCCCAGGTGGACGTCCTCGAGCCAGTTGAGGTCCTCCCACCCCATCAGCTCGATGTACTTCTTCAGAAAGGGCGTGAGGCGATCGTAATCGGGCAGCAGGTTGACGTCGTAGCGATAGCCGATGTGCTGCCCGATCTCCTTCTCGCGCTCCGTGTCGAGGCCATCGGATTTGATGTGGTGATCGATGTCCGCGACGGGCTTCGGCTGGGTTGGCGCAGCCTTGTTCATTGCCATGAGACGCCCTCCTAGTAACGATGCATATCGGGTCGGCCGACCGTGTACTGCGAGCCGGCCAGCGGGACCATGGCGAGCGCCGAGGCCTCCATCGTCAGGGCGGCGAGGTCCTCGGGCTCGAGCGAGTGCACGTTGGTCTTGCCGCAGGCCCGCGCCATCATCTGGCATTCGATGGTGAGGCAATGCAGGAAGTTGTAGACGCGCTCCGCCGCCTCGTCGGGATCGAGCCGCCGGCGCAGCTCCGGATCCTGCGTCGCCACCCCGACCGGGCACCGCCCGGTGTGGCAATGGTAGCAGTCGCCGGCCTCGACGCCGACCTCCGCCTCGTAGTCCGCCTCGGGGATGTCCTTGTTGCAGTTGAGCGCCATCAGCGCCGAGTGGCCGATGGCGACCGCGTCGGCGCCGAGCGCCAGGGCCTTCGCCACGTCGGCGCCGTTGCGGATCCCGCCGGCGTAGACGAGCGAGATCTCGCCCGACTTGCCGACGTCGTCGAGCGCCTTGCGCGCCTGGCGAATCGCCGCGATGCCGGGCACGCCGGTTTCCTCGGTGGCCAGGTGCGGGCCCGCCCCCGTGCTGCCCTCCATGCCGTCGATGTAGATGCTGTCCGGATCGGTCTTCGCCGCCATGCGGACGTCGTCGTAGACGCGCGCCGCCCCCAGCTTGAGCTGGATCGGCACCTCCCAGTTCGTCGCCTCGCGGATCTCGTTGATCTTGAGGGCGAGGTCGTCCGGGCCGAGCCAGTCCGGGTGCCGGGCCGGCGAGCGCTGGTCGATGCCGGCCGGCAGCGATCGCATTTCGGCCACCTGGTCCGTCACCTTCTGGCCCATCAGATGCCCGCCGAGCCCCACCTTGCAGCCCTGGCCGATGAAGAACTCGACGCCGTCGGCGAGCTGCAGGTGATGCGGGTTGAAGCCGTAACGCGACTGAATGCACTGATAGAACCACTTCGACGAGAAGCGCCGCTCGTCGGGGATCATGCCGCCCTCGCCCGAGCAGGTCGCGGTGCCCGCCATCGTGGCGCCGCGCGCCAGCGCGATCTTCGCCTCGTAGCTCAGCGCCCCGAAGCTCATGCCGGTGATGTAGATCGGAATGTCGAGCTCGAGCGGCCGCTTCGCCCTGGGGCCGATGACGGTCTTCGTCAGGCACTTCTCGCGGTAGCCTTCGATGACGAAGCGGGTCAGCGTGCCCGGCAAAAAGGTGAGGTCGTCCCAGGTCGGGATCTTCTTGAAGAGCGAGAAGCCGCGCATCCGGTAGCGGCCGAGCTCGGCCTTGATGTGGATGTCGTCGATGACCTCGCGCTGGAAGATGAAGCTCCGGCCGAGCAGGCTGGTGTTGCGTTTCGGCTTCTTGGCCACGGGCTCCGGCGCGGGGGCCTTCTTTTCTTTCGCCATGACTGTCCGTTCCTTTCCTGCGAGCCTCAGAGCACGATCTTCTTCTCGGCGGGCTCGAGATTGTCGTAGTTCCACAGCTGCTTGCCGGCGACGATCTTCGTCATGTTCTCGACGCCGTTCGGGGCCTCGAGGCCGTAGAGGCGCAGCTTGCGCTTGAGCCAGGCGACGTCGAGATCGGTCATCTCGCCGGGGACCGCGTCGACGCCGAGGCCGGCGATCTTGCCGCCGACATAGATCGTGCCGTCGTACATGGAATCGCCGAGGTTGATCCCGGCGTCGCCGAGGATGATCATGCGCCCGCGCTGCATCATGAAGCCGGAGAACGCCCCGGTCCGGCCGCCGACGATGATGGTTCCGCCCTTCATGTCGATGCCGGTGCGGGCGCCGACGTCGCCCATGCAGACGAGATCGCCGCCGCGCAGGGCCGCGCCGAAGGTCGAGCCGGCGTTCTTCTCGACGACCACGGTCCCCGCCATCATGTTCTCGGCGCAGGACCAGCCGACCCGCCCCTTGATCCGGACGTTGGGCCCGTCGATCAGGCCGCAGCCGAAGTAGCCCAGGCTGCCCTCGATGTAGAGCTGCAGGCGGTTCAGGATGCCGACCGCGACGCCGTGCTTGGCGCCCGGATTCTTCATCACGATCGTGCCGTAGCCCTCGCTCATCAGCTCGCGGAGCTTCAGGTTGATCTGGGTCGCGGTGAGCGGGCCGGCGTCGAATTCGGCGCGCTTGTTGAAGTCGACCTCGTACGACCCGGGGTAGAAGAAGTTCTCCTCCTCCTCGGGCGAGAAGAAGCGCTGCTGGGTGCGACCGGCGAGCTGCTCGGTGTGCATCCCCATTTCATGAGAAATGTGCTGTTTCATGCCTGGCTCTTCCAAACGCGGACCTCGCCTTCGTAGGGATCGAAGGTGTCGATCTCGTGGGGGAATACGCTGCGGATCGCCACCTCTTCCGAGGCGAGGCCGATGAAATCGTCGCTCTCGTAGAGCACCATCGGCTTGGCCGCCATCGTGTCCTTGGCCATCCCCAGGCTGTCGGCGGTGGCGACAAGATAGGTGAAGACGCCGTCGAGTTCGCCGATCGAGTCCCGCATGGCGTCCTCGAGCGTCGCCCCCTGCTCCATCTTGTCGGCGAGGTAGACGGCGATGAGCTCCGAGTCGCAGTTCGACATGAACCGATGGCCGCGGCGCTCGAGCTCGCGCCGCTTGCCCCAGTAGTTCGTGAGCTGCCCGTTGTGGACCACCGACACGTCGGCGAACGGATAGGCCCAGTAGGGGTGGGCCGAGCGAATGTCGACGTCCGACTCCGTCGCCATGCGGGTGTGGCCGATGGCGTGCGTGCCGACGAACCCCGACAGGCCGTACTGATCGGCCACCCGCGTCGCGTCGCCGAGATCCTTGATCAGCTCCAGCCCATGGCCGAGCGACAGGATCTCCGCCCCGTCCACGTCTTCGACGTAGTCGGCCAGCTTGCGCCGGTCGCCGCCGTAGGCGATCCGGTAGCGGAAGGCGTATTCCGTCGCCGCCTCCTGCTCGAGAATCCTGGCTCCGAGCTCGGCCAGCCGCCGGTCCACCTCCGCCTTGCGGTCCTTGACCTCCTGGTGGATGCGGAAGCCCTTCCGCATGTCCTCCTGCTCGGCCACCTTGAACCGCAGCACCAGCTCGTCGCCCTTCGGCGTGCCGTAGAGCGCGAAGCCGGTCGAATCGGGCCCCCGGTGCTTGAGGGACAACAGCATCGAGGTCATCTCCCGGCCGATGTCGCCGGCCTTGCCCCGATGTATCAGCCCGGCAATTCCGCACATAGCGTCTCTCCTTCTGGTCGACGGGGCCTGCTCAGGGCAGGCAGTCGAGATACATCTCCATGTCCCACTCGGTCACGGTGGACAGGAACTTCTCCCACTCGTCTCGCTTGTAATGCATGAAGACCGTGTACATTTCGCCCGGCAGCGCGGACCGGACGATTTCGTCCTCGTCCAGCGCGTCCAGCGCTTCGCCCAGCGAAACCGGAAGCTTGGTGTACTTCTCTTTGACTTCCTCCATGACGTCGTAGATGTTGCGCTGCTCCGCCGGCCCGGGGTCGAGCCTGCGGGTGATCCCGTCGTCCATCGCCTTCAGCAGGCCCGCGCTGAGCAGATACGGATTGTGCGAGGAGTCGACCGTCTTGTACTCGAACCGCCCGGGCGCCGAGTTGCGGATGGCCGTCGTCCGGTTCTGATAGCCCCAGCTGGCGTAGACCGGCGCCCAGAACCCGGTGTCAAGCAGCCGGCGATAGGAATTGACCGTCGAGCAGCCGAGCGCGGTGAGGCCGCGCTGATGCTCAAGCAGCCCGCCCAGGGCGTAAAGGCCGATTGTCCCCGGCAACCGCGGATTGTCCGTGTCGGGCATGAAGGTGTTCTCGCCGCCCTCGACGTAGGTGAAGGGCCCCGCCATCCCCGGCAGCGGATCGTTCCCGAGCGCCTTGACCGCGTTCTCGCCGCCCCGCCAAAGGGAGATGTTGGTGTGGCAGGCGGACGCCGAGACGTGCATGAACGGCTTGGACATGAAGCAGGCGATGAGGTTGTTCTCGCGCGCCACCTGGGCGCAGATCTGCCGGTAGGTCGTCAGCCGGTCCGCGTTGCGCAGAACCTCGTCGAAGGTGAAGTTCAGCTCGAGCTGGCCCGGCGCGTCCTCGTGGTCCCCCTGGATGATGTCGAGCCCCATGGCGCGGGCGTACTCGATCACCTTCATGAAGGCGGGGCGCAGCGATTCGAACTGGTCGATGTGGTAGCAGAACGGCTTGCTGAACCCGCCCGCCGGCTTGCCGTCCTCGCCCCGCTTCAGCCACATCATCTCCGGCTCGGTGCCGGCGCGCAGATGCAGCCCGCCGTGCTTCTTCTGGAACTCGTCGTGGATCCGGCGGAGGTTGCCGCGGCAGTCGGCCGTCAGGAACGCCCCGGGGTCCTCGGGGTGCTCGCGCCCCCGGAACAGGGTGCAGAAGACGCGCGCCATCCGCTTGTCCCAGGGAAGCTGCACGAAGGTCTCCGGCTCGGGGATGCCGACGAGCTCCCAGGCCTCCGGGCCATAGCCGATGTAGCGGTTGTGGCGGTCGATGAAGAGATTCGCGGTCGACCCGTAGACGAGCTGGAAGCCCTTCTCCGCGAACCGCTCCCAGTGGTCGGCCGGGGCGCCCTTGCCCATGATGCGGCCGGTCGCGGAGATGAACTGGAAGTAGATGTAGGTGACGCCCAGCTCGTTAATTTTCTCCCGGACCTGCTTGACGAGCTCGTCGCGACCCGGCGCGCTTACGAAAGCCTCCAAATCGGTCATCGGTTTTCTTCTCCCTGTGAAAGTCTTGACGATGATTGTTTTGGCGACACCTCCCGGCGACCTTTCGTCCACGAACGGATTCGGAAGCGATTGCGCCGCTTAGTGTCCCCGTCCCCCCAAGAGCTGATGCGTAAACCAATTTTCGACCAATTGTTGCGAGCGCCTATCGTATCGGTCCGTGCGGCCTCCGTGCTCAGCTCCAGGGAAACGGGCTGTTGGAGGTCGGGTGGAGCTTGCCTTCGGCGAAGCGCGAGAAGCGGAACGGCCGCAGCAGCTCGTCGCCGGCGCCGACGATGTCGTCGGCAACCAACTGGCCGACGCCGATCATCTTGTAGCCGTGGTTGGAATCGGCGATGACGTAGACGTTCTCGCAAAACCGGTCGAAGACCGGGAAGCTGTCGGCCGTGAAGCAGCCGATGCCGCCCGACGGCTCCTTCTTGTAGAGCCCGATCTTGCCCTCGAACCGCTTCTGGCAGTGCGCCAGGGCCGAGCACCACATGTGGGCGAAGTCATCGCCGACGACGAAGTCCGGCGATTCCGGGCCATAAGGATCGACCGCCACGTGGTCGGGATCGGTCTCGATCTTGTAGGGCATGGCGCCGCCTTGGACGCCGCCGAAGTTGAAGTCCGGCTTGTAGTAGATGCCCCACATCCGGTCGGTGATCACCGACCCGTCGACGTCCGAGTAAAGCGTCGCGTCGGTGTCGACGTGGATCACCGGCGGCATCCCGCCGTCGTTGGTCCGCTGCAGCTTCGGATCGACACCGAGCGTGCCTTCCTGCAGGCTCCAGTACACCCACATCGGCACGTCCTTGTGAATCGTTCCGTCGGGCCCCTTGATCTCGATCGCCTTCGGAAGCTCCAGCATGTCCCAGATCTGTTTGACCCAGGGACCGACGCCGACGATGACTTCGTCGCAGGCGATCGTCCCGCGATCGGTTTGGGCCGCCTCGACCGCACCGCGTGCGTCCTTCCGGAAGCCGGTGACCCGGACGCCGGTGAGGATCCGGACGCCTTCGGCCTCGGCCTTCTTCGCGAGCCCGTAGACCGACGCCCGGTTGTTGGCATAGCCGCCCTTCTTCTCGTGCAGGACCGACGTGATGCCCTTCGCCTGCCAGTCGTCGAACAGGCCCTTCATGTACTTCAGACTGTCGGCCTCGCCCTCGATGAAGACCGACTCGTAGCCGATCTCCTTCTGCTCCTTCGCGATCTGGGCGACGTCCGCATGCATCGCCTCCGGGCTGATCTGCATATAGCCGACCGGGTGGTAGCTGTAGGCCTCGGGATCGCTTTCCCACACCGAAACGCTGTGGGCCATGAGCCGCCGCATCGCCGGCTGGAAGTAGTTGTTCCGCACGACCCCGCAGGCGATGCCCGAGGCACCGGCGGCGATCCCCGTCTTGTCGACAACCAGAATGTCTTCGCCACCGCCCCGGCCCCGCCGGCGCAGGTTCTGTGCCAGATGAAAGGCCGTGCTCAGTCCATGAATGCCGGCCCCGATGACCAGATATTTGACGTGCGACGGTATCGCCATTTTGGGTCCCTTGCAGCCGATCCTTTCGAGGATCCGGGCACCGTCATCCGGAGCCCTTCCCCTAGGCTTGACGGAGTCGAAGATTATTTCAATCATAAGAAGGTCCGCTTGCAAACCAATTTTTTTAAAAGGCACAGCAATGGTCAAAATTGGTGACCTGAAAACTGGCGATCGGGATTCGCGGGATCGAAGCACGACCAACGGCTCCGCAACACTTCCCGGTCTGCCCGCGGCAGGCGGTCAGCGGTCCGGCCCGGAGCCGCGACCTCTCACCGATCCGGTTCGCGGATCAGCCTGGATCACCACCCAGCTTCGGCAGGCGATCATCGAAGGCCGCTACGCCCACGGCGAGAAGCTGCCGGCCGAGCGGCAATTGGCGGATGCCTTCGGAACCTCCCGCACCACCGTTCGAATCGCGCTCGACCAGCTCGAGGAGGAGCGGCTACTGACCCGGCGGGTGGGCAGCGGCACCTTCGTCAATTTCCGGCCCCGCAGCCACACCGAGGACATCGCGGAGCTCACGAGCCCGGTCGAGCTGATCGAGGTGCGCCTCGGCGTCGAGCCGCACATGACGCGACTCGCCGTGCTCAACGCCACGGGGCGCGACATCGACGGCCTCGGCGAGCTGATCGACCGCGTCGATAAGGAGAGCGGCGATCCCGAGGGGTTCACGCTGTGGGACGAGCAGTTCCACCTGCAGATCGCCGAATGCACCCACAACCCGCTGATGGTCTGGATCTACCGCGAGATCAACGAGGTCCGCACCCACGACCAGTGGAACGCCATGAAGGACAAGGTGCTGACGCCGGAGCGGATCGCCGAGTACAACCGCCAGCACCGACGCCTCTACGAGGCGATCCGCACGCGCGACGTCGAAGGTGCGGTGGCCATCATCACCAATCACCTCCACTACGCGCGCCGCCAGCTCCTCGGCGTCGATCAGGATTGAGGCCACCGCGGCCGCCGGCCTAATCGAGAGGGGGCCGTGACGCCAGGTCTGTGGGGGGAACTGGCGGCATTGAGCTGGGGCACGGCCGACTTCGCCGCGCGCTTCAGCGGCAGGGCCCTCGGCCACAGGAGCGCGCTTTTCGGCACGCTGCTGGTCGGCTCCGCCGCGCTCTCGCTCTGGGTCTGGCTCGCAGACATCCCGCTGCTTTGGACGCCGTCGGGGCTCTGGCTGCTCGGGGCAGCCGGCATTGCCACGATGGTGGCCACCCTCTTTCTCTACAACGGGTTGGCGCGCGGGCCCGTATCCGTGGTCTCCCCGATCGTCGGTTCTTATCCGGCGCTCGTCGTCGCCCTTGCGGTCTTTACTGGCGCGCGTCCGACGGCCATTCAATGGGCGGCCATGGCCGCCACCCTGACCGGGGTCGTCGTCGTTGCGCGTTGCACCGGGCATTTCGCCGAGGACGGCACGAGAAGCCGCGACGACCTGCGCTGGACGGTCGCGATCGCGCTCGCTTCCTCGGTCGGCTTCGCCATCGCCGTTTTCACGGCCCAAAGCGCCGTTCCAATCTACGGCAATCTGCAGACCTTATGGGTGGCGCGGGTCATCAGCCTCCTTTCACTGCTCGTCCTGTTTCTCGGCCGGCGCGAGGCCCCGATCGTGCCGGTGCCTTGGTGGCCGCTCGTCGCGACGCAGGGTATGCTCGACGCCGGCGGCTACCTGGCGCTTTATGAGGGCAGCTACGGCAGCGGCTCGGAAATTGCGGCGGTCACCGCGTCGACCTTCGGCGCGGTCACGACGCTTCTCGCCCGCCTGATCCTGCGCGAGCAGATGCGTGGGCTGCAGTGGATCGGCATCGCCGTCATCTTCGGCGGGGTGGCCGTTCTATCCGCATGAAGTGTTCGAAACCGCGGCCGGTCAGCGCCGCGCGGCCTGCACTTCGGATATCTGCGACCAGTCGTGAGACGGGCCCGCCTCCGCCTTGGCCGGTCGCGCGACGATGCGCTCGGCCGGCAGCTCGACAAGGATCGTGGTCCCGACGCCGACCGCGCTGTCGATGGCAAAGCTGCCGCCGTGTAGCTCGACGAACCCCTTCGCCAATGGAAGACCGAGACCCGTCCCCTTGTGCTTGCGCGCATAGGCGCTGTCCACCTGCTCGAACGCGTTGAAGACCGTCGGCAGCTCTCGCTTGTCGATTCCGATTCCGGTATCGGCGACGGAAAGTCGCAGGCCGCCACTGGGCCGCCTCGCGATGCTGACCCGTATGGCACCGCCGGCCGGCGTAAACTTGACGGCGTTCGACAGAAGATTGTCGACAACCTGGCGCAGCTTTGCCGGATCACCCAGGATTGCAGGAAGCTCCGGCTCGGCATCGATGCGCACCTCGACCGCCGCCTGCCGGATCGTCTCCCGCATGTCGTGAACCGCCTGCCGCACGATCTCCTCAACCGAGACGACCTCCTCCGCAAGCGTCTGCTTGCCGGCCTCCAGTTTGGAGAGATCGAGGATGTCGTTGATCAGCATCAGCAACCGTCTTGCCGAGCCGTGAATGTCGTTGACGTATTCGCGCTGTTTCTCGCTCAGCGTGCCGGCATAGCCGGCCTGCAACATTTCCGCGAACCCGAGGATGCCGTTGAGCGGAGTCCGCAGTTCGTGGCTGGCGTTCGCCAGGAAACGGCCCTTGGCGCGACTGGCCTCGACCGCCTCGTCACGGGCCCGGCTGAGCCCGACCGCCATTTCCGTCAAGCGCTGATTCGAGGCCCGCAGGTCGCGCTCGGAGCGAATGTGCCGCACCATCAGATAAAGGAGGCCGACGATCAGCAGGGTGAGCCCGACGGCGTAGGCGATGAGCTTCTTCTGAAGACTTTCAAACACCGCCTGGAGACCACCGATCAACGAGTTCTGCCGCTCGACGACGCGGAGTGCCAACGAACGGCCGTCTTCGAGCGCGGCGTCGACGTTCGTCATGGCGATCGCAAGGAAAGCCGGCCTGTCGACATCGAGAAGGGGCAGGACAGCATCGATCGACGTCATCCGGTCGCGGATCAGCTTCACCTCTTCGAGTTCCGCGATCCCCTGGGTGTGCCATGCGCCGTCGATGGCCTTCGGCAAGGTGTTGAGCCGGCTGAAGGCAAGATCGATCTGGAATCGGATGTCGGCGTTCGTCGGCGCATTCTCGCCTCCGAGCTGCGCCTTGGTCAGCAACAGCTTCAGCAGAAGCAGCTCGCGGTTGAGCTGCCCCTCGTACCAGAAATCCGCGCCGGCGGTCTGCTCGACGTTGCGCTGCAACAAGATGAGGTCCCGGAGGAGCAACGGCGAGCTGAGAAGCAGCAGGCCAAAGCAGATTGCCCAAATAAGTCTACCGCCGCTGAACACGCCGCCACTTCCATACAGCCGGGTCCGGTTAAGCCGCTACTCGACCGTGATGCGCGCCAACTGCCACACCCAACGGGACACATACTTCCGGCTGTTGAGTTCAGGATAAGCGTGCTGCGGATAGACGACCCAGATCGGGCCATGTCGGCGCATCGACATGTAATCACCGTTCTCCTTGATCGCGAGAATCACCGGCCATTGACGGGCATCCGAGATCGGCATCGACGCATGGTAGTCATTGAGCGCGGTCAGCACGAGAGACGCCGCATTCGGGTCGGCGCCAACCACCTCCAGCATTCGCGACAGCAATACCCCATCAAAGGTGACCGGTTCCTCGGTCCACGCCGTGGTCGTCGCAAATCGCACCAAGCCGATTCGCTCCAGCGTCGCCATGTCGAATCGGACCGTGCCGTTCTCGCCGGCCTTGATGCGCCCGGTCACCTCGAGCACCACCGGCCCGGTCGGCTCCGGTATCGGGTCGCCCGGCATCAGCGTCGGCTCGCGGACGACCTCATAGACGTTTGGGTCAGCCAGCGCATCGCCGGCTTGGCCGAGCAGAGCCAGGACACTCAGCGCCGCGCCTGCGGATGCATTGCGAAGCGCAGGGAGGAGAGGCAGCAGCATTGTCGTTCCTCTGCTTGGATTCGTTCCCCGGCAAACCAACCACCGCCTTGAAAATGCCGCCGAGGCTGTTGACAGCACGTTAAGACTTTTCGTCTCCAATCCTAACCACGACGGCGGAGCTGACCAGCGGCATCTGCACGACCGTTTCCGGCTTGCCCTCGAAGAATGCCTCGACCGCCCGGGTCGCTCCGGGGCACTCGGCATGCCCGTAATCGTCGATCACGATCACCCCACCGGGAAGGAGCCGCGGATACACGAAGTCCAGGCAGTCCCAAACAGAGCGCTCGATATCGACATCGATATGGGCGAATCGGAAGCGGTGACTGCGCAACTCCGGCGGAATGGTCTCGGGAAAGATGCCGGCATGGAGATGAACGCGCGGGTTGTTCGCGAGAAGGCGCCGCACGGCTTCGACGGAGGTATCGGCGAAACACCCCTTGAGACCGGCCTCGTCGAACGACAGCTGTTCGGGCATGCCGGCAAAGGTATCGAACAGATGGAGTTCGCCGCTGGCATTCCGGCGCAGCAGGGTTTCGGAGATCAGCTTCGCTGTGCCGCCCCGGAAGCTGCCGACCTCGATGCAGTCGCCCGGCAGACGGAGCGTCATCAGAAGCCACTGATACAGGAGGTACAGGCGGCTTAGATCGACCACCGTCGCCTCCCGCACCCCGCTCGCCAGGATTGCCTCGAACTCGTCCATCGGCCGCCATTGCGCACGCGCCGCGATCGCCGATTCGGTCAATTTGGTCAGCGTCTGGATCTCGGGCGTGGTGTTGGACTGGACCGGTGTCAACGGTTTGGGCCGCTTGCGCAGCAGCGCCTCCATCTGGCCCGATGCGACGCCGGCGACGTAATCGATCTCGGCCAGATGGCAAACGACCTGCAGAAGCTCCAGCAGATTGGCGCCGCCCACCTCTGTCGCCGGCTCCTGCATGGCGAAGCGCCAAGCGGCGCCCGTTCCCGACCCGTTCGACCCTGCCGTCCCGGGAGATCTCTCGCCGCCCCGCGGCACCGTCAGCGCCACGACGCCGCCCGGGCGCACCACGCGCAACCAGTTGGCAAGTGCAACGGAAGGCCGGGACAAGGTCTGGAGAACGTCCCCGGCATAAAGAAAGTCGTAAGATTCGTCGTCCCGGGCAGACAGGAACTGCGGGTCTTCGCGCGCCGGGTCGGCCGTGTCGCAGTCCGCCCCGATCGAGCCTGCAATCGGCCCGGATCCGATGATCAACCCCTTACCGGCCGGAAGCCGCCCCGGCAAACCGGCCGATCCGAAGGCATACCCGACCGGCGTATCGCCGTTCCTTGCCACTGTTTCTGCCTCCCGAGCGCTATCGCGATCGAGATCCCCCCACTCAGCACCGCATGGCTCGGGCCCTCGCGGCAGCGGATAAACTCGAGCATCCGGAAAAATCGCCGCAGAGCGATCCTTCTCGTAAAGATTTGGCACAGGGAAAATTTACGATTAGTTAAGAGAATGCCTGTCGCCGCCCCTGCAACTAACGACCGACATCGACTTCCCTTAACGTTGGTTCATGCTATATGGATAACCGTGCGTCAAGCGACTGAAGAGACTTGGTTCGAGATCCGCCGGCTCGATGATGGCGTCACCCATATCTGGGAGCCGCACATCAAGCCCTTCTATCGCTGCAACATCTGGCACGTCCGCGGCCGGGATCGCGATCTGCTGCTCGACTCCGGCATGGGCGTGGTCGCCTTACGGCAGCAGATCGCCGCGCTCGCCGAGCGCCCGGTGCTCGCGGTGGCCAGCCACACCCATTTCGACCACATCGGCGGCCATCACGAGTTCGCGCATCGCGCCGTGCACCGCGCCGAAGCGGCGATTCTGGCGCATCCGACCCGCGCCAACACCCTCGCCGAAGCCTATGTCAACGACGACATCTTCACCGTCCTGCCGCCGGGAGACTACGATTCGAAGACCTATGCGGTCGTACCCGCCCCCGCGACGCGGCTCCTCGAGGATGGAGACGTCATCGATCTCGGCGATCGCCGGTTCGAGGTCCTGCATCTACCCGGCCATTCGCCCGGTTCGATTGCGCTGTGGGAGGCGGCAACCGGGATCCTGTTCTCAGGCGACACCGTCTATGACGGCCCGCTGATCGATGACTGCTACCATTCCAGCATACCGGACTATGTCGAGAGCATGGAACGGCTCCGGCGCCTGCCGGTCCGAATCGTTCACGGCGGCCACTTCCCGAGTTTCGGCCCCGACCGATACCGCGCTCTGATCGACGAATACATCGCCGGCAAACGTCGCCCCGGCTGCCCGGCCGAATCCGCGCCGCGCTAGTCTCGCAGAAGCACGAGGTCCATCGGGCGAAGGTGCAGCTCGACCGGCTCGCCCTCGGCGATCGCCACATCGACGGGCGCGCGGAGCAGCAAGGGAACATCGCCGGACTCCGCACGCAGGCGGCAGCGCCAATGCGTGCCCTGAAAAGACATCTCGGTGACACGCGCGCGGCCGAGCGGGATGTCCTCCGGGCCGGCCGGCCCGAGCCGGAGCTGCTCGGGACGAATCGAGAGATGGACCTTGTCGCCCGGCGCCGCCCGGCCCGCAACCTCCAGAAGGCCGAGCGCCGTTTCCACTCGCACCCGCTCCCGCCCCTGCTCCGCAACCCGGCCCGCAAGGATGTTGCTTTCGCCCATGAAGGTCGCGGAGAACAGCGACGCCGGCCGGAGGTAGACGCGCGCGGGCGGGCCGCTGTCTTCGATCCGCCCCTGATTCATCACGACGATCGTGTCGGCGATGCTCATCGCCTCCTCCTGGTCGTGCGTGACGTGAACGAAGCCGGTGCCGAGCCGCTTCTGAATACGAACCAGTTCCTCCTGCATCTGCCGCCTGAGGGCAAGGTCGAGCGCGCCCAGCGGTTCGTCCAGGAGCAGCACCGCGGGCTCGACCGCGATGGCCCGGGCGAGCGCCACCCGCTGCCGCTGCCCGCCCGAGAGTTCGTGGATCGAGCGCCGGCCGAATCCCTCGAGCCCGACCAGGCGCAGCATCTCCTCGACCCGCCTTGCGCGCACCGCCTTGGGAACCCTGTGCATGGCCAAGCCGAAACCAATGTTCGCCGCGACGCTCAGATGGGGGAACAGGGCATAGTCCTGGAACACCGTCGCCGTTGGTCGCCGCGCCGGCGGAAGTGCGGTGACGTCCGCACCGCCGATCCGCACGCGCCCTTCCGTCGGCGTCACGAACCCGCCGATCATCGAGAGGATCGTCGTCTTGCCGCTTCCGGACGGCCCGAGAAGCACCACGAACTCGCCCGCACCGATCACGAGATCCACTTTGTCGACGGCGACGGTCCGGCCATAGACCTTCCTCAGGCCGATCAGCTCGACGAGCGGCACGGAGGAACCCCGTTCAATCATTCTTCCGCCCCCGCCGCAGCATCAGCCCGACCGCCAAGGCGAGAAGGAACGAAATTCCGAACACCAGCGTGCCGGCCGCATTGAGTTCCGGGCTCAGCCCGGACCGCAGCATGCTCCAGATGACGACCGGCAGGGTGACATCGAAACGGCTCAGGAGAAAGGCGATCACGAACTCGTCCCAGGAAAGGGTGAAAGCGATGAAGAAGGCGGCCAGCAGCGCCGGCCACAGCATCGGTACCGTCACGAGCAGAAGCGTCTGCAGGTCGCTTGCGCCGAGGTCGTGCGCCGCGCGCTCGATATTCGCCTGGTGTTCGCCCATCTGCGAATAGAGGATGGCGAAGGCAAGCGGCAGGTTGATCACGACATGGCCGATGCCAACGGCCAGCAGCGACTTGCCCAGGCCGATGGCATTGAACGTGATCAACAGTCCCATGCCGATGATGAGGTAGGAAACGGTGATCGGCGCCATCAGCATGTACTGCACCACGCTGGACCAACGCGGTCGACCGCGGGCGAGACCATAGGCCGCAAGAAACCCCAGCACGGTCGCCGTCAGAGACGACAGCAGGCCGACGAGCACGGAGTTCCAGAGCGCCTCCATCAGGCGCCGGTTCTCCAGAACCCGCTCATACCACCGTGTGCTGAAGCCCTTGAACGGTGGCACCGGCAGGATCCCATCCTGGAAGGAGAACTGGACCAGCACCACCACCGGCAGGAAGACAAAGGTGAACGCCGTCACGAGGTAGACGATCGCCGGCAGGTCGCGCAGCCGCATCAGATCCGCTCCATCTTCAGCCTGCGGGCGAACAGCAGGAAAGCGGCGGTCACGACCAGCATCAGCACCATGCTGAGTGCCGACGCGAAGGGGAAATCGGCCCGGCGACCGATCTGCAGCATGATCGCCTGCGGCAGCAGAAGCTCCCTGCTGCCGCCGAGGATCTGTGGCGTGATGTAATCACCGATCGCCAGCACGAAGGTCAGAAAAGCCCCGACGGCGACGCCCGGCAAACTGAGGGGCAGGGTGATGCGCAGAAAGATCTGCGCCGCCGAAGCCCCGAGATCTGCCGCGGCCTTCCTGTAAGAGTCCCGGATCTGCACGAGATTGGCGTAGATCGTGAGCGTCAGCAGCATCGTGAAGAAATGCACGAACCCGAGGATCGTGGCGCCCCGGTTGTTCCCCAGGCCGACCGGCGCGTCGATCAGGCCGAGGCCGAGCAGTGCCTGATTGAGAACGCCGTTCTCCGACAGCACGAGCAGCCAGCTGTAAGACCGGATCACGTAAGAGGTCCAGAACGGCAGGACGATCAGCACCAGCAGAAAACGCTGCCAGCGTCGCGGCACGCGGTAGGCGAGAATATAGGCGAGCGGATAAGCGACCAGGATGCTGAGCACTGTGGTCGCGACCGTCACTTCGAGCGAATTGACGAGCGCGCGCACGAACGCGCCGTCGGCCCGCTCGAAGAATGCCGCGTAATTCGCCAGCGAGAAATGCGACACCGTCCGGCCGGCGACCGTCTCGGTAAAGCTTAGCGCCAGCATCGCGGCGAGAGGCAGAGCAAAGAACAGCGCCGTCCAGAGCAGCGCGGGATAGATCGCCCAGCGTTTCAGATTGGTGACTCTCGGCTCCAACTCCGAATTCCCCATGCTCTCGCCTTGCGGGAGAGGAAGGAGCCCTGATCGACCGCGTAGGGACGGGTTTCAAACCCGCCCCTACGGTGCCCGCATGTGTGCCGCCCCCTCACCCGCCCCTCTCCCCTTGAAGGCGGGGATTTTTCATCTAGGCTTGCAGGAACTCCGTCCAGACTTCGAGCATCTCCGCGTCAAGCGTTTCGTCGGGGATGAAGTAGGGATGGGAGTTCGCGATGAATCCGGGCTGTTCGTCCCAGCGCAGGCGCTTCTTCTGCGCCGCGTCGAGGGCGGCCGTCCGGTTCGCCGGCATCGCCCAGTAGCAGCTCGCCGTTGCCAGGGCCGCCTGCCCTTGCGCGCCGACAACATACTTCACGAACTCGGTGGCGAGATCCTTGCGGTTGGAATCGGCGAAGACGCCGATCGCCTGCATCCAGCGGATGCCGCCCGATTCCGGGATCGTCCAGTCGAGGGCCGGATTCTCCTCCATCAGCCCGGCAACGACGAACTCCCCGCCCGCGACGATGATGTCGGCCGCACCGGTCACCAGCGCGTTCTGGACCGTCGGCACGTCGCCGATGACCGAGGCGAGCTTCTTCATGTCCAGAAGCTTCTGCCGGATCGCCGGCAGATGCTCGGAGGTGAGATCCTGCGGCTTCGTGCCCATGCCCAGCGCGACCATCTCCATCGCCGGGATGTAGTAGTCGTAGATCGCGATGCGGCCCGAGTATTTCGGGTTCCACATGATGTCCGCGCGGCGGACATCGGCGGGATCCACCTTCTCGTTGTTGTAGGCGATCGCGTTGTAGCCGAACTTTTCCGGCATGGCGTAGAGCTTGCCGTCGATGTAATGCAATTCGGGCGCGCGCAGCTCCGGGAAGATATCGTCCCACGGCATCTCCGCGTCCGGGAGCTCCGCCAGCAGTCCGCGCTCGGCCACCCGGCGGACATCCACGGAATCGACGACGAACACATCCCAGTCGCCCGGCCGGGACTGCTCCAGGATCGCGAGCGCGGCGCCCGTCTCCTGGTAGTCCTTGACGTTGATTCGGGTGTTGAACGCCTCCTCGAACGGCTGGAGCAGCGCCGCGTCGGTGTGGTCACACCAGACCAGAACATTCAGTTCCTCGGCGGCGCGCGCCCGCCGCGACAGGCCGGCCGTGCCGGCCAGAGCCAGTGCCGCGGCACCGGTGCCGAGAAAGCGTCGGCGTGTAAAAGGCAAGAGCGAACGCGATGCGGCCCGCATATCCTGTCTCCCTGCAAGCTCTTGAATAGACACCCGGTTCCGACCGGGCTTCCCGTCGGAGGATGCGTGAACTTCCCGGCGGTTCCAACTCATATTTTCGCGTTCTCCCGTACATAGCGGGCGATCCGGTCGCAGGCCTCGAGCAAGCCGTCTTCCGGAACGCAGAGGCTGACCCGGACGTGACCGGCTGCGCTCGGGCCGAAGGCATCGCCGGCAAGGACCGACACCCCGGTCGCGTCGAGCAGGCCGTCGGCGAAGTCATAGGCCGAGAGCCCGGTCTCGCGCACGTCGAGCATGAGGAACATCCCGCCCTCAGGCAGGCCGCAGCGCAGGCCCGGGGTTTCGTTGAGCCGACCGTGGAGGAGGTTGCGGCGGGTCCGGTAGGCCTCGCGCATCACCTCAACTTCGCGCAGTTCCGTCTCCAGGGCTACGACGGCGGCGTCCTGTACGAAGCCGGGGCAGCCATAGAGCATGCAGAGGGCAAGGTTCGCCACATGCGGGACCATCGCGGCCGGCGCGACCAGCCAGCCGATCCGCCAGCCGGTCATGGCATGCGACTTCGACAGGCTGTTCACGGTGATGGTGCGCTCGCCCATTCCGGGCAGACCGCAGGGGCTGACATGCGGCCGCTCGAAGGTGAGCGTGCTGTACACCTCGTCGGAGATCAGCCAGAGGTCATGACGGATGCAGATATCGGCGACCGCCTCCAGCGTTTCCCGCGTCATCACGGCGCCGGTCGGATTGTGGGGCGTGTTGAGGAGTACGGCGCAGGTTCGCTCGGTGACGGCATCGGCGAGGTCGCGCGGATCCAGATGGAAGCCGCGCTCGGGCCGCAGCGGCACCGTGACGAGCCGCGCGCCGCTGGCCCCGATGACGGCTTCATAGGTGACGTACATCGGCTCCGGCACAATGATCTCGTCGCCGGGCTCGACGAGGCACAAAGCGGCGCAGAACAATGCGCATTGCGCACCGGCGACGACCACCACCCGGTCCGGCCCCACGGGCTGGCCGGTGGTGCGGCTGTGGTGGTCGGCGATGGCACGCCGCAGCTCCGGTTCCCCGACAAGGTCCGTGTAATGCGTCCGCCCGGCCCGCAGCGCCGCGATTGCGGCATCGACGACCGGCGCCGGCGTGTCGAAATCGGGATCGCCGATGCTGAGGAGGATGACGTCGTCGCCCCGACGCTTCCGCTCGACCGCCCGCGAATGGATGCCCCAGGCTGCAGCGCCCTCGCCGCCAATGCGCTCGACGAAAGAAGAGAATCTCATGATGATCAACACCCAGTTCGCTGGTTCGGGCGCGGATGGTGCGCGATCCGCCGGCCGGCGGCAACAGGGACGCGTTCCCAAGTCGACCGCGAATGACCGGTAACCTCGGCGGCACGCCCTCTCCGGCCCACGACACGAGAGTTTCCCCTTCCGCCGGAAAGACGCCGGTCAGGCAAGGCGTTGTCGCAGATCCTCAGACATAGGCGATCAGCCGACCCGAAGCGACCGCCGCGAACCACAGGACCAGCGACAAGAGCCCGGCCAGCCGCGCCGCGGGCGGCAGCACCTCCGACCCCCAGTGACGGATTGCCCGGTAGGGCCCGAGGTGAAAGACCAGGATGTTCGCGAGTCCGACCGCGATCAGACCGAGCTTCGCAAGAAAGGCCGGATTGCGGGCATAGGCCGTTGCCTCGGCGGTGAACAGCAGCGTCCCGGTCGTGAGCGCCAGGACGAAGCCGACAACAGGCACCGGAAGCACCAGCCCCGCGAGCAGGTCCGCCGGGAGCGCCCGGCCGAATCCGAGAAGCCGGAGGTCGAAGAGCGTGATGGCGCCGACCAGAAGCACGAAACCGAAGATATGCGCCGTCTCGACCAAGGGGTAGAGCCAGGTCCATTGGCGCATGGCCTGCCCCACCGCCGAGGATTCGAGCGCCAGGAGCCAAGCCGGCCCCGACATGTCGGCGTGCTCCATCAGCGCAGCTCGACGGTCTGGCCGTCGATGGTGATGCGTTCGGCCCGCAGCTCGTCCACGACGCTTTGGTGCGGGTAGCCCTCGACCGTCACCTCCTCACCCACTTCGATCGACTCGCGCGGCAGGCCGCGGCGCTCCATGCGCGAGGGCGGCGACAGCACGATCGTCCAGGTCTTGTCGGGGGTTTCGAGCCTAAGCATGCCGTGCGGATTCTCGATCACGACCTCCCGTGCGGTGCCGGTAAGCGTCAGCAGCCTGGTCGAATCGTAGCTGCTCCACCCGTGATGTGCCTCGACGATCGAGGCCGCGCCAAGCGCCGAAGCGACCAGCGCAGCGGTGAGAACGCTTCTGCACATCCGCCTTTTGAGCATGTTCCATCGTCCTTCTCTCGCGTGCAGGGCGCCCCGTCCTGATCTATATAAGACGCCGGCAGCGGAAAGCGTTTCCACTGCGCGGCGGGAGAACAAGAGGCCGACATGACCAAGACTCTCTATCAGCCCCTCGGCGGCAACCAGATGCCCCGCTTCGGCGGCCCGGCGACGATGATGCGGCTGCCGAGCAAGACCAGCGCCGAAGGGCTCGACGCCTGCTTCGTCGGGGTGCCGCTCGACATCGGCACCTCGAACCGCGCCGGCACGCGGCATGGGCCGCGCGCAATCCGCGCCGAGTCCTGTCTCATCCGCCCCTACAACATGGCGACGCGCGCGGCGCCCTTCGACAGCCTGGCGGTGGCCGACATCGGCGACATCGCCATCAACACCTTCAATCTTGCCAAGAGCGTCGAGATCATCGAGCAAGCCTATGACGAGATTCTCGCCGCCGGGTGCCGGCCGCTCACCCTCGGCGGCGACCACACCATCGTCCTGCCGATCCTCCGCGCCATGCGCAAGAAGTACGGCCCGGTGGGCCTTGTCCATGTCGACGCCCACGCCGACATCAACGAGCATATGTTCGGCGAGCGAATCGCCCACGGCACGCCGTTCCGCCGGGCCGTCGAGGAAGGGCTGCTCGACGGCAAGCGGGTGGTGCAGATCGGGCTGCGCGGCACCGGCTACGCCGCCGAGGACTTCGACTGGCCGCGCGCCCAGGGCTTCCGGGTCGTCCAGGCCGAAGAATGCTGGCACAAATCGCTGGCCCCTCTGATGGCAGAGGTGCGCGAACAGGTGGGCGGCGGCCCGGTCTATCTGAGCTTCGACATCGACGGACTCGACCCGGCCTACGCCCCCGGCACCGGCACGCCGGAGATCGGCGGTCTCACCACCGCGCAGGGCCTCGAGATCATCCGCGGCTGCCGCGGGCTCGACATCGTCGGGGGCGACTTGGTCGAGGTCTCCCCGCCCTACGACCCGTCCGGCAACACCGCGCTGACCGGCGCCAACCTGTTGTTCGAGATGCTCTGCGTCCTGCCGGGGGTGCAGTACAGGTCATAGACCGAAGCCCGCATTCTCTCGGCCTCCGGCCGGGGCGCGACGACCGGCGCGGCAAGGTCCGGTTCTCACGCGAATAATCTTGATGGGATCGGCGGCCGCTTCTGCTACACAGGCAGCCGAGCAGGAAATCGGGGGACCCCATGCGCACCGCCGTCGCGGCCACCTGGGCACTGCTGCTCGGCATCGCCTTCATTATGATGGGCAACGGTCTGCAGGGAAGCCTGCTCGGCATCCGGGCCGCGGCGGAACGTTTCCCGACGGCGGTCACCGGTTTGGTCATGTCCGGCTACTACATCGGCTTCCTCGCCGGCTCGACTCTGGCGCCTCGGGCGGTCGGCCGCGTGGGCCACGCCCGGGTCTTCGGCGCCCTTGCCTCGCTGGCAAGCGTGGCCGCGCTGATCCACGCGGTGTTCGTCGATCCGGTGACCTGGACCGGGATGCGGATCGTCACCGGCTTCTGCTACGCCGGCCTCTACATCGTCGCCGAGAGCTGGCTCAACGATCGCAGCACGAACGAGACCCGGGGCCAGCTCCTCTCGATCTACATGGTCATCCAGTATATCGGCCTGATCTGCGGGCAGTTCCTCTTGAATCTGGCGCCGCCGAGCGGATTCGAGCTGTTCACGCTCATCTCGATCCTGATCTCCCTGGCGGTCCTGCCGGTTCTGCTGACGACCGGTCCGGCGCCGAGCTTCGCCGCGCCCGTCTCCGTCGGCCTGCGGCAGCTCTACCGGGTTTCGCCGCTGGGGGTCCTCGGCTGCCTGGGCGTCGGTCTCGCCCAAAGCGCGTTCTTCGGGATGGGGGCGGTCTACGGCGCGGAGATAGGGCTTTCCGTTCCCGAGATCTCTCTGTTCATGTCGGCGATGATCCTCGGGGGCATCGCGCTCCAATGGCCGGTCGGCCGGTTTTCGGATCGGTTCGATCGCCGGCGGGTCATCACCACGGTGACCGTCCTGGCGGCCGCGGCCGCGCTCGGGGCGGTTCCGGTCTCCGCCGTCTCAAAGACCGGTCTTTTCGCCCTCGTCTGCCTGTTCGGCGGGCTGTCCCTGCCGATGTATTCGCTCTGCGTTGCCCACACCAACGACTTCCTCCGGCCGGACCAGATGGTGGCAGCGAGCAGCGGGCTGGTGCTGGTCTTCGGCATCGGCGCGATTTTCGGGCCGATCACCGTTGCGTGGGTGATGTCGGGGCTGGGCGCCGCCGGGTTCTTCCTCTATCTCGCGGCTATGCACACGGCCATCGGCCTGTTCGCCGTCTACCGCATGTTCCGGCGCCCCGCCCCGCCGCTCGAGGAGCAGGGCCCCTACATCTCTGTCCCGCCGACCGCTTCGCCCATGGCGGCGACCCTCGCCCCTGCCCCGACCGACGAAGAGGATCGGAACGAAGACAGTGCGGAGTCGGGCTCGGGGCGGCCCGATTCCGAACGCTTGGCCGCCGAACCGTGACGATCCGGCCAATGGCAAAATACTCGACCGGGCCGAATCGTCCGGCGGGCGAACAGAGTCGCAAATGTCGGATGATGTACTCGCGAGAACCGAATAATCCGGAACTGTGACGTTGATCACTGCATTTCCACGACAACAGATACAGGTTGCTGCTTCGCGTGACATTCACCCAGACGGAATTCAGGATCTTGCGATGAATTGGACGATACTGGTCGTTGACGACAATGAATTGAACGCGAGGCTGTTCTCGGATCTGTTGCAGGCGCAGGGCTACGAGACCTTGCACGCGGCGGACGGAGCGGAAGGCTTGGCGCTCGCTCGTTCCCGCCGGCCCGACCTCATCATCATGGACCTCGAACTGCCCGTCATGTGCGGTCGCGAGGCAGCCGGCCGCGCCAAGCAGGATTCGGACCTGCGGTCGATTCCGATCATTGCCGTCAGCGCTTTCCCGACGAAGCAGGGGCAACGCCTGGCGCAGGGGAATGGCTGTGACGCCTATCTGGAAAAGCCGATTCGGCCGGAGCCCTTCCTGGCCACCGTTCGCCACTTCCTCGGCTGACCGGACGCGAATGCGTTTCGGGCAATCCGCCGGGACCGCGGATCAGCGGGCATTCCGGAGACGAATCAGCGCGTGCGCCCCCAGCGTGACGACGACGATGGCACCGCCCCAGAGGGTCGCGATCGAGGCGCCTTCGCCGAGCACCAGCCAGACGAGAATCGGCCCGAGAACGGTTTCCAGGAGCATCAAAAGGCTGACCTCCGGCGCCGGGAGGTAGCGCGGACCAAGCGTGATGAGGCCGAACGCGATTGGCAGCACGACGAGCCCCGTCACCCCAAGCACCAGCGCATCCTCGGCATTCACGGCAAACGGACTGGCGATCCCGGCGACCGCAACCGCCGCAAACAGCCCGCCCAGCGCCGTTGCCGGCACCATGTTCACGGACCGGGCTCGCCGCAGCACGATGAGCGTGCCGGCCACGAAGCAGGCGGTGGCAAGCGCCGCGGCGTCGCCGATCACCCTGCCCCTGCCAAGCCCGTCCCAAACGACGACGGCGATGCCGAGGAACGCCAGGACGGTCGCGGCCCAGGTCTCCGGCTCCACGGGCTCGCGCAGGAACAGATGGCTGAGCGCCGCGGCGATCATCGGTGCGGCGGCGATAATGACCAGCGTGTTGGCGACGGTGGTGTGCGTGATCGCGACGATGAAGAAGATCGCGTTGCCCGCCCACAGGACGGCCAGAACCACACCGGCCGCTCCGATCGCCCGGAAGGCGTGGACGAGGCCGCCCTCGCCAAAGACCGCGAGCCCCACGGCGAGTCCCGCCGCCGTCAGCAGCCCCCGCCAGAACACGATGGTCCAAGGATCGAGCTCGAGCAACCGCAGGAACAGCGCATCCGGGCTCAACACGAGCACGCCCGTGATCGTCAGCGCGAGGCCGCGCCGGTGATCCGTTCTCGAAGCGATCACCCGATATCTTCCCTAGCCGACGTCCCCCGCATCGGCAGGCGGCGGGTCCGTTCAGGATGCTCCAGACGCGAGAATTTTCGCTCCCTTTAGCATCTTTTTAGGAATTTCGCAGCAGGTCTAAGACCTGGAGGAGTCAGGGGCAATCCCGGCCAGGACCTCGGCTGTCCGGAACAATTGAGATGACCTGGAATAGGAGACGCTGCCGATTGTTCTCGAAATGCGCGGCGGTTGCGCTCGGCCTGGTGTTCATTGCCACCGCCGCCGGTCGCCTGAGCATCGCCTCGACCAGCACGGACGAAGCCATCCGCGCCCTCCGCGCCGGTGACGAGGCACGCGCCGTCGCGACGCTGAACGGAGCGATCGCCCGCGGCGACGCCGCGGCGGCAAACCTGCTTGGAGAGATGATCGCACGCGACGCCAAGTCCCCGGCGGAACACGGTCGCGCCTGCGATCTGTTCGAGATGGCGGCCGCGGCCGGCCTGGCGGCGGCCCAGCACAACCTCGCGACCTGCTACAATACCGGACTTGGCCGCCCCCTCGACTACCACCGGTCCCTGGCATGGTACGGCCGGGCCGCAGATCAGGGGCACCTGCGGTCCCTTTGTCCTCTGGGCAAGCAGTTTCTCTACGGGCATGGTGTCGCGCCGGATGCCGCGAAAGCCATTGAGCTTTGCCGCCGGGGCGCCGAGGCGGGCGACCGCGACGCCCAGGCCGACCTCGGGCAGATCTATCTCACCGGTCATGCCGGAGAACCGGACTACAGCGAGGCGGTCAAGTGGCTCTCGCTGGCCGCCAGCGGCGGGCAGCCGGCCGCCGCCTTCCACCTCGGCCGGATGCACGCGGCCGGACTCGGCATGCCGAAAGATCTGCACGTAGCGGCCTACTGGTTCCGGGCCGCCGCGAAGCACGGGGTCATGGAGGCCGTCTTTCCGGCCGCGCGAGTCTACTTCGCCATGGCGATGGGCGACGGCGGCGAGGTCAAAGAGATCTACGCCCCGCAGGCCCTGGCCTGGCTGGCGCTGGCCGAGGAATTCGATCCGGATCCGGCCAAGCGCGCCGCGGCGGCACGGATGCGGGAAACCCTCGCCGAGTCGGTGCCCCATCTTGAGGAAGACGTCGAAGGGCGAGTTGCCTTGTGGCGCGCCCGGATCGTGGAGCAGTCGCAGCGGTCCTGAACGGGCCGCAGACGCAGGACAGTTTGTCAGGGCCGCGTCCCGGACCAGAGGTCCGGCGTGCGCGCATGCTTCGGCCGGATGCAGGACCCGATCAGCCGGCCCGGAGGTCGGTGCAGGATCGGGGCGTGTCCGAGAACTCTGACACGAGGCGCGCGCGAAAGCCGCTTGCCACCTACTCTCCGGCGATTGCCCTTTCCAGGACCGCCGGCTCCGGCGCCGGGAAGCGGCGATCATGCTTCAAGGCCGGGATCATCGCCCGCGCCTTGGCGACCCGGGCGGGATCGACCTCGGCGGTGATGAACCCGACATCGGTGCCTCCGTCCGCCAGCACCTCGCCCCAGGGATCGACGATCAGCGAATGGCCGAAGGTGCGCCGCCCTTCGGCATGCGTGCCGGTCTGGTTGGCGGCGAAGACATATGCGCCCGTCTCGATCGCCCGCGCCCGGACGAGCACGTGCCAGTGCGCCTTGCCGGTGGTGTGGGTGAAGGCCGCCGGGATGCCCAGGAAGCTCGCGCCCGCCTGGGCCAGCGCCCGGTAGAGATAGGCAAACCGCACATCGTAGCAGACCGACATGCCGAGCAACCCCCAGGGCGTCGGTGCAAGAACCGCCCGGTCGCCGGGCCGAACGGTCGCCGATTCCCGGTAGCTCTCGCCGCTTTCCAGGTCGATGTCGAACAGATGCAGCTTGTCATAGCGGGCGACGATCTCGCCCTGACCATTGAGGAGGAAGGACCGGTTGACGACGCGAGATTCGCCGGGCTCCCGCAGCAGCAGCGAGCCGACGAGGATCCAGGCGCCGGTCTCCCGCGCCAGATCCCGGAACGCCGCCAGGCCCGGATCGGCCGCCTCTGGCACCGCCTTCTCCAGCACCAGATCGTTCCGCGGCTCGATCATCGTGGCCATCTCGGGCAGCACGATGAGTTCGGCGCCGGCCGCCGCGGCGCCGCGGATCAGGGGCGTGATCGCCGCGATGCTCGGCGCCATGTCGCGCTCGGCGCAGTTCTGCACGCAAGCCACCTTGAAGCTCTTGCCCATCTCGCCCATTCTCCCTTCCGCCGAACCGATTGGCCGCATTCGAGTATAGGCGCTGGGCGTCCGGGTACAAACCGGCCGGTGCCGAAAAGGGGTCGATCCGGCGCGAAACTTCGTTATCATGCGCCCCTCGGCCAATCCGGTAGCCGGTTTAGCTCAGCTGGTAGAGCAACCGCCTTGTAAGCGGTAGGTCGCGGGTTCGAATCCTGCAACCGGCACCACGACCGCCGGATCCCTTCCGGACACATAGGCGCCCGCTAATCCCCCTGCACCGCCGCGTCGCGCGCTTCCGAAGCCATCTTTTTCTCGCCCTCCGAAGCAAAGCTCGTAAGGAACCGGTCGCGGAAGGCCTCCATCGGCCGCGCGCCCCCGTCCGGCGCCGGCACCATGCCGTCGACGAAGCCCCACTCCCTGAACGGTCGGAGCAGGTCCGGATCGTTGCTGACGGCGTGGATCGGCACGTCGAGCCCGGCCCCGGTACCGGAGACGATCGGGCCGGGCTGGTGATCGCCGAGGAGAAGCACGAGCGTCCGCCGGTCGTCGCCGAACTGCCGGAAGTAAGACCCTAGAACGTCGATCACATAGTCCGTCGCGCGGACATATTGCCGGCGGACCTTTTCCGGGTCGCGCCACACCGTCTGCGGCGGCTCGCCCCGGTTGACCCAGGCGGCGAAGATCCGTCCGTCGCCGATATCGGACCAGTCCTCGACGACCTCTGCCACCGGCGTCCAGGGCGCGTGGCCGCTGATGAGGACGGTCACGGCGAACAGCGGCGGACCACCGGTCCGCCGTCGCCGTTCCGCCCGGTCGAGGAAGGCCAGCGTGTACTGGTCGGGCATCGTCACCCAGCCATAGCGCGGCCCGGCATAGCCCATATCCCAGGAGAAATACGTCCGGTCGAAGCCGTAGAACGCGACCTCCGGCCAGGGACGGTCGATCGCCGGCGCGAGCAGCACGGCGCGATAGCCCGCCGCCGCAAAGTCGCCGACGAGCGTCCGGCGCTCTCCGGACAGCAGCAGCCGGTAGCGGAACTCGCTGTCGACCCGAAGCCCGCTCAGGAGGCTGGCATGAGCCAGCCAGGACTGCCCCCCAAGGGTCGGCGATTCGAGCCAGCCGGAAACCGCCGAGAATCCCTGGGCATGCAGTACGTCCTCCACGCCGCGCAGCGAGGCAACGACAGCCGGGCCGTAGCGGGGATCCTCGATCGAGCTGCGCCCATAGGATTCGAGGAAGAACAGCAGCACGTCCGCGCCGCCAAGCCCCACCGGCGGGCGCGCCGGCACCTCCGCCGGCGCCCGGTAGAAAGAATGATCCGCGAGGCGCACCGCGATGGCGCGGGCCTGCGAAACGAGGGTCTGGGCGCTCCGGTCGGAGACGAATCGAACCGGCTCGACCCGGTCCGGCGCGATCCGGTGCCCGAGTTGCATCGCGAGGATCGCGCCGCAGGCAAGCAGCACCGGCGCCCGCACCGTCCACCCGCCCCGTTGCGCGGCGCCGCGGATGCGCCCCAGCCCGAAGGCGATGAGCCCATAGGCCAGGAGAGCGCCGAGCGCGGCCCCGGCAGCGAAGATGGCGGCGGCGATGCCATAGGTCTCGTCGACGAACTCGGCGGCCGACGCGGCCAGCGGCAGATCGAAGGCCAGGAGGAACGACCGGCCAAGGACCGCCTGCGTCGCCGCATCAAGGGCCGTCAGGAGCAGCAATGCGCTCAGAGCCGCGGCCGCCATATGCAGGGCAAGACCGCCCGGCCACGCCGTGACCAGCGCCGCCGCAAGAATGACCTCGACCGGTATGCCGCCGGCCGGAATCGCGCCGCCGATCACCAGCGCCGCCAGTGTCGCCGGCGCGGCGAAAAGGCCGATTGGGATGGCGAGACCGAGAATGAGTCCGCCGCCGTGCCATAGCGCCGGCCAGCGTCCTCGTCGGCCTCGTCGTCTGCGATATCGCCTCGGCACGTCGATGCCTTGTTCGGGCGGCTCGTTCTGGCGGGGCCGCGCGCGACGCGCTAGGCTGGTCACCGGATCGAGACTCTCCTTCGACGCCGGGGATTGTCGCATGTCGGATCGCATGGCCCAATCCTTTTGGACCACCGGGCGCGGTACCGGCGCGATCCGGTCGCATCCCCTGCCCGAGCGCACCGATCCGGATGCGGTTCGCGTGCGCGCCCTGTTCAGCGGGATCAGCCGAGGGACCGAGGCGCTCGTATTCCGCGGCGAGGTGCCGCCGAGTCAGTACCAGGCGATGCGCGCGCCCTTCCAGGAGGGCGACTTCCCGGCGCCCGTGAAGTACGGCTACGCCAGCGTCGGCGTTGTCGAGGACGGGCCGGCGCCGCTGCGCGGACGGTGCGTCTTCTGCCTCCATCCCCACCAGACGCGATACGTCGTGCCGAGCGCCGCGGTGGTCCCGGTCCCGGACACCGTGCCCCCCGGCCGCGCGGTCCTCGCCGCCAACATGGAAACGGCGCTGAACGGGCTGTGGGACTTGGCACCGCGCATCGGCGACCGGATCGTGGTGATCGGCGCCGGGACCGTCGGTTGCCTCGTCGCCTGGCTTGCCGCGAAGATCCCCGGCTGCACCGTGACGCTGGTGGACGTCGATCCGGCCAAGGCCGCGGTTGCCGCTACCCTCGGCGTCGGATTCGCGCGGCCGGACGCGGTAGAGGGCGATGCCGACTGCGTCGTGCATGCGAGCGGCACGCCGGCCGGGCTGCAGACCGCCCTCGCGCTCGCCGGTTTCGAGGCGACCGTCCTGGAGCTGAGCTGGTTCGGGACCGCCGCCGTGCCTCTGCCGCTCGGCGAGGCATTTCATTCGCGGCGGCTCGTCCTGCGCTCGTCGCAGGTGGGGCAGGTCGCAGCCGCCCGGCGGGCCCGGTGGAACAACCGGCAGCGCCTGTGCAAGGCCCTGGAACTGCTGGACGACCCGGTGCTGGATGCGCTGGTCACCGGCGAATCCCGATTCGCCGACCTGCCCCAGACCATGGCCCGCCTCGCCGCGGCGCCGGCCGGAACCCTTTGCCATCGCGTCCGCTATGATGGTTGATTGGCAACGGACCGGCGTTCGTTCACCTCCGGGAGACGGCATGTTCAGCGTTTCGGTGCGCGACCACGTCATGATCGCCCACAGCTTCAAAGGGGAGGTGTTCGGCCCGGCGCAGCGGCTGCATGGCGCCACCTACATCGTTGACGTCGCCTTCTTCCGGCCCGGACTCGACCCCGACGGGGTGGTCGTCGATATCGGCCGGGCGACCGAGGCCCTGCGCGCGGTCCTGGCCGAGTTCAACTACCGCAATCTCGACGAGCTGCCGGCATTCCGCGGTGTAAACACCACCACCGAGTTCATGGCGAAGGTGGTTTTCGACCGCATGGCCGCGCAAATCGCGGACGGCGCGCTCGGTCCTCACGCCCGGGACGTCGCGTCGATGCGCGTGACCTTGCGGGAGTCGCACGTTGCCTCCGCCTCCTATGAGGCCCCCTTGCCACCCGCCGGCGGCGCCGCGACGTGACCGATATACACTTCGTCATCCCCGGCGATCTCGATACCCTGACCGGCGGCTACATCTACGCGCGCCGGATGATCGCCGAGCTGCGGGCGGCGGGCCATCGCGTGAGCGTTCACCGGCTCTCCGACAGCTTCCCGTTGCCGACGCCCGACGCCCTTGCCCAGGCGGCCGACACCCTTGAGGGACTCGAGACCGGCGCGATGGTCGTGATCGACGGTCTCGCCTTCGGCGCGATGCCCGAGATCGTCCACCGCGCGTCGGCGCGCCTGCGGCTGATTGCCCTCGTCCACCACGCACTGGCGGACGAGACGGGTCTTGACCCGCTGACGCGGGACCGCCTGTTCCGCGACGAGCGCGCGGCGCTGGCCGCGGCGCACCGGGTAATCGTCACCAGCCCGGTTACCGCGCGCGACCTCGCCCGCTACGACGTCCCCGCAGAGCGCATCGGCGTCGTCCTGCCCGGGACCGATCCGGCCCCTCTCGCCATCGGCTCGCCCGGGCCGGAACGCCGGCTGCTGTGCATTGCCACGCTGACGCCGCGCAAGGGCCACGCCGTCCTGGTCCGCGCGCTCGCGAAAGTGCCGGAGCTGCCGTGGCGCCTCCTCTGCGCGGGCAGCGAGACGCGCGACCCGGAGACAGCCGCCACAGTCCGCGCCCTGATCGCGGAACTCGGTCTGGAGCGAAGGATCGACCTGGTCGGCGAAGCGGTCGGCGAGCGGCTGGACGCGCTCTATCACGGCGCCGATCTGTTCGTGCTGGCGAGCCATCTGGAAGGGTACGGCATGGCGCTGGCCGAAGCCCTGGCGCGCGGACTTCCGATCGTCTCGACCACCGGCGGCGCCATTCCGGAGACCGTTCCGGCCGATGCCGGCCTCCTGGTGCCACCGGGCGACGCCGACGCCTTTGCCGCGGCGCTGCGACGGGTGTTCGAGGAGAAGGGCTTATGGGCGCGGCTCGCCGCCGGCGCGCGCCGGGCGCGAGAGGCTCTGCCGACCTGGCCGGAAACGGCCCGGCGCTTCGCGGCCGAAATCGCCGGCCAGCCAGGATCGGGACTCGAGTCACGGTGAGCCGCTTCACGGCCGAATGGCTCCGGCTCCGCGAGCCGCACGATGCGAGGGCGCGCAGCCGCCGGGCGCTCGAGCCGCTCGTCCAGTGGTCGCGGTCGCGGCCGTGCATCCGGATCCTCGACCTCGGCGGCGGCACCGGATCGAACCTCCGCTTCCTCGCCCCGAAGCTGGAGAGCCGGCAGGAATGGACCATTATCGATCGGGACGATGCCCTGCTCGCGCGGCTCCGCGCGCCGGCTGCAGTAGACGTCGCGTCCGAGTTGACGGACATGACCCTCGGTTTCAGCTGGCTGGATCGGCGTGACATCGATCTCGTCACCGCCTCCGCGCTGCTCGACCTCGTCTCCGCCGCCTGGCTCGATGACCTGCTCCAACGCTGCGCCGCGCGCGGCATTGCCGTCCATATGGCGCTGACCTATGACGGCACACTCCGCTTCGAGCCGCCGGACGCGGCGGATGCGGTCGTTCGCGATTGCCTCAACCGCCACCAGACCGGCGACAAGGGCTTCGGCCCGGCCCTCGGCCCCGCCGCGGCAACTTACGCCGCAGACGCGCTCCGGCGCCTCGGATACCGCGTCGTCGAGGACCGAAGCCCCTGGCGCCTGGCCCCCGCCGACCGGCGCTTGCAGCAGCGCCTGACCGACGACTGGGCCGCCGTCGCTGCCGAGGTCGAGCCAGCCAGCGCCGACGGCATCCGCGCCTGGCGCGCCCGGCGAAGCGCATGGATCGCCGCCGGCCGGTCGGGGTTGGAGGTCGGCCATCGCGACGTGACGGCCCTACCGGGCAACCTCCTATGAGGCGCCGTCGGCACGGAGATCGCAGTCGAAGAGCACGTCCGGCCCCATTGCGAAGTGCCGGCAGCACGGGCGCAGGGCGGTGCCCAGATCGCGGACGGGCGCCAGACTGAGGCCCGGCCGGCCCGCCCCCGTGATCAGCGGCGCAACGGCGAGGTGAAGCCGGTCGAGCTTTCCCTGTTCAAGGAAGCGCGACACCGTGACCCCCCCGCCCTCGACCAGGATGCCGTGCAGCCCGAGCGACCGGAGACGATCGAGCAGCGCATCGAGCGACAGGCCGTTCCGGCCGGACGGAATCCCGATCACCCGCGCGCGGCCGTGCCGGCCTTCCCGCGTCCCGGCGCGATCCTCGGCGCAGACCAGCAAAGTCTCGGCCGCCCCGTCGGAGAAGACCCGGAAGGCGCGGCCCAGTCGGCAGGAGGGATCGATCACCACGCGCACCGGGTTGTCGCCCTCGACATGCCGCGTCGTCAGCCGGGGGTCGTCGTGCTCGACCGTCGTGGCACCGACGATCACGGCATCGGCGAGCGCCCGCAGACGGTGAAGGTGGACGATGTTCTCCCGTCCCGTGATGTACTGGGACTCGCCGGTTTCCGTCGCGACATGACCGTCGAGGCTGACGCCGAGATGCCCGAGGACGAGCGGCCGCTCCGCGCCGCTCAGGGCCATGGGCAGATAGAGATCGAGCATACGGGCGGTCGAGTCCCCGATCGGACCCTGGGCCATCCAGCGGCCGTCGGCCTCGACCGTGATGCGTGCGCCGCCTGGAGCAAACGCCATCGGAAACGTCCCGGCCCGGCGACCGCGGTTCCGGATCGTGAGGAGGAGAGACCAGGCCAGGTCGGTGCCGGACGTTTCTGCCGCCGTCAGGGCAGCCTTGCGCCGGGTCGTGCTCGTGCGCTGTTCCATGGGAACCGTGCCTCCCGAGCGGAGTCCGCCCGTCAGGATAGGCGCAGACGCCGTTCGGGCAAAGCGAAACGGGGACGGTCGGGGAGCCGGGTCGAGCCGGGCGTAGACATCGCCGGATGGCCCGGCGGTCCGTGGGAGAGGGCGAGCGACCGGAAGGGGCCACGGGCTTGCGGCCAGCCTATGGATCGGCGCGCGGATCCCTGCATCGCGACGGGCCCGACGCCGCATGTCTGTGGAGCCAGCGGATATCGATCGCGAAGGACAGGCCAACCGCGGCCAGCGCCGCGGCCGCCAGGGTCGTCGCGAGGGCGGGACCGACGACCGGCGGCATACAGGCGAGGAGCAGCGTCACCTGCGCGAAGAAGATCGCCTTCCGTCGCCGGCTCGGCGGAAGCGCGGCGGCGAGCCATGGCCAGATCGCGCGGCCGGCAACGAAGGCGTAGCGTAACAGGCCGATGAGCAGCACCCAGGGACCGATCTCCCGCAGGTCGGCGACGAGCAGCGCAAGGACGAGGCCGAACAGGCTATCGATCTCGCGATCGAACCGCGCCCCGAATTCGGAGCTGGTTCCGGTCCGCCGGGCGACCCATCCGTCGAGCCCGTCCAGGGCGAAGGCGAACAGACCAACCGACGCCAGGAGCCAGCCGGCGCCGCCGTCGAGACCGGCTCCGACTACCCCGGCAAGCGCGCAGACGAGGGTCGTGCGCCCGAGCGTGATCCAGTTTGCCGGGCCGAACCGGTCGGACACCGCCCCGCGCCCCGCCCCGATCAGAATGCCCGCGGCGGCCAGACCATAGACCAGGCTCGCCTGGAAGAGGGCGCTCAGGCCCCCGGCGCCCGCGCCTCGCGCAAGAAGCAGGGAGGCCGCAACCATAAGGACGCCTCCGGCCGCCACGGCGAACAGCGCCGGTGCGGGGCGCGCAAAGCGGCCGGACCGCCGCGGCGGGATCGGGCTTACGGGCGTCTTCATCGAGGCCGGACCTGTGCATGCCGCCGAGGGCGTCCTCCCCTCGGCGGCATGGTTTACACATCCGGAGCGTTTCGCCAAGATCCGACGACGCCGCACCGCCGGCCATGCGACCACCGAAGGAAGCCTATGAGCTGCGCTTCACCCCGTCGCCTCTGGGCGGACATGACCTCCCCCGAGTTCGACGCGCTCGACAAGGGCCGGGTGATCGCGGTGCTGCCGCTGGCCGCGGTCGAGCAACACGGTCCGCACCTTCCGGTCTCGGTCGACGCCTGCATCAACGCCGGCATCCTCGACCGCGCGATCGACCTTCTGCCGGATGACCTTCCCGTCCTCCGCCTGCCTTGCCTCGAGATCGGTGCGTCGAGCGAGCATCTCGCCTTTCCCGGAACGCTTTCGCTCGACCCCGAGACGGCGATGCGATGCTGGCTAGACACCGCCGGCTCGGTCGCGCGCGCCGGTTTTCGCAAGCTCGTGCTGTTCAACAGCCACGGCGGCAACAAGGCGGCCATGGAGATCGTCGCGCGCGAGCTGCGCGTCCGCCACGGAATGCTCGCCGTCGCGGTCAGCTGGTTCGATTTCGGCGTTCCGGACGGCCTGTTCGACACGGCAGAACTGCGGCATGGCATCCATGGCGGCGCGGTCGAGACCTCGATGATGCTGCATCTGCGGCCGGATCTCGTTCGCAAGGACCGGTTGGCGTCCTTCCCTTCGCGCGCGGCGGCGCTCGAAGGCGAGGAGCGGCATCTCGTCCGCGACGGCCGGATCCGCTTCGCCTGGATGGCACAGGACCTCAACCCGCAGGGCGCCTGTGGTGACGCCCGAGCGGCGAGCGCCGAGAGCGGCGCCCGGCTGGTCGAGCACGCGGCACAAGGTCTGGTCGGGCTCCTCAAGGAGGTGGACCGCATGGAGCCGCCCGCCCCGTCCGACGATCGCCTCTGACCGCGAGGGGCGCGTGCCGGAACCGGGGCCGTCCTCCACCGCCGCCTTCGATCGTGCGGCTGCGCACTGGGACGAGGCGCACGGTCCCGCCTCCGAACGGGCGGAGGAATTCGCCGCGAGGATCCGCTATCTCCGCGCCCTGTGCCGCCGATTCGACCGGCCGCGCCTCCTCGAGCTCGGCTGCGGAACCGGACAGAACCTGCTGCATCTGGCCGATCTCCTCAGCGCCGGCGTCGGCCTCGACATCTCCCCGGCGATGGTCGCGCGGGCGCGGTCGAACGCCGCCTCCGCCTCGGCGCACGCTCTCCGGTTCGCCATCGGCGACGCGAACGATTTCGACCTCCCGGACGAGCCGTTCGACATCGTGCTGTTCGCCGGGACGCTGGAGCATCTGCCCGACCCCTCCGCCGCCCTCGGCCGGGCCCGGCGCGCCCTCGCCCGGCGCGGCAGCCTGGTCGTGATCATGCCGCACCCCTGGAATCCTTTGGTCCGGCTGCGGCGTCTGCTCGACCCCTGTGGCGAAGCCGAACCACCGGCCCGCCATCTGCCGCCGAACCGGCTTGCGGCGCTCGCCGCCCGCCAGGGCCTTCGCCGCGCCGCCTTGCACGGCCTGCCCTACACGCCCTGGCCGCGCCTGCGCCTGGGGGCGGCCTCCACAATGTCCGCCTCGGAGGCACCCCCGCCCGGCGGGCCGCTGGCCGGCATCCTTCTCGGCGCCTATGCCGCGGAGTTCCGTTGCCGCCCTTAGAGCGCGGCTTGACTCCCATCACCCCTGCCCCTGCTATGGCCGTATGGCCGGGCCGATCCGACGGAACGATGCGATGGTGCTGGGGGACGCCGTGGCGCATGGCGTGCTGCTCTGGGCCACCTGCCGCGGCTGCGGCCATCGCGCCGCGGTCGACCCGGTCAAGATCGCGCAGCGTTGCGGCTACGACGTTCCGGTCCGCGACGTGACGCCCCGGCTGACATGCAGTCGCTGCGGCGGCCGCGATGCGGACCTCACCGCAAATTACGACATGTCTGGCCACGGGCCGGCGGACGCTTCCTAAGGTCTCAAGCCTGCGCGGGAGAAAGCCGGCGCAGCGGCCCTGTGATGACGAGCATGGCCAGATATTCAGCGCCCGGACGACTCACCGGAGACAGAACGCCGCCTCGACCTGTCCGTCCAGCGCAACGCTCAACAAAACGCTCAACAACTGGAACGGAGTCAGGCCGCCTTTGCCGGCCGGATCTGATTGTGCCTCAATCGGAGGCAGGCCGCCCGGCGTCCGCCTCCGGATCGGCGCGATGCTCGGCGGGGCCGACGGCGCGGGTCAGGTTGTACGCGGTGTTGATGAGCGCCACATGCGAGAAGGCTTGCGGGAAGTTGCCCAGCATGCGCCTCCCATGCGGGTCGTACTCCTCCGCCAGCAGGCCGACATCGTTGCACAGTCCCAGCAGCCGCTCGAAAATCCGGCGCGCCTCGTCCTGCCGGCCCATGAGAACCAAGTTGTCGGCCAGCCAGAAGCTGCAGGCCAGGAATGCCCCCTCCCCCGGCGGAAGGCCGTCGTCGGTGCCCGCGGTGTCATAGCGCAGGACGAATCCGTCGACCACCAGTTCGCGCTTGATCGCCTCGACGGTGCCCCGAATCCGCGGATCGGTCGGCGGCAGGAACCCCACCAGCGGCAGCCGCAGCAGACTGGCGTCGAGTTGTTTCGAGCCATAGGACTGGACGAAACTCCCCTTTTCCGGGTCGAAGCCCTTGGCGCAGACCTCGTCATGGATCTGCCGCCGCAAGGTCCGCCAGCGGTCGACCGGGCCATCCAGGCCGAACGCCTCGACACTCTTGACCGCCCGGTCGATCGCCAGCCACGCCATCACCTTCGAGTGCGTGAAGTGTTGCGGGTCACCGCGCATCTCCCAGATTCCCTCGTCGGGCCGGTCCCAGATCTCCGCCAGATGGCCGGTCAGCGCCTGTTGCAGCCGCCATCCCGCCTCGCTCGGCGCCAGACCGCCCTTCCGCCCCTGATGAAGGGCGTCCATGACCTCGCCGAAAACATCGATCTGGAGCTGGCGGTGCGCCGCGTTGCCGATGCGCACGGGCCGCGAGGCCTCGTAGCCCGGCAGCCAGTCGACCTCCAGCTCCGTCAGGCGTCGTTCGCCGGCGATCCCGTACATGATTTGAATCTGCGGCGGGCTGCCGGCGACGGCGCGGAGAAGCCATTCGCGCCAAGCCTGCGCCTCGTCGTAGTAGCCGGCGTCTATCAGGGCCAGCAGCGTGAAGGTCGTGTCGCGCAGCCAGCAATAGCGATAGTCCCAGTTCCGCGGGCCGCCGATCTGTTCCGGCAGCGAGGTCGTCGGGGCGGCGACGACACCGCCGCTGGGTCGGTAGGTGAGCGCCTTGAGCGTGATGAGGGAGCGCAGGAGGGCATCGGACCATTCCGCCGCCGGGCGGCACCGGCTCGCCCAGTCCCGCCAGAACCGCTCGGTCTCCGCCGCCGCCTTCTCGGGATCGACGGGCGCCGGCGGCGCGAGGTGCGATGTGCCGTAGGTCAGCACGAAGGGCACCGTCTCGCCCGCCGAAAGGGTGAACTCGCTGATCGTCCGAAGCCCCTCGCCACGGAGCGGAGCGGGAGTCCGAAGGATCACCATATCGGGGCCGGCGACCGCGCGCAGGGTTCCGTCTTCCAGCCGCGTGACCCAGGGAACCAGCGCGCCGTAGTCGAAGCGAATGATTAGTTCCATGCGCATGGGAACCTGGCCGCGCCGACCGACCACCATCCGTACGACATCCGAGGCAACGCCTCGTAACGGCATGAAGTCGATCAAGGTAACCGCGCCCCCATCGTCGGTTTCGTACTCCGTCTCCAGAATCAGCGTCCGATCGCGATAACGGCGCGTCACGCGCCGCGCCGCGGCAGCAGGGGCGAGCTGCCATCGACCGTGCTCCGGTCCACCAAGGAGCGCGGCGAAGCAGGCTGGGGAATCGAACCGAGGCCAGCAGAGCCAGTCGATAGAGCCGTCGCGCGCAACCAGCGCGGCGGTCTCGCAATCCCCGATCAAGGCATAGTCTTCGATTCGCGACGGCATGGTGGCGCTCCCTGTTTCCCGCACGCGTCCCCGGCGATTTCTCGCAAAGCTCCCTCTCCGTTCCGGAGGCCGCCCTCGTACCGCGGCATTGAATGCCGCCAGAAAAGACCCATTTTCGATATAGTCTGGCGCGCCGATCGCGCGCGAAATGACGTCCCGAAACGGCGGGATCGAACCGGCCGGACACCGCGCCGCCGCTGCAGCACGCATCTCCATCGGTGACCCGGGAGAAATGAAGAGGGCCCCCGGCCCTTCAACTACCTTCGCATCGCAGTCCCTCAGGGACCGGCCCGCCGCGTCGTCGGGCCTGGAGAGCGATCATGACCGACATCAATCGCCGCGCCCCGCGCCCCCCGCCGCGCTCGGCACCGGAAATCCTCGACGAGATTGACCGCGCCGAGCGTCGTCACAACGGTCCGTCGGGCCCGTCCTCCGGCAGGTGGGATGGGGCATCGCTGGACGAACTGGCCGCGCGCCGCCGCTGGGAGCGAACGGACCGCGAAGCCGTGCTGCGCGCGGACCTGCGGCGCTTCGAGAACCTGCGTGCCGAGCATCTGCGCTGGCTCCGCATCTCCGTCCGGCAGTTCCGTGCGGCGCTGCGCCTGCCGCAATCGCCGGATCGCGAAAGACAGCTCGCCTTCGCCCGGGATGCCATCCACCACAACAAGGAATCGGTGCGGATCTGGACCGAAAAGGTGGCCGACGCGAGGGCGAAGCTGGACCGCGCACGCCGTTGGGCCTCGGCCGCGGAATGAGACGCGAATCGACGCCTCCGTAACCGCAGCGATCCGGCGATCGCACCCGTTCCCTCACTCCGAGCCGCGCCCCCTTCCGCCGATTCCACCTCCAGCGTCGCCGAGTGCGCCTCCGGCCTTGCCAACCGCGGCGCCGATGGCGCCTCTGGCCCTGTCGGCGGCATTTCGGGCGGCGTCCCTCGCCGCACCGACCGCGTCTCTGGCGGCGTCTCCCGCCGCTCGCGCCGCGTCTCTGGCCGTCTCTCTGTCCCTCGATCCCGTTCCCCCATTCCCGCCGTTGTCGTCCCCGCCACCGGAGCTGTTGCCTCCCGCGGTGTCGCCATTGCCCCGATCCCCGGCCCCGCCGTCACCGGCCCCGCCGTCACCGGCACCACTGTCAGCGGTCCCGCCGGCGCCGGACCCGCCGGTCCCTGGGTCGCCGTTCCCTGAGTCACCCGCCCCTGCGCCGCCGACCCCTCCGGAGTCTCCGGAGCCGTTGGCGCCACCCCCGGAGGCCCCGTCGTTGCTGCCATCTCCGTCGCCGTCTCCGCGCCCCGAAGATGCGCCTCCGACAACACCGCCGGCGGCCGAATCACTTGACGACCTGCTCCCCTGACCGGGTGCGAACCCCGTCATAACGTACTCGGTCTCCGGGGCCGTTTCCTCGACATACCGGGCGAAGGCGTCGGTGCAGTATCCATCCTGAGCAGCCGCGGCGAGTTGCGACGACTCCAGAAGCCAGCAATCGACGACCTTGGTATCCGAAGCGCCGCCGCAGGCCGACAGAAGGGGCAAGAGAATGCCGAGCAACGACGGGGCGCCGCAACAGGCGGCGAAACGGCGGCATCGCATCGGGGCCTTGGAACCGTTCACGCCGCTCATCGGTTCACAGCAGACCTTGCCGGAATGGGGTGGCGCTTCACACATCCGCGCCTCGCGATGCGGACCTCGAACAATGCGCTCGTCCTGTGTGGCGGCAGGGACAGAGATTTGGTGGTCCGTGGCTCTTCGACGAAGTGCCGCGACTCCGCGTCGCAAACGTCCATGAAGTGAACCCGATCGGTGCCCGAATTGTTCCCGCTCGTTCTCGTCGGATATGCATTGTCGAGGTCGAATCCGCGGACGGGCATCGCGGTTTACTCGCCGTTCGGCCGAGACGAACCGGACTCTTCTACCGCTATCTTTGCGCTGGACGGCTTCGATTGCCCGTTGTCGACGCAGTTCTGTGGCGATACCGGGCCGTGCCCGGCGCTCATCGACCGATCAGGCTGTGCCGGCGCTCCGGTTCCCGTTCCGCAGCGTCGCGGCGTCGGCCTGCGGAGGGCGCAGCCGGCACCGAAATCAGTCAGGCAAGTCCGCGTGGCGACGTGGTTGAGCATCGGCCTGTCGCGTACGCTTTTCTCGTTGCGCGCGCTCGCAACCTGCGAGAATCTCGGAGCAGCAGAGGTCGGGACGAACGGCGTCAGAGAGACGGGCATGACATGCCGTCGACCGCTCCTGATTCAGGGCCGCTGACGTGCGGCCCTTCGCCAATTCTCCGCTTAGGGCGGAGGCGGATCGCACGAGGAAGCACCTTCGCCGTCGCCATCGCCGACGGCGTCCGGAAGCGGCCCTGCTTCTCCTTTTCCTCCTGTTCATCGCCGTTGCCGGAACGCTCTCCGCCGTAGCGTCCTGGGCCGATCATGAACGGAGCCTAAGCATCGCCCGCGAGCGGACCAAGGGAACCGCCCTCCTCCTGGCGGCCGACATGCGCAGATCCGTCGAAACGCGGGACATCCTCATGCGGCAGGCGGCGGCGCTTCTCGTGCATGAGGGGCTTGAGACGCTGCGTCGGTCCCCGGCGCAATGGAGCAGGTTCCGCAATCTGGCGAGGGCGCAGGGCGGAAACGGGACACTTTGGGTCTTCGACGAAAACGGCACCGCCGTGCTGGGCTCGAACAGGTTCGGGCCGCCGGCACCCGCATTCGACGGCATCGACGGCCGCCCTTTTGAGGTGAAGCCGCCCGCGGCCGGAAGTGACCTCGTCATCGGGCCGCCCATCCTCGATCGCCACTCCGGCCGGCGGATGCTGCCGATAAGCCGGCGGATCACCTTCGGGAACGACGATCGGCCCGGCACCATCCTTTCGACGCTCGACGCCGAAGGCCTCACGAACTTTTACAAGACGCTGGCATACCGTCCGCGCCCGATGCTCGCCGTCCTGGTCGCGAACGGGGATCTCTTTTTCTGCCACCCCCCGGGATGCGGCGGCCCCGACACCGGGTTCGCGCAAAGCGAACTCTTCCGCACCCATCTGCCGAACGCACCGGTGGGGACCATCGAGGGCAAGTCCCCCCTCGACGGCACAGATGGGATCCTCTCCTATCGCAGTATTTCCGGCCTGCCGATCGTCGTCGCGACCGGCATCTCGACGGACGAAGCCCTGGCCGGCTGGCGCCTGCGTCTCCGATGGAATGCCCTGATCGCGATCGCCGGTCTTGGGGCGGCAGCGATCCTCATCTGGCAGACCTTGCAGGTGATGCGGCGGAACGAGGACTCGCTCGCCGCGCTGGACGAGGCGCACCGCCGAAACGTCGAGATCCTGGAAAGCATCAGCGACGCGTTCTTCGCCCTCGACGAACGGTGGACATTCACCTATGTCAACGCAGCCGCAGAACGGATCTGGGGGCGGCGGCGGGAGTCCCTTCTCGGCCGGAACATCTGGTCCGAGTTTCCGGAAGCCTTCGACTCCGAGATCCATCGCCAGTATCGGCGCGCCGCCGAGACACGCGAGCCCGTTGAGTTCCAGACCTTCTCACCGATTCTGCAGTCCTGGATCGAAATGACGGTTTACCCGTCCTTCGCCGGCCTTTCCGTTTATTTCCACGACATCTCGGAGCGCAAGCGCGCAGAGCAACATCAGAAGATGTTGCTGGCCGAGCTCAGCCACCGCGTCAAGAACACGCTCGCGGTCGTCCTGTCGATCGCCTCGCAGACGCGGCGGCGAAGCGCCTCGCTCGAGGAGTTCGACGAGGCTTTCAGGGGCCGGATCCTCGCACTCGCCAACGCACACGGCCTCCTGACGGCGAGCCGGTGGGAAGAGGCGCGGATCGACGCGTTGATCTCCGAAGCCCTGCGCCCCTATATGCGAGGCGACGATACGAAGTACCGGGCCGCGGGACCTGAAATCAGCCTGACGCCGAAGACCGCCCTCACCGTGGCGCTCGTGCTGCACGAACTGGCCACGAATGCGGCCAAGTATGGGGCGCTGTCGAGTTCGACCGGATATATCGAGATCCGTTGGAGCCGTGAAGCGAGGGACACCGGCCCCTGGGTTCGGCTGAGCTGGAGCGAATCCGGCGGGCCGAAGGTCGGCGCGCCCGCGCGGCGGGGGTTCGGTGCGGATCTCATCGAACGCAGCATCGCTCACGAATTGGGCGGCAAGGTGCAGCTCGCCTTCTGCGAGGACGGGTTGCGCTGCGAAATCACCTTTCCGCTTGCGGAGGAAACAGACCTGCCGAGCCTGCCGAACGGGGCCTGAACGCGGCCCGACTCGGGTTAGGCCGGCCGCCCCCGTCCCGGCCGCAAGCGATTCCCGGTGGAGTTCTTTTCGCCCCGCCGCGTTCTTCTTGTCGTGGACATCGGCAAAACCCGCCACCGCTCCCGTTGCGGAAGGGATGCCCGATCGGGCCCCGGCTGCCGGCCGTCAGGGGTCTTGTTGCCAGCGGTTTTCTTGGGCAAAGGGCAATGGATCGACCACCGGAACCGTTTCAGCCGACCTCGCTGAACGCTGCCCAGATCGGCGTCGTCGGTCTGTGGGCCCTCGCGCTGTTGTTCACGCTCTACATCGCCTCCGGCATTCTCCTGCCGATCGTCACGGCGGTGTTCCTGGCGGTCATCTTCTATCCCTTGGTCCGTTGGCTGCGGCGCATCGGAATCCCCGAAGGCGCCGGCGCCGGAGTCACGTTGCTGCTGGTCCTCGCGCTCACCGGGGGCGCCCTGTACTTCCTGGCCGAACCCGCCACCGACTGGCTGAACCGGGGACCGGGAATCATCGACGAGTTGCGGAGCAAGACCTCGTCCCTGCGGCAGACGGTGGAAGACGTTCACGAGACCGCCCGGGAGGTCGAGGAGATGACGCAGCCGGACGCGGCACGAACCGAAGTCGTGGTGGAAAGTCAATCCTTCGCGAACCAGGTCTTCGGCTTCACCTGGAGCAGCATCGCCAACGCGGCCGTCACCCTTTTCATCATGTTCTTTCTGCTCGCGCTCGGTCGGCGCACGGTGGAGCGCGTTGTCGACGCCATGCCCTCCGCCCGACGGCGCGATTACGCCCGGTATCTGCTCCGCCAACTCCAGGGACAGGTCGCCGATTACCTGCAGACCCTGACGGTGATCAACCTTGTCCTCGGCGCCCTCACCGGGATGGCGATGGCCTTGCTCGGCATGCCGAACGCCGTGCTCTGGGGCGTCGTTGCCGTATTGCTGGGCTACATTCCCTATCTCGGCCCGCTCGTGATGCTGGTGATCATTGCCATCGTTTCGTTCCTGACCTTCGACGATTGGCTCCGCATCCTGCTGCCGATCGCCGCCTACGGCGTCCTGGAGCTGATCGAGGGGCAGTTCACGACGCCCTGGATCGTGGGGCGCCGGTTGACACTGAATCCGATCGCCGTGTTCGTATTCATGCTGGTCTGGGGAACGCTTTGGGGCGTTATCGGCGCCATTCTCGCGATTCCGATCCTCGCCACCGTCAAGATCCTCTGCGACAGCCATCCTTCCCTCGCGCCCGTGAGCGCGGCGCTCGGAAACGGCGATCGACCGTCGAGATTCTCTCCGCGAGGGAACTAGCAGCGCGGCAATCCGAGCACCCTCGGCGTCGATCCGAGGACCGTTCGCCGCGGTGCTCGAGCACAAAGGCCGTTCACCATGCGGGATAATCGACTCCGGCGCGCTTGGGCCGGCGTCGGAGGACGCCCTGGAAGGCGTCCGAGCGCATCAGAAACTCGGCGACGACCGGCACGCCGCGCAGAATGCACACGGCCACGGTCAGGTCGACGAGGGTGACCGTTACCACCCCGACCGGAGCCGACCATGCGGCCCAGGAGTCCGGATCGAGGAGCGGCCAGGGCTGAATCAGGAAGATCCATCCGAAGGTCACCGCCTTCAGCGCACCATAGAAGCCGCGCATGAACCGTCCGGCGACGAGGAACCGCCCAAGCTTCGACCGCATCATGCCGAACGCGCTCTGGCCACCGGAGATCGCAGCATAGCGGATCGAATCAACGATGGAGCCGCGGGTGATGAAGACGATGGCCACCCAGATCGGAACGAGGTCGAGATGCGCGAGCACGACCCACAGCACGTTCTCGACCACCCGGTCGACGGCGATGTCGAAGATCGCCCCGAAGGCCGATGTTTCGCCCCTTCTGCGGGCAACGTAGCCGTCCACACCATCGAGAACGATGATCAGCAGCAGCAGCGGCGCATTGAGCAGCTGCCATTCGGGTGCGGCGTAGTAGGCCGACGCAACGAGAACGAAGAGAAGCGCAAACCGGATCGTCGTGATCAGATTCGCCATATCCGCCGCCGGGTGAATGGTGCCAAGGAACGCATAAACCTGATATGTAGCGAGCAGGGACCGGAAAAGAAACCCCTCCCAACTTCAAGAGAAGCCGATAACCTATCGCAATACTGGCAAAATTGCCTCGTGCGCCGGGGCCTTTAGCGCGCCGTGAGCGTCGTCTCTCCGGCTTCGGAGGAAGGATCCCCGCCGCCCTCGGGCAGCGGCGCCAGCCCCTCCGGCGTGACCCGGTCGAATCGCGCCTCGGTCACGACGAGGTCCATCGGGACGTCGTGCGGCTGCGGGTAGATGGTCTCGAGCCGCGACAGCTCGAAGCCGACGCCGACGGCCAACGGCTTGGCTCCGGTGGCCGCCGTGATCGCCGCCAGCGTGCGATCATAGAAGCCGCCACCATAGCCTAGGCGATAGCCCTTCTCGTCGAACCCGACGAGGGGCACCAGGAGCGCATCCGGCGTCACCGGCTCGCCCTCCGCAGGCACAGGGATGTTCCAGACGCCGGGCGTCAACTTCTTTCCCGGCCACCACTCGCGAAAGACGAGCGGGGCCCCTTTCTCGATCACCACTGGCAGGGCAAGGCGCGCGCCCTGTTCCCGCAAGGAGCGGACCAGCGGCCGTGCGTCGAACTCGCCCTTGAACGGCCAATAGAAGCCGATCAACATCCGCCGGAGGTCCGGCAACCGCCGTGCGAGCTTATCCTGGATCGTCTCGTTCCAACCGGATCGTGCCTCGCGTGCCGCGACGCGCCGCTCGATCAGCGCCGCGCGCCGTTCCTTTCGCCACCGGCGGATGTCGTCCCAATCCTTCATCACCCTGCGCTGCTCCGTTCTCGTCAGCCCGCCGCCCCCACTGGTTCGCGCAACCGCGCCAGAACGGCCTCCGCCTCCGCCGCCATCGCGCGCACGACCTCGCCCGCCGGACGGACGGATTCGATGAGACCGCAGATCTGCCCGGCGAACGGTGCCAGCGGTTCGAAGTCACCGGTCATGTTGCGCAATGGGGAATCGGTGCTGAAGCGGTAGACCGGCCGCCCCTCTTCCTCGGCGATCGCCTCCCGCGGAAACTCGTCGGGGCCGTGCCCCAGCAGGTTGTCGGCATAGGCCTCCGTCACGCTGTTGCGCAGGGTGCGGACCGGCGAGCGCGGCGGCCAGTTGATGGCGAAGACGTCGGAATAAACCGTCTCGTCGGAGGCCGCCTCGACCACCCGGCGCTTGTGGAAGTCGTGGGCGAAGGACTCCTCCGTCGCGAGAAAGGCCGTGCCGCAATGGATCCCCTGGGCGCCGAGCGCGAGGGCGGCAACGAGACCGGCGCCCGATCCGAATCCGCCGGACCCCAGCACCGGAACCGTTACCGCCCGCGCCACCTGCGGCAGCAAGACCAGCGAGGAGACCGTGCCGTGCACATGCCCTCCGGCCTCGACTCCCTGGCAGATGACGACGTCGGCACCGGCGCGTTCGGCGGCCCGCGCATCGGCGAGCGTCCCGACCTGGTAAAGGACAAGGCACCCGGCCTGCCGCGCGCGGGCGACGAGATCCGGGCGAACCTCCCAGAAGAAGCAGAGCGAATGCACCCGCGCCTCGAAACAGGCGGCGAGCTCTTCCTCGAGGAGCGCCGGGTCGGTGCCGTAGGGAATCAGGTTCACGCCGAAGGGCCGGTCGGTGCGCGCCCGCACGGCGGCGACCTCGCGGCGGATCAGTTCGGGCGATTCGCGGACCATGCCGAGAATCCCGTAGCCGCCGGCGTTCAGCACCGCCGCCACCAGCTCGGACCGGGCGACGCCGCCCATACCGGCCTGGACGATCGGGTAGTCGCATCCGAGAAGATCGCAAACCGCGGTGCGGATCGGTGAGCGCTCTGGCATTCCGTTATCCTTTCTTTTTTCTATCCTTTCTTTTTCACAGACCCGCAGAAGCGGACCCGCGGGCGGCCATGGATCTCGCCACAGAAGCAAAGCTGTACGCTTAAATCTGTACAGTCAATGTCTCTTTTATGGCACACGCCTCTTGGCCGGGCCGGCAACACCGGATGAGGGAGCGCCGAGCTTCGGCCTGCCCGACCTCGCCGCGCATCCATCACGGCGAATCGGGCGAGCGCGGGTGTCCGTCCCGTCAGCCGAATACCCCTTGCGTGATCATCACGTGGTCCGGCTGGTCGGCGACCCGGTCGAGCCAGGCGCGGATCCGGGGATAGCCCGAAAGGTCGAACTCGCCTTCCTCGGCAACGTGGGTATAGGCGTAGAGGGCGATGTCGGCGATGCCGTAGCGCTCGCCCACGAAGAACCGGCGGCCGTCGAGGTGCCGCTCCATGACCGCGAGCGCCTCATGGCCGCGGCGCCACTTCTCCTCGAGCCGGTCGGCCCACTCCGTCCGCTTGCCCAGCGAGTGAATCCAGAACCGCGCCACGGCGATGTTGGGCTCGTGGCTGTATTGCTCGAAAAACAGCCACTGCAGGACCTCGGCACGGGCGAAGCGGTCCTCCGGCAGAAACCGGGTGCCGTCGGCGAGGTGGAACAGGATCGCGTTGCTTTCCGCGAGGCGGCGGCCGTCCTCGAACACCAGCACCGGGATCTTGCCGTTGGGGTTGATCGCGAGGAACTCCGGCGTGCGCGTCTCGCCCTTGAGGATATCCTTTTCGATCAGCTCGAACGGCCGCCCGAGCTGCGACAGCAGGAGCCGCACCTTGTAGCCGTTGCCGGACGGCAGATAATCGTAAAGCGTGAGCATGGCACCCCCCTTAGCAAGACCTACGCTCCCCGCGCGGACGCATCCCGTGAGCCGGAAAAGCGAACGGTACCACGCGGGCTAGGTGCCTGCCCCGTTTTCGCCCTCCGGCGGCGTGAACTCCGCCGCCATCTCCGCCTGCAGGGCGACGAGGTCCTCCGGCAGCGGCATGCCGAGCGCCTTCATCCCGTTGAGGAGCGTTGACAGGCGCATCAGGATCTCGTGTCCGTCGAGGTCCTCGCTCTCGAGCTCGCTCATCAGAAGCGACAGCGTCGCCTCGAATTCCTGCTCGTCCATCGCCTCGCCCTCTCTGGCCGCGTCTGGCGGCCGAAACAAGAATGGCGCCCCGACCGGGGGCGCCATCTTACGCCGAATGGCGAGTCGCGGCGACCGGATTCGACGGTCAGGCGGCTTCGCTCTTGGCCGCCGGCTCCTGGACCGCGGTGGCGAGATAGTCGAGCGCCGCCGCGACGCCGCCGCTCTTGTGCGGCACGTTCGCCATTTTCAGGCCCATCTCGACGCCGCTCAGCGTGCCGGCCAGCATCAGCTCGTTCATGTGACCAAGATGGCCGATGCGGAACACCCTGTCGGCAAGGCGGCCAAGGCCGGAGCCCAGCGCCATGTTGAAATTGTCGAGCACCACCTTGCGGAAGGCGTCGGCGGAATGCCCCTGCGGCATGAACACGGCCGTGACCGAGCTGCTGTACTCGCGCGGATCGGCGCAGACGAGCTCCAGGCCCCAAGCGCGGACCGCACGGCGCGTCGCCTCGGCCAGTCGCTCGTGGCGGGCGAAGACGTTGTCGAGACCCTCCTCCTCCAGCATCGTGAGAGATTCCCGGAGGCCGTAGAAGAGGTTCGTCGCCGGCGTGTAGGGGAAGAAGCCGCTCTTGTTGTTGGACAGCATCCACTCCCAGTCCCAGTACATCTTCGGGAGCTTCGCCGTCTTCGAAGCCTTGAGCGCCTTCTCGCTGATCCCGTTGAAGCTGAGGCCGGCCGGCAGCATCAACCCCTTCTGCGAGCCGCCGACGGCCACGTCGATGCCCCACTCGTCCTGGCGGAAGTCGCTGCTGCCGAGCGAGGAGATCGTATCGACGATGAACAGCGCCGGATGGTTCGCCCGATCGATGGCGCGGCGGATCTCCGGAAGCCGGGCGAGCACGCCGTTCGACGTTTCGTTGTGGACCACCAGCACGGCCTTGATCTTGTGCTCGCGATCCTCCGCCAGCTTGGCCTCGACGATATCGGGATCCGGTCCCCGCCGCCAGTCGGTATCGACATACTCCGCCTCGAGGCCGAAGCGCTTGACCATGTCGTACCAGAGGGCGGCGAACATCCCCGAATCGAACATGAGAACCTTGTCACCGGGCGAGAGCGTGTTCACCAAGGCCGCTTCCCAGCCACCGGTGCCCGAGGACGGGAAGATCACCACCGGCCCCTTCGTCTTGAACACCGGCTTGATCCGCTCCAGAAGCTCCAGGGCCAGCTTCTGCAGCTCTGGCCCGCGATGGTCGATCACCGGGGCGCTGATGGCGCGCAGAACGCGATCCGGTATGTTGGTCGGGCCTGGAACCTGCAGGAAGTGACGTCCACTCTGGTTCGGCACGGCGCTTCTCCCTCCGCTTATCAAACAACACTTATCCATATTTAGCGGCGTGCAGACCCACCTCCGGGGCTGCCCGAGCACAATTCGGTACTGTAGGCAGGGGGAGGAGCCGCTCTCAAGCGCGGAAGGCCACTTGCGACAGCATGACGCAGGCCGCGGCCGCCGCATCGGCCGGCCGGGCGGTGAAGGCCCTCCCGCGCCCCCGCGGGAGGGGCCGGATTGCCTCAGTCCGCGCCCATCACAACGAGCGCGTCGACGGCAAGCGCGCCCTGCCCCTCCGGCAGGACCAGGAGTGGATTGACGTCGAGTTCGACGAGTCGGTCGCGATGGGCTTCGGCGAAGGCGGCCACGGCCATCACCGCGTCCACCGCGGCGGCCATGTCGCCGGCCGGCTTGCCGCGGTAGCCGGCCAGCAGCCGGGCAACGCGCAGGCCGCGGATCGCTCGCTCCACGGCGGTGCGGCTCGTCGGCAGCAGCAGCGTCGCCGCGTCCTCCACCATCTCGACCAGCACACCACCCGCCCCCACGACCAGCACCGGGCCGAACTGGTCGTCCCGGCGCACGCCGACGATGAGCTCGGCCACAGGCGAGCCGACCTGGCGCTCGATGAGGAACTGCTCGGCCACGAGCCTCGGCTTGTATCGCGCCACCGACTCCGTCATCGCGGCGATGGCCTCCGTCACCGCGGCCTCGTCCCTCAGGTTCAGGGCCACGGCACCCGCCTCCGTCTTGTGGGCCAGCACCGGCCGCGCGACCTTGGCGACGACGGGAAAGCCGATCGCCGCCGCCACCTCTGGGGCCTCGGCCGCAGTCGCCAGCCGCCCCTCGGGAATCGCGAGTCCGTGCCGGCGGAGTCGCTGCTTGCTGTCGAACTCCTCGAGCAGTCGGGGTTCGGCAGGGGCCAGGGTCCGGGGCGGCAGGGCGACTGCGGCGGTGCCGCCTTCCGCCTTGACCTCCGCCCGGCGGCGCGCCTGACGCGCGGCCCCGGCGAGGGCGCCGAGCGCCTCGTCGAGTCCCTGCAGCGGCGCCACGCCTCGCTCGATCGCCCGCGCACGGACCGGCTCGGGCAGGAGCTCGGACAGAGTGCTGCAGATGCCGACCGGCTTGCCGGTGCGGTCACGGGCGTCGATGAGCCCGTCGACGACGGCCGCATAGTCACGCTGCCCGATCGGATCATGGGTCGGGTAATCGATCACCAGCAGCCCGAAATCGACATCGCCGGCCAGCGCCGTGCTGAAGCAGCGCGCGCAGGCGGCCCGGTCGCCCCACAGCGAGGTGTTGTAGTCGAGCGGGTTCGACACCGTCGCGAAATCGGGTAGCTGGGCGCGCAGATCCGCGAACTGGTCCGGAGCGAACTCCGGCAGGCGGAGGCCGAGCGTGGCCGCCCGGTCGGCCGCCATCAGGCTTTCGCCGCCGGAACAGGTGAAAACAACGAGGCGGTCACCCTCCGGCCCGCCAACGGACAGGAGCTTCAGCGTCTCGAGAAGGGCGGGCAGCGACTGCACGCGGATGATGCCGAGCCGCTCGAACAACGCGTCGTAGAGCTTGTCGTCGCCGGCGAGCGAGCTGGTATGGCTCATCGCCAGCTTCGCACCCAGTTCGGACTGCCCGGCCTTGAGGGCGACGATCGGGATGCCCCGTTCGAGGGCCTTGGCGGCGGCGCGGCTGAAGGCGGGCACATCGCTCAGCCCTTCGATGTAAAGCCCGATGGCGGTTACGCTCGGGTCCTCCGCCAGAACCTCCACGTAATCCGAAATCTGCAGCACGGCTTGGTTGCCGGCGCTGATCACGTAGGCAAAGGGGACGGAGCGCTCGTTCATCGTTGCGTTGAGCGCGATGTTGCCGCTCTGCGCAACGAAAGCGGCGCCGCGCCGCACCCGGCCGCCACCGGGTCCGGAGGCGAACATCTGCACGCCGTCGACGTAGTTCAGCAAGCCGTAACAATTGGGACCGACGAGGGCGACGTCGCCGGCCGCTTTCACCAGCGCCTCCTGCAACGCGACGCCCTCCCCGCCAACTTCGGCGAATCCGGCCGCGTAGCAGACGGCGCCGCCGGCGCCCATCGCCGCCAGTTCTCGAACGACTTCGATGGTCGTCTCCCGTGGCACCGCGACGAACGTGGCGTCGGGAGCCTCCGGCAGATCGGAAAGCGAGCGGAAGCAGGGCTTTCCGCCGAGTTCCTGGTACTTCGGATTGACCGGCCAGACCTCGCCGGAGAACCCACCGGAAACGCATTGCCGGATAACGTCGGCGATCCCCTGGCCGCCGACAAAGGCAACGTGACGGGGCGACAGAAGGCGCTTGAGATTGCGCTGCCGGTTTGCCCGAAGGTCGTTGTCCTGCATCGAAGCCGTCACGTCCATTCGCCCCTCTGCTCACGAACCGCGGTGACGCCGCGGCTTTCCGCCTTGCCGTTTCTCTCTTGAGTCTCTGCTGTGAGTCTTCACGCCCCACGGGCGCGGCCGCCGGGCGGCCCGCAACGGGCGGCCGCCAAGGCACGCCCCTGCCACGCGACTCCTGTTATGCGGGGCGAGAGCCCGCCTACCGATGGTTCCGGGCGCAACGACGCCAAGGCCGATCCGCTGGAGGCCCGCGCCCTCCCCAGGCACCCGGCCACTCGACCACACAACGGACCCGGCGCGAAGATTGCGCGCTCCACCATGCCCCGCCCCTTCCCGCGCCGACAGCCCGTCGGCGCATCCGGGCGACGGCTTTAGCAATCCGGAGGTCATTCTGGCAAGAGGATCGATCGCGCGTCTCTCGGCCGGAAGCCAGGGCTAAGAAGCCTTCTTCCGGTCGGCGGCCGGCGCGCGCTGCTGGTTCTCGCAGAGCGCCCCGGGCATGGTGAGCGTGACCCGCGTTCCGCCCTCGCTCGCAAAGGACACCTTCGCGTCGATCTGCTTGGCAAGCGCGCTGACGACGCGCAGGCCGAGGCCCGTCCGAAGATCGTCCGGTCGACGGCTCAGGCCGGCACCGTCATCGGCCACAACCAGCGAGATCTTGCCGCCTTCCGTCCGGCGGAACGAGACCCGCACCGTGCCCGGTCGGCCGTCTGGGAAACCGTGCTTGAAGCAGTTGGAGACGAGTTCGTTGGCGATCAGGCCGAGCGGGATCGCCGTCTCGATGTTGCAGAACAGCTCTTCCGACTGGACCTCCACGGCGACCGCGTCATTCTGGTAGAGATCGGCGAGGCCGCGGCAGATCTCGCGCAGCCGGGCGCCGATGTCGATCCGCGCAAAGTCGTCCGACCGGTAGAGCTGTTCGTGGATGGCGCCGAGGATTACGATCCGCTGGCTGACGATCTTAAGACGCTCGCGTGCGCCGTGATCCTCGAGCTGCAGCGCCTCCAGATTGATCAGGCTCGAGATCACCTGAAGGTTGTTCTTGACGCGGTGGTGGATCTCCCTGAGCAGGGTGTCCTTCTGCTGCAGAAGGCTGTCCTTCTCCGCCAGGGCCGCCGCCAGCGCCTGTTCGGCGGCCTTGCGGCTCGTGATGTCCCTGACCGTGCCGATGAAGCGCACGGCCGCCCGTCGCCCCCCGGACTCCGCACCGTCGAACAAGGCCTGTCCGCGCGCCGCAATCCAGCGCACAGCCCCGTCCCGCAGACGCGACCGGAACTCGAGGTTGAGTTCGGCGCTGCCTTCGGGGTCGAGGGCGCGCTTGAGGGCGCGGTGCGTGCGCCGCCGATCTTCGGGATGCACGCGCGCCAGGAAGAGCCTGTAGTCGATCACCGCGTCGCACGGCAGGCCGAAGATGGCCTTGCTGCGATCCGAGCAGGTGAACGCCGCCGTCTGCGGGTTCCAGTCCCAGGTTCCCAGCTCCGTCGCCTCGACCGCCAGCCGCAGGCGCTCGTCGCTGTCGCGCAGGGCCAGTTCGGTCTCCTTGAGATCGGAGATGTCGAGCATGACCCCGTCCCACAGGACCGTGCCGTCGCGCTCGCGGCGCGCATAGGCCATGCTGCGCACCCAGCGAATCCGTCCCCGCGGGCCGCGCACCCGGAACTCGAGGCGGAACGGCTCCAGCGTCCGCGCCGATTCAAGGATGGCCTCCTGCCAGCGCGACCTGTCTTCGTCGAGGATCCAACCCCGCCCGAACGTCTCCGGCGGCGCTTCCTGCCTTGTGATTTCCGGTCCCATCCCGAGCAACGATTCGGCACGCTCGCTGACATAGGGGAAGCTCACGCGGCCGTCCGGACGCAACGCCCTCCGGTAGATCAGACCGGGGAAATTGGCGGCAATGTCAGCAAGCCGGCGCTCCGCGCTCTGCTCGGCCTCCAGCACCGCCAGCCGCCGCTCCGCCTCCTGACGGCCGGCCAGGTTGCGCGTGAGCGCGGCGGCCAGCAGCAGCGCCAGCGCCAGCGCCGTGATGCCGCCGCCGCCGACGACCAGCAGGGACCGGCGAATCGGTCCTTCGACCGACTGGGCCGGGGCGCCGATCGCCACCGTCCAGCCGGAGAGATATGAGTGGCTGAACGCAGCGTAAAGCGGATCACCCTCCTTGGATCGGGCAAAGAAGAACCCCTCCGGTCTCTCGGCCAGCGTCGAGGGTAGCGGCAGCTGTACCGGCGTTCCGACATAGGCTTCCTGCCCGACATTGCGCCCGACGATGGTGTTCCGCTGGTCGATGATGGTGGCGATCCAGCCTTCGGGAAGGCCGTGGTCGATCAGGATCTCGGAAAAGGCCTTGGCCCGCACCGACGCCGACAGCGTGTAGAGGACGACCCCGTCGCGGATCACGGGCACGCGAAGGATCACCGAAGGTTGGGTATCGGCCGCGTCGGCCGGCCGGACGCTGCCGATCAGCGGTCGGCGGGTCCGCACGACCGCCTCGATGTGCTCTGGATCGATCGCGGACGGAAGCGCATCGCCGAGGGGCTTCAGAAGGTTGATGACCTGACGATGGGTTCGCGCGTCGGTCAGTCGGATCGTCATCCATTCCGGCTGGCCGCTGAGGATACGCTTGGCGTGGTTGTAGAAGCCCCCGAAATCGCCGTCGTCGATCTGAGGTGAAGCAGCGAGGGATTCGAGCGCCCCGATATGATCGGCCAATTCCCGGTCCACCGCGGCCATCGTCGACTGCGCGCTCCGGCGCAGCATCTGTTCGACGGATCGCTGCTGCTGCTGGTCGAACAGCATGACCATGACGATCGAGAAGACGAGAATCGGCAGCGCTGCGGCGGCGGCCAGCGCGAATAGCTGAATGTGTCGTCGACCGCTAATACGACGGGTCCACCAGGATAGCACCGGCCAATTGAACGGCGGGGCGTTGCGACGAGCCGGCGAAAAAACTGCCATAAGATCGCATCTTCTCCAGGCGGTGGCTCTGCCAATTGGTCCTGCGCGCCCGAAATACGGTCATTAGGCGTTAAGAAGGGTTATCAAATTCTTAATTCCTGCCCGAACTCATGTGGAACCGACCGCCTCCCCGCGCTCCGATTCAGCCAAATTCGGGGGCTTGACGAAGTCCGGCCCCGAATCAACAGGGGAAGGGCCGTCTGCCTCTGACGAGACATTCTGCGGGGAAATCGGCCGTGACGGTCACGGCTTTCCCGACGTCGCTCTCCAGACGCGACGCGCCGCCGTGGGGTTCGGACGAAGGCCGGACCGGGGGCAGACCGAGCCCCCTGACCCGGTGTAGACGTTTGACGGCACACGCCATCCACTCGAAGGGTTCAGGCGTCCGCCGAATGTCTTCGCGAGCCATGCCGATACCGGACCCGCGAAGACGATGCAGACCCCCGTCGTTGACAGATCCCGGTTGGCGGCCGCAGGATGCCGCCGCCAACCGGATGAGGCGACCATGACGGACGCAGTACGGACGGAGCGGCGGGGTGCCGTTCTGGAGATCACGCTTGACCGGCCGAAGGCCAACGCCATCGACGCGGCGACGAGCCGTCGCCTCGGAGAAACCTTCGTCGCGTTTCGCGACGACCCGGCGCTGCGTGTGGCCATCGTCACCGCCGCCGGCGACCGCTTCTTCTCCGCCGGCTGGGACCTGAAAGCCGCGGCCGCGGGCGACCCGCAAGACTACGGCGTCGGCGGCTTCGCGGGCTTGACGGAGCTTTTCGACCTGCGCAAGCCGGTGATTGCCGCCGTGAACGGCCTGGCCGTTGGCGGCGGGTTCGAGCTGGCGCTCGCCTGCGACCTGATCGTTGCCGCGGAGACGGCGGAGTTCTTCCTGCCCGAGGTAACCATCGGCCTGATCCCCGACGCGGGCGGGGTGCTGCGGCTGCCCCGCCGGCTGCCGCGCGCGGTCGCCATGGAGATGCTGCTGACCGGCTGCCGCCTTGGCGCTGCCGACGCCCTCCGGCTCGGCCTCGTGAACCGCGTGGTCCCCGGCGCCGAGCTGCTGCCCGCCGCCCGCGAGCTCGCTGCGCGTATCACCGCGGCCGCGCCTCTCGCCATCGCAGCCCTCAAGGAGGTCGTCGCCGCGACCGAGCACCTTCCGGTGCCGGAGGCCTACGCGGCGATGCGCGGCGGCGCATGCCCCGCTTATGACCGCCTGCTTGCCTCGGAGGACATGAAGGAAGGCCCGCGCGCCTTCGCGGAAAAGCGTCCGCCGGTCTGGCGCGGCCGGTGATCGCCCGCCGCGCCCAGATGTCGAGCGCGGCGCGAATCGCGTATGCCATTTCGTGGTCGCGATAGGGCTTCTTGAGAAGACGCCCGAGAGTCAGGCCCCTCGAATCCGTGGCGACCCGGTCGGTATAGGCAAAGGTGAACAGGGCCTTCAGACCGGGCCTGCGTTGGACCGCCTCGGCCGCGAGGTCGGGACCGCGCAGGCCGCCGGGCATGACCACATCCGTGAACAGCAGGTGCACGGGCTGGCGCTGATCGAGGATGCGGGGCGCCGCCCGATGGCTTGCGCCTCGCCGCCGATTGCGGTCTATGACGACCAATGCGGCGAGACGACCCGTCACCGCATCCCCCGGACCAGACATCATCTGCGAGGCTCTGATGACCGACGCGGAATCGCCAACCGAACGAACCCTCCACGAACTGGCCGATGCCCTTGGCGCGCGGCTCGTCGGCGACGGCACCGTACGCATACGCCAGGTCGTGCATCCGTCGGCGGCACGGTCGATGACCGACCTCGCGCTCGCCATCGAGCCGCAGGCCTGCGACGCGCTCGCCGGATGCGCGGCCGGGGCCGCCGTCCTTGCCGACAGGCTGACCCCGCCGGCGGACGCTCCGGCCAACTACCTCGTGGTGCAGCGGCCGCGCTATGCCCTCGCCCGGCTTCTCGAGATCTTCGACAGGCCGCCGCATGCGCCTGCGGGCATTCACCCCTCGGCAGTGATCGATCCGTCGGCACGGATCGCCGAACCCGCTTCGGTCGGCGCCTTCGTCTATGTCGGCCCGCGCGCCGAAATCGGACCCGGCACCGTTCTGATGGCGCATGTCACCATCGGCGCGGACGCCCGGATCGGCGCGGACTGCCTCCTTCATCCGGGGGTGCGCATCGGCGAGCGGGTGATCGTCGGAGACCGCGTGATCCTGCAGCACAATGCCTCGATCGGCGCCGACGGCTTCAGCTACGCGACGCCGGAGGTGGGCAGCGTCGAGACCGTCCGCGCCACGGGCCGGGTCGAGGCGCAGAACACGCGGATCGTCCGCATCAACTCTGTCGGGACCGTGGTTCTGGAGGACGACGTCGAGGTCGGTGCAAACACGACGATCGATCGCGGAACGCTCGGCGCAACGACCGTGGGGCGCGGCACCAAGATTGACAACTTGGTGATGATTGGCCACAACACGACGGTCGGTGAGAATTGCCTGATCGCCGGCCAAGTGGGCCTGTCGGGCAGCTGCCGGATCGGCGACCGGGTCGTACTTGCCGGCCAGGTGGGAGTCGCCGATCACATCACCATCGGCGACGACGCAGTCGTGATGGCCGGGTCTGGCGTCGGCCGCGACGTCGCCCCCCGGGCGGTGGTCCTGGGCTATCCTGCCCTGCCGAAAGAGAAGACTTTCGAGCAGTTCCTCTACATCAGGCGCCTGAAGAAGATGTTCGAGCGCCTGGCAGACCTGACACAGCGGGTCGACCGGATCGAAAAGACCACGGGCGGAGAACAAAGCGGCGCGACGTGAGAGAGGCTGGCAATGACGGCGGTCGCCGACCAGCGACCAGCCACATCACGATGGAGTTCGGCATCACCGGCCCCGCCTTCTCCGTTTCCAGCGCCTGCGCGTCCTCCACCACCTTGCCGCGATTCGCGCGATCCGCGACGGCATCGTGCCACCGACCGCCAATTTTTCGTTTCGCCCGACGCGGCCTGCGATCTCGACTACGTGCCCAACGAGGCACGCGAGCGGCCGGTCGCGGCGGCACTTTCGAACTCCTTCGCCTTCGGCGGGCTCAACGCGGTTCTTGCGCTTCGCCGCGTCGATTAGCGCGGTGCCGCCGCACGAGGCGAAGCCCGAACCAGGCGGCGACGAGGCCAAGGACGACATAGCCGACCGGCCCGACGTAATCGCCGACCGCGTTCCAGTTGTCCCGCAGCAGCACGCCCGCATAGGCCAGCGCGAGCGACCAGCCGACGGTGCCGACGGCCGAGTAGACGATAAAGGGCAGAAGCGGCATTCCGCAGATCCCCGCCGGCACCGAGATCAGAGTCCGCACGCCTGGTACCAGACGGCCGATCAGGACCGCCCACCGCCCGTGGCGGCCGAACCACGCGGTCGCCTGGTCGATGTCGCCCCTGGAGATGCCGAGCCATCTGCCGCGGCCGTCGAAGAACCGCTTGAGCCGCTCGCCGCCGTAGAGGCGGCCGGCGAAGTACCAGGCCAGGGCGCCGAGCACCGATCCGACCGCACCGGCCGCGACGACACCGGCGAGGGCGAGCGCGCCGCCGCTGGCGGTGAACCCGGCGAGCGGCATGACGACCTCAGACGGGATCGGCGGGAAGACGTTTTCGAGGAACATCAGCAAGGCGATGCCGAAATAGCCCAGCGTGTCCATGACGCTCTTGACCCAGTCGACCATTCGATCCGTCCGTTCGCGCGGCGCGGGCATCGGCCCGCTTTCGTCAACGGTCGCCGGCCGCTGGGGTTCCGCGTCGGATTCCGCTGGCATCCGGCCCGAGTCTCTTCATATTTTGGCCATGATTCTTGGCAAGGCTATGAAGTGCGGTCCCGGCCAGAATTCGGAATACCGTGCCTTGATCCGAAGGAGCTTCGCGCCATGGTTGAGTCCGGCCAACGGCTTTCGCGACGCCTGTTCGGCCGGCGCCGTTGCCTTGCTCTCCTCGGCAGCGCAGGCTTGGCCGCCCTGCCGGGGCTCGGCCTCGGGGTCGCCACGGGGCGCGCGCAGGAAATCCGCTTCTTCCGGATTGGGACGGGGGCGTCCGGCGGTTCCCACTTCCCGGTCGGCGGCCTCATCGCCAATGCTGTCAGCAACCCGCCCGGCTCGCGCCCCTGCGGGCGCGGGGGCAGCTGCGGCGTCCCCGGTCTGATCGCCGTCGCCCAAACGACCCAGGGCTCCGTCCAGAACGTGCGCGCGATCGGATCGGGGCAGTTCGACTCGGCGCTGTGCCAGGCGGACGTTGCCTATTGGGCCTACAAGGGAAGCAGCATCTTCGCCGAATCCGGCCGGATCGAGATCCTGCGTGCCATCGCCAACCTGTACCACGAGAGCCTGCACATCGTGGTCCGCGCCGATTCGGACATTCACGAGATCGCCGATCTTGCCGGCAAGCGGGTGTCTCTCGGCGAGGAGGGCTCGGGCGCGCGCCTGACCGCCGACTTCATCCTGGGGCGCTACGGCGTCGGCGTCGCGACGCTGAAGGCCCAATATCTGTCGCTCGGGGCGGCCGCCGGCCGGCTTGCCGCGGGCGAGCTCGACGCCATCTTCGCGGTCGGCGGGCATCCGCTTCCGGCCATCGTGGACCTCGCGCGGCGAACCGAAATCCGGCTGCTGCCCATCGCCGGCGATCCGGCCGAAGCCTTACGCCTGGAGTATCCGTTCCTGACCGTAGACCTGATCCCGGCCACCGCCTATCGCGGCACCGACACGACCATCAGCATCGGGGTCGGAACGTTGTGGCTGGTGAGCGCCGAGCTGGAGGAGGATCTCGTCTTCGGGCTGACCCGCGCCCTCTGGCACCCGTCGACGCGCAAGCTGCTCGACGAGGGCAACCCGTTCGGCCGCCGCATCAGGCTCGAGACCGCGCTGCTCGGCGTTCCCGTACCCATCCATCCCGGCGCCGCCCGATACTACGCGGAGGCCGGTGAACTCCGCACCATCCGCCCGGTGCAGGAGTAGAGGCGCCCTATTCCGCCTTCCGGATCAGGAAGGTGAAGACGCCGTTCTCTTCCTTCGATCCGACGAGTTCGTGGCCGGCCGCCTCGCAGAAATGGGCGAAATCTCCGGCAGCGCCGGGATCGGTGGCGAGGACCTGCAGCAGGCCGCCGGGCGGCACGTCCTTCATCGCCTTGCGCGCGCGCAAGACCGGCAGCGGGCATTTCAGTCCCTTGGTGTCGAGCGTCGTGGTCATGGCTCCCTCGGCTAGGGCCGCAACCTATCAGAGGACTCCGGGTCCACGGAAGGGACACGGTGACGATAGGTCTGACCTCGGCCGATTTTCACCGTTCTATGTCGCCGGGCGCCGCCGCCGGCCGGCGCGATGGGCGCCGCACAGTGTCCGGAACCGGGGAGCACCGAATTCATGCGGACGGGCAGCGGCGGCATCGTCGAGGTCCAGAGGTGCGCGGGCGGGGATCGGCCGGGCTCGCCGCGCGTCGAGACCTCGCCGCGGGTCGGCGACGGGGTGGCGTATTCGACGTGCTACATGTGCGCGTGCCGGTGCGGGATCAAGGTGCACCTGCGGGACGGCCGGGTTCGCTACATCGAGGGCAACCGGGACCACCCGGTGAACCGCGGCGTGCTGTGCGCCAAGGGCTCGGCCGGGATCATGAACCACCGCTCGCCGGCGCGGCTGTCGGCGCCGCTGCTGCGGGTGGGCGAGCGGGGCAGCGGCGAGTTCAGGGAGATCACCTGGGACGAGGCGCTGGCGCTGGCGACCGAGTGGCTGGGGGCGATCCGCGCCACCGACCCGCGGCGCCTGGCCTTCTTCACCGGGCGCGACCAGAGCCAGGCGCTCACCGGCTGGTGGGCGAGCCGGTTCGGCACCCCCAACTACGCCGCCCACGGCGGCTTCTGCTCGGTCAACGTGGCCGCCGCCGGGATGTACTCGATCGGCGGCCACCCGGTGCCGCTCACCGATACCGACCCGTACGGCCGGGGCGTCGACGGCGTCTGGCTCAACCGCGTCCACAGCTTCGAGGCCGGCGAGGGCGCGGCCGGCCGCACGGTGCACTTCCCCCGGTCCTGCCTGCACTGCGAGGCGCCGGCCTGCGTCACGGTCTGCCCGACCGGCGCCTCCTACAAGCGGGCGGAGGACGGCATCGTGCTCGTCGACGAGGATCTCTGCATCGGCTGCAAGCTGTGCTCCTGGGCCTGCCCCTACGGCGCGCGCGAGTACGACGGCGACACCGGCACGATGAAGAAGTGTACGCTCTGCATCGACCGGATCTACAACGAGACGCTGGAGCCGGAAGACCGCGCCCCGGCCTGCGTCAAGGCCTGCCCGGCCGGGGCCCGGCACTTCGGCGACCTCGGCGACCCCGGTTCGCCGGTGTCCGAACTGGTGCGCGAGCGCGGCGGCTACGACCTCATGCCCGAGATGGGCTACCGCCCGACCAACAAGTACCTCCCCCCGCGCCCGCGCAAGACCCGGGCCGCGGACATCGGCGCGCCCGCCGCCCTCGATCCCGTGATCGACACCAAGGCCGCCAATCCCTTCCTGCGCTGGATCGACCGGGTCCTGTCGCGGTAGTCTCTCCGTTGTTGCCATCGAGAACTCTCCCTTCCCCCTACCCCCTCCCGCCAGGGGAAGGGGCCGTGAACGTTTCCTACCTTGCGGGGGAGGGCTAGGGAGGGGGTGGCGGGGGAGGGCTAGGGAGGGGGTGCCGCCACACGGCCCGTCGATCACCCGATAAGAATGCACCCTGCCTTCTCCGTCATCTTTTTCACGACCGCATCGGGCGCCGGCTACGGCCTGCTGGTGCTGCTCGGCCTGCTCGGTCCGGCCGGGCTGCTGCCGCCGGAGCGCGGGTTCGGGCTCGGCGCCTTCGGTCTCGCTCTTGGCGCCGTCACCTTCGGGCTCGTCTCCTCGACCTTTCATCTCGGCCATCCGGAGCGGGCCTGGCGCGCCTTCTCGCAATGGCGGTCCTCCTGGCTGTCGCGCGAGGGCGTCGCCTCGGTTCTCACCTACCTCCCGGCCGGTCTGTTCGCGCTCGGCTGGGTCGTCTTCGAGCGGCATTCCGGGATCTGGGGTCTGCTCGGCCTGGCGAGCGCGGCGATGGCGGCGCTCACCGTCTATTGCACGGCGATGATCTACGCTTCGCTGAAGCCGATCCAGCGCTGGGCCAACCGCTGGGTCGCGCCGAACTATTTCGCGCTCGGCCTGATGACCGGTGCCCTGTGGCTCAACCTGCTGGTTCAGCTCTTCGGCGTACCGCAGCCGGCCGTCCCGTGGATCGCCGCTGCCGCCGTCGCCCTCGCCGCACCGCTGAAGCTCGGCTATTGGCGCTTCATCGACCGGACCGAGAGCGCCAGCACGGCCGAGAGCGCAACCGGCCTCGGTGCCTTCGGCCGTGTCCGGCTCCTCGAGGCGCCGCACACGGAGGAGAACTACCTGATGCGCGAGATGGGCTACCGCATCGCGCGCAAACACGCGGCCCGACTCCGCCGCATCGCCGCCGCCCTTGCCTTCGCCCTGCCGCTGCCGCTTACCCTCGCCACGTTGCTCCTTCCGGTCTGGGCCGCGGCCCTCGCCGCCATGCTCGCAGCGTTGTCTGCCACCGCCGGGGTGCTGGTCGAGCGCTGGCTGTTCTTTGCCGAGGCGAAACACAGCGTGACGCTCTATTACGGCGCCCCGACCGCGTGACGGCGAGACGATCGGCCGGACGAGTCCGATCGATCACGCGCACACTTGCCGCGGCACCAAACGCTCGGCTACTCTCCGGGCCGGCAGGACGCGTAAGAACGGCTGCAGGAGGGAGTCGATGATCTGGTTGACCGGCGGACAGGTGTACGACGTGGAGAACGGCAGCTTCCGCCGTGCCGATGTCGCGATCAAGGATCAGCGCATCGACGCATTCGTCCCCGAGGCAAAGCTGGCGGAGGGCGACGAGGTGATCGACGCGACCGGCCTTTATCTGCTGCCGGGTCTTATCGACTGCCACGTTCACATCGTCATGCCGGCGGAGGAGCCGGACCCGGCCAAGGCCGCCGGCCGCTCCGACGCGGCAGTGGCGCTTTACGCCGCCAAGGCGGCCGAGCGGACACTGCTCGGCGGCGTCACCGCGGCACGCGACTGCGGCGGCTGGAATTACGTCGAGATGGCGGTCCGCGACGCGATCGAGCAGGGCCTTGTCATCGGTCCGCGCCTCTTCCTCGCCGGCCGGCTCCTGTCGATCACGACCGGCGGCGTCGACTACTACCCCGGCATGTACGAAGTGGCGAACAGCCCCGACGAGGTGCGCCGCGCTGCCCGCAAGCAGCTCGCGAACGGGGCTGACTTCATCAAGGTAATGGCGACCGGCGCGATGCTGTCGCCGGAGAACGAGGACTCCCGCGCCATCCAGTTCACGCTTGAGGAGCTGAAGGCCGCGGTCGAGATCGGCCGCGACAACTTCAAGCCCGTGGCGGCCCACGCCCATGCCTGCCGCGGCATCGCCAACGCCGTGGAGGCCGGCGTCGACAGCATCGAGCACGGCACCTTCGCCGACGAGGCTGTGCTCCGGCGCATGGCCGAGAAGGGCGTGTTCGTCGTGCCGACCTGCTGCGCCTTCTATTCGATGATGCGGGACAACCGCGTCATGAGCGACATGCCGAACCATCTGCGCGATCGCCTCATCGAGAACAACGACACCCACATAGCGGCGATGCGGCGCGCGCACGAGCTGGGCGTGCCGATCGCGATGGGCACCGACGCGGGCACGCCGGGCAACCATCACGGCGGCAACGCCGACGAGGTGGTCGTCATGGTCAAGGAGGTCGGGCTCAGCCCGGAGGAAAGCCTCTACGCCGCCACCATGAACCCGGCGCGGCTGCTGCGTCAGGAAAAGAACCTCGGCAGCCTCGAACCCGGCAAGTTCGCCGACATCATCGGCTGCCGCGCGAACCCGCTCGACGACATTACGGAAGTGACGCGGCTCGCCCTCGTGATGAAGGGCGGCACGGTCTACAAGAGCGATTCCCGTCAAATCTAAAATCAAGGCCGCCACGGCGGAAGGAGGTGCGTAAGATGGGCTTCTCCAATCGTCCGACCTGTCCAACGGACGGATCTTCGGAGGGACCTCGGCTGCGGATCGTCGAGAATTTCCCGCGCCGCGTGCGGGAGATCGAGAACGTCTTCATCCCGCTGTCGGACGGCTGCCGGCTGGCGGCGCGGATCTGGCTGCCGGAGGACGCGGAGCAGAACCCCGTGCCGGCCATCCTCGAATACCTGCCCTACCGCAAGCGCGACGGCACGGTTGAGCGCGATCAGCTCACCCATCCCTACTTCGCCGGCCACGGCTACGCCGGTGTGCGCGTCGACATGCGCGGCTGCGGCGATTCCGACGGGATTCTGTACGACGAATACCTGAAGCAAGAGCAGGACGACTGCCTGGAGGTGCTGCGCTGGCTGGCGGCGCAACCCTGGTGCACCGGCGCCGTCGGCATGATGGGCATCTCCTGGGGCGGCTTCAACGGCCTGCAGGTGGCGGCGCGGCGGCCGCCGGAGCTCAAGGCGGTCGTTACCCTGTGCTCGACGGACGACCGCTACGCCGACGACATCCACTACATGGGCGGCTGCCTGCTGAACGACAATCTCGCCTGGGCCTCCACCATGTTCGCCTACCAGTCGCGCCCACCCGACCCGGCCGTCGTCGGCGAGGACCGCTGGCGCGAGATGTGGCTCAAGCGCCTGGAGGAGGAGCCGCTGCTGGTCGAGAACTGGCTGCGGCACCAGCGGCGTGACGATTTTTGGAAGCACGGCTCGGTCTGCGAGAACTATGCCGACATCCAGTGCCCGGTCTACGCGATCGGCGGCTGGGCCGATGGCTACTCGAACGCGGTCCCGCGCCTGCTGGCGGGCCTCTCGGTGCCGCGCAAGGGCCTGATCGGCCCCTGGGCACACAAATACCCGCATTTCGCCAAGCCGGGCCCGCAGATCGGCTTCCTGCAGGAGGCGCTGCGCTGGTGGGACCAGTGGCTGAAGGGCAAGGACACCGGCATCATGGACGAACCCATGTACCGTGTCTGGATGCAGGATTGGGTCCCGCCCCAGCCCCATTACGAGACGCGGCCCGGCCGCTGGGTCGCCGAACCGTCCTGGCCGTCGCCGAACCTCCAGCCTCGCCGCTTCGCGCTCAACCCCGGCCGCCTCGACGAGACGGCAGGCCCCGAGTCTGGCCTCCTCCTGCGCTCGCCGCAGACCGTCGGCCTCGGCGCCGGCGCCTGGTGCGGCCACGGCGTGGGGCCCGACCAGCCGACCGACCAGCGGATCGAGGACGGCAAGTCGCTCGTCTTCGACAGCGAGCCGCTGCCGGAACGGCTGGAGATCCTGGGCGCACCGGTGGTGACGCTGGAGCTGACCGCTGACAAGCCGGCCGCCTTCGTTGCCGTGCGCCTCTGCGACGTCGCCCCGGACGGCGCATCCCTGCGCGTCTCCTACGGGCTGCTCAACCTGACGCACCGCGACAGCCACGAGCATCCGACGCCGCTCGAGCCGGGCAAGCGCTACCGCGTCCGGGTCCAGCTCAACGACGTCGCCCATGCCTTCCCGGCCGGGCACCGCATCCGGGTCGCAGTGTCCAATGCCTACTGGCCGATCGCCTGGCCGTCGCCGGAGGCGGTGACGCTGACGCTCTTCACCGGCGCGAGCGGCCTTGAGCTGCCGGTCCGCGCGCCGCGACCGGAAGACGCCAACCTGCCGGCCTTTCCGGACGCGGAGGCCGCGACGCCCTGGCGGATCACCGTGCTTCGCGACGGCGACAGCGAGCGGGTGATCGAGCGCGACGTCGCCACCGGTGAAACCGTCTATCGCCAGGTCGATGACTCCGGGCGATACCGGCTGGATCATATCGGCCTCGAATATGGAATCCGTCAGGTCGAGATCTACCGGATCGGCGATCAGGATCCGAACACCGCCGAGGTGGACATCGCCTACACGGTCGAGATCGGCCGCGGCGACTGGCAGACCCGGACCGAGACGCGGACGGTCATGCGGTCGACGCCGACCGAGTTCCTGATCGACGCCCGCCTCGACGCCTATGAGGGCGAAACGCGGATTCTGTCGCGCAACTGGAACCGCAGCATCCCGCGTGACCTGGTGTAGCACCAGACCCGAACAGGTCTCTCTCGCCCATATCCTCATCGGCCCGCCGCTCAGCATAGGCGGCGGGCCATTCCCTCCGCCGCTCACGCGTCAGGCATCGGCCGCGCGCGACGGCGGCCGGCAAGGGTCGGGACGCACATTTACCCTTTGATCCCGGCAGGCGGCTTTGCTCTAATGCGCCCAACAATCAACAACCGGAGCCATTGAAGGAGGCTCTCGACTTGGCATCGACCGTTGATCGCCGCCGGCTGCGACCGGCGAGCGTGTCGCGGGGTATGTCTCAGCGACGGACATGCTGATCTACACGATCCAGCGGATCGGACTCGCCGTCCTGATCTGCGTCATCGCGATGACGATCCTGTTCAGCCTCGCCTACGTCATCCCCGGTGATCCGGCGAGCATCGCGCTCGGACCCCGCGCGACGCCGGAAATGAAGGAAGCGCTGCGCGAGCGGATGGGCCTCGATCGGCCGGTACCGATCCAGCTCCTCACCTTCCTCGGCAACGTGGCCACCGGCGACCTCGGCGTCGACGTGTTCAGCAACCGCCCCGTCACGACGATCGTCTTCGAGGCCCTGCCCTACACCCTCGTCCTGGCCGCCGCCGGGCTCGGCTGGGCCATCCTGCTGGGCGTCCCGCTCGGCTGCTATTCGGCCATCCGGCGAAACACGCCCCTCGACAAGCTGACCGGCATCCTCTCGGTCGGCGCCATCTCGATGCCGTCCTTCGTCGTCGCCATCTACAGCGTTCTGGTCTTCGCGGTGACGCTCAGATGGTTCCCGGCGATCGGCGCCGGCACGGCCGGTGACCCGCTCAACCAGCTCTGGCACCTCGTGCTGCCCGCCTTCGCCATCGGCCTCGGCTGGGTCGGCTATCTGGCGCGGCTGGTGCGCGCCTCGATGCTGGAGGTGATGAACGAGAACCACATCCGCACGGCGCGCGCCTTCGGCCTGCCGGAGCGGGTGATCGTCTTCCGCTACGCCCTGCGCATCGCGATCCTGCCGACGGTGACGCTGCTCGGCATCGCCTATGGCGGCCTGCTGTCGAGCGCCGTGTTCGCCGAGATCGTCTTCAGCCGGCCCGGAATCGGCCAACTCGCGCTGGCCGCCGCCCAGACGCGGAACTATCCCGTCATGATGGGCGCGACCCTGGTCACCGTGTTTCTGTTCGCCCTCTTCACGATGATCGCCGACCTCGTCGTCGCGCTGTTGGATCCCCGTGTCCGCTCCGGCCTCTGACCTCGTCCCGACGCCGGACCGCCGCGCCGAGCTCGGCGGCGGTCCGGGCGTGATCCGCCAGATCGCCCGCGACCCCATGGGACTGCTCGGCCTGACGCTGGCCCTGCTGCTCGTCATCACCGGGCTGTTCGCCGACTGGCTCACGCCCTACGACCCGCTGAAGATCGACGTGATCAACCGCTTCGCCGGCCCGTCCCTGGCCCACCCGCTGGGCACCGACAATCTCGGGCGCGACCTGCTCTCGCGCGTGATCGCCGGCAGCCGGATCGCGCTGATCGTCGCCTTCTGCACGACCTTCCTGGCGATGGTCGGCGGCCTGGTGCTCGGGCTGATGGCCGGCTACGGCCCGCGCTGGCTGGACAACGGCCTGATCCTGCTGTTCGACGCGGTCTACTCCTTCCCCTACATCATGCTGGCGCTCGCCGTGATCACGCTCTTCGGCTCGAGCCTCACCATGGTCGTGCTGGTGATCGCGATCACCACGCTGCCCGCCTATGCGCGGCTCGTGCGGACCTCCACGCTCAGCGTCAAGAACTCGGAGTTCGTGCTCGCCGAGCGCTCGCTCGGCGCCGGCCCCGTGCGCATCCTGTTCCGTCACATCATGCCGAACATCATCGGCCCCCTGCTGATCATCGTCAGCATGGACATTCCGGTGGTCATCACCGTCGAGGCCGGCCTCAGCTTTCTCGGCCTCGGCGTGCCGCCGCCGGCGCCGAGTTGGGGCCGCATCCTCAACGAGGGCTATTCCTTCATCCGCCAGACGCCCTGGGTCGTCGTCGCCGGCGGCCTGCCGCTGATCCTCGCCACGCTCGGCTTCACCTTCCTCGGCGAGGCTCTGCGCGATATCTTCGATCCCAAGCTGAGGAAGCGGGGCTGATGGCGGCAATCGCGCAAACCGCCCCCGAAAGGATCGCCGCGACGGACGCCGTGCTTGAGGTCCGCGACCTCAGCATCGATTTCCTGACGCCGCGCGGCCCGGTCCAGGCGCTGCGCCGTGTCGGCCTGACCGTGCCGCGCCACAGCACCGTCGGCGTCGTCGGCGAGAGCGGCTCCGGCAAGACGACGCTGATCTCGGCGGCGATCCGCCTCCTCCCCGACAACGCAGAAATCCGCGGCGGCGAGGTCCTGTTCGAGGGGCAGGACATCCTGCGGATGAGCCCGCGGCAGTTGCGCGACCTCCGCGGCCGGCGAATCTCCATGGTCTTCCAGGACCCGATGACGGCGCTGAACCCGGTGTTGTCCATCGGCACCCAGATGGTCGACATCCAGTACCGCGACAAAGGCCTCAGCACCGCCGCCAAGCGCGACAGGGCGGCGGAGATGCTGCGCCGGGTCGGCATTCCGGATCCCAGGCAGCGGCTCGACAACTACCCGCACGAGTTCTCGGGCGGCATGCGCCAGCGCATCGCCATCGCCATGGCGTTGCTCGGCAACCCGGAGCTGCTGATCGCCGACGAGCCGACCACCGCGCTCGACGTCACCATGGAGGCGCAGATCATCCATCTGCTGCGCGAGCTGCAGAAGGACTACAAGAGCTCGATCCTGTTCATCTCCCACAATCTCGGGCTGATCGCCGAGCTGTGCGACTACGTCGTGATCCTCTACGCGGGAACCGTGGTCGAGCAGGGCTCGGTGCGCGACGTGTTCCACCGACCGTCCCACCCCTACACCGAGGCGCTGCTGGTCTGCGACCCGGCGCTGCTGCAGGAGACCACCCGAGAGCTGCCGACCATTCCCGGCGAAGTGCCCGACCTCGCGCCGCCGCCACCGGGCTGCATCTTCGCCGCGCGCTGCCCGAAGGTTTTCGACCGCTGCCGCGTCGAGGATCCGGCCGCGACCTGGGTGGCGGAGGGTCACATGGCGCGCTGCCACCTCGCGGCGGGGCGGACATGAGCGCGCTTCTCGAGGTCGAGAACCTGCGGGTCCGCTTCCGCACCATGGGGCCGGTCCGGGCGAAGCTCGCCGGCGTCGCGGACCCCTTCCTCGACGCCGTGCTCGACGTCTCCTTCCGCCTGGAAGCCGGCACCACCTTCGGGCTGGTCGGCGAGAGCGGCTCGGGCAAGAGCACGCTGGGCCGCGCCATCATGGGGTTGGTGCCGATCCATAGCGGCCGGATCCGCTTCATGGGGATGGAGCCCAAGGGCCGCTCGGACAGGGCCTTTGCCGGTTATCGCCGCAACATGGCGATGATGTTCCAGGACCCGGTCGCGAGCCTGAGCCCGCGGCTCACCGTCAAGTCGCTGATCACCGAGCCATTCGTCATCCACGGCCTGCGCGGTCGCAACCTCGACGCCGAGGCGCGCCGGCTGCTCGATCTGGTCGGGCTGCCGTCCCACTTCGCCGGGCGCTATCCGCACCAGCTTTCCGGCGGCCAGGCCCGGCGCGTCGGCGTCGCCCGCGCATTGGCGCTCGAGCCCAAGCTGATCATCGCCGACGAGCCGACCGCCGGGCTCGACGTCTCGGTCCAGGGTGAGATCCTGAACCTGATGGTGCGCCTCCAGCGCGAGCTGGGGCTCACCTACCTGATCATCACCCACAACCTGGCGATCGTGCGCCACATCTGCGACGCGATGGCGATTATGTATATGGGGCGGTTCGTCGAGCGCGGGCCGACGAGCGCCGTCTTCGCGCACCCGGCGCACCCCTACACGCACGGCCTCCTCGCGGCGCAGCCGCACCCCGACCCCGACCGCCGGCGCGAGACGGTCGAGCTCACCGGCGAGGTGCCGAGCCTGGCCCGCCGGCCGAGCGGCTGCGAGTTCCACACCCGCTGCCCCTGGGCGCAGGACCGCTGCCGCGCCGAACGCCCGCAACCCCAGAGCATAGGGCCCGGGCGGGAGCTTCGCTGCCATTTCCCATTGGTCGCGCCGGCCGCCGCGGCGCCCGCCACAGACCGGATGCCGTTCCAGGCCTGAGCACCAAGCGGAACATTTTCAAGGCGGTGCGGGCATAGCGTGCCCTGCGCCCGCGCCCCAGTTCGCCGGGCCGGGCGCGACTCTTTGCGCCCGGCCCGGCTTTCCCGCTCTCGCCTACTTCTTCAGCCGCGTCCAGACCTTGTCCCGCAGCTCGCGCGCCGCCACGGAGCAATCCACGGTCGGTCGCAGACGGTCTGCATATTCCGGCGGCATGTTGATCGCCGGGTCATCCTTCAGCGACGGATCCATATACTCCTCGGAGCCCTTGATCGCGTTCATGTAGGCCGTGAAGTTGCTGGCCTCGGCGATGTTCTTCGGATCCATCATCCAGTTGATGAAGATCTTCGCGTTTTCCGGATTCGGCGCGTCCTTCGGAACGGCGAAGTTGTCCGCCCACTGGTTCACGCCTTCCTTGGGGTAGACATAGACCGCGGTCGGCAGGGCCTCCTTGGTACGGTGGGAAGCGCCGTTCCACTGACCATGCATGATCACCTCGCCGGCCGCCATGCGCTCGATGGTGCCGTCGGAGTTGTAGGTTGCGATATAGGGCTTCTGCTTCAGAAGCACGTCGAGGATCTTCTGGGCCTCCTTCGGATCTTCGGTGCACTGGTCGATGCCCAGATAGAATGCGGCGGCATTGTACAGCTCCGCCGGATCGTCGAGCGTGGCGATCTGGCCCCTCAGCTCCTCGCGCGGCTCCAGGAACTCCTTCCAGCTCTCCTCGAGCTTGCCGCCCGGCACCCTGGCCGAGTCGTAGGTGAAGCCGGTGGTGCCCCACATGTACGGTGCGGAATACTTGCGTCCCGGATCGAAGGGCGGGTTGTCGAACGGCGGCATCACGTTCTTGAAGTTGGGCATCGAGGGCGCGTCGATCTCCTGCAGCAGCCCTTCCTCGGCCATGATCCGGACCCACACGTCCGACGGCACGATGACATCGTAACCGCCGCCGCCAGCCTTCAACTTGGCCATCAGGGTCTCGTTCGAATCGTAGCCGTCCATCGTGACCTTGATGCCGGTCTCCGCCTCGAACTTCTTCAAAAGATCCGGCGGGAAGTAGTTGGTCCAGTTGTAGAAGTACAATTCGCCCGCCGCGTTGGCGTTGCCGCCGCCGAGCAGCAGGAGCGCGCTCGCCGCAAGCGAAGCGCACAGGCCGCGCAATCTCATCGTGACACCTCCTCTGAAAGAGCTTTGTTGACCGCGCATGTCCACCGGCGACGGCGCCTCATGCCCGCCACCGCTGAATGAGGAACGACAGGGAAACGAAGACGATCGAAATCACCAGCATGATCGCCGAAATGGCGTTCACCTCGGGCGACACGCCGATTCGGATCAGCGTGTAGATGTAGATCGGCAAGGTGCTCGCGCCCGGGCCGGCGACGAAGGAGGTGATGACGAAGTCGTCCAGCGAAATGATGAAGGCGAGCATAGCGCCCGACAGGATACCGGGCCACAGCAGCGGCAGCGTGACACGCCGGAAGGTCCGCCACTCGTCGGCATAGAGATCGGACGCCGCCTCGCGCAGCGTCGCGTCCATGCCCTCCAGCCGGGCGCGGATGGGAAGGTAGGCGAAGGGGATGCAGAACACGACGTGGGCGATGATCACCGAAAGCAGGCCGAGGCGGATGCCGATCAGAACGAAGAACAGCAGCGTCGCGACCGCGGTCACCACCTCCGGGACCACGAGCGGCAGGGCGATCACGGCGTTGGCCATGGTCCAGCCGGAGAACCGCCTGGCCGTGCCGAGCGCCGCCAGGGTCGCCAGCGCGGTCGAAATGACGGTGGCGATCGCGGCGACCACGAGGGAATTCTGCGCCGCCGACAGGATCTGGTTGTTCTGAACGACCTGTGCGTACCAGTCCGTGGTGAAGCCGGTCCAGATCGTCGCCGAGCGGTTCGCGTTGAAGCTCAAGCCGATCAGCACCACGATCGGCAGATAGAGATAGGCGAAGAACAGGACGGCGACGCCCCTGGCGCCCGGGAACCGCAGGAGCGGGTTGACCGACGCCCTCACGGATGCGCTGCCTTGCCGCGATAGCGGACGAGATAGATTACCATGGTGATCAGGACCAAGCCGAGAAGCGAGAAGGACAGCGCCGCGCCGAACGGCCAGTTGCGCGACGAGCCGAACTGCAGCTGGATCAGGTTGCCGATCATCAGCGTCTTGCCGCCGCCGAGCAGCACCGGCGTCACGTAGGCGCCGAGGCAGGGGATGAAGACCAGGATCGCGCCGGCGATGATCCCCGGCGCGCTGAGCGGGATGATCACGCGCGCCAGCGCTCGCAGCCGGTTGGCGCCAAGGTCATAGGCCGCTTCGACCAGACGCCAGTCCAGCTTCTCCAGGCTGGCGTAGATCGGCAGCACCATGAACGGCAGATACGAGTAGGTAAGGCCCACGGCGATGGCGAAGTCGGTGTAGAGGAGGTTGAGCGGCTCCGAGGTGAGGCCGATCGACTGCAGCGCCGTGTCGATAAGGCCGTTCGCGCGCAGCAGGAGGATCCAGGAGTAGTTGCGGACCAGAAGGTTGGTCCAGAACGGGATCGTGACGAGGAAGACGAGCAGATTGCGCCGCCGCTCCGGCTGCAGCGCCATGTAGAGCGCGGTCGGGAACCCGATGAGCAGGGCGAGGACCGTCGTCGAGGCCGATTGCAGGAACGACCGCAGGAAGATCTGCAGGTAGTCGCTGTTGAAGATCAGGCTGTCGTCGAGATCGCGGTCGAACAGGAAGTTGACGTAAGCCTCCGTCGTGTATTCGCCCCAGACGACGCCGCCGTTCATCCCGCGTTCGAGGAAGGAAACGAGCCCCATCAGGCAGAGCGGCAGGATGCCGAAGACGCCGATGGTGGCGAGCGCCGGCCCGATCAGCAAGAGCCGCTGCAACCAGGGCCGCCGTCGGATCAGGTCGCTCGTCGGGCCCGACTTTCCAAGCGGCCTTGGCTCGACGCGGGCGGTGGTCGTCGTCATCGGTTGGCCGTCTCCGCCCTCCGTCCCATCAGTCCGCCAACAGCTGCGGCGCACCGGGGGACAGCTTGACGCCCACCTCCTCGCCTACGGCAAACGGCTGCTGCGCCCCCTGATGGTTCTGCATCCGCACGACGAAGGGCTGCCCGTCCGGCAGCATCAGATGGAAGGTGGTGTCGGTGCCCAGATAGACGATGTTCTCGACGCGGCCGGTGAAGGTCGAATCCGCACCGCTCCGCACCAGATCGGCCCGCTCCGGCCGGACCGCCACCGTCGCCGTTCCGCCGATCTGGATTCCGGCCGGCGCGCTCGCCGGAAGCGTGGCGCCTGAAGCAAGCCGTACCTGCGCCGCGCCGTTGGCGACGCTCAACACCTCTGCTTCCAGGAAGTTGCTCTCGCCGATGAAGTTGGCGACGAAGCGCCGCGTCGGGTGCTCGTAGATCTCGGTCGGGCTGCCGATCTGCAGGATCTCGCCCTGGCTCATCACCGCGATCCGGTCGCTCATGGTGAGCGCCTCTTCCTGATCGTGGGTAACGAAGACGAAGGTGATGCCGGTCTGGAGCTGCAGCCGCTTCAGCTCGATCTGCATCTCCTTGCGCAGCTTGAAGTCGAGGGCCGAGAGGGGCTCGTCCAGCAGCAGCACCTTGGGATGGTTGGCCAGCGCCCGGGCCAGTGCGACCCGCTGCTGCTGCCCGCCCGAGAGCTGCGCCGGTTTGCGGCCGCCCATCCCGCTCATCTTGACGAGGGCCAGCATCTCCTCGACCACCGCCCGGGTCTCGGCCTTGCCGACGCGCCGCATCTCCAGGCCGAAGGCGATGTTCTCCGCCACCGTCATATGCGGGAACAGGGCGTAGCTCTGGAACACCGTGTTCACCGGCCGCCTGAACGGCGGCAGGTCCGTGACCGGCTGGCCGTCGAGCAGGATATCGCCGGCGGTCGGCCGCTCGAAGCCCGCGATCAGCCGCAGCAGCGTCGTCTTGCCGCAGCCCGATGGGCCAAGCAGCGTGAAGAACTCGTTCTCGCGAATCGCGACCGAAACCGCGTTGAGCGCGCGCACGCCGTCCTCGCCGGCGCCGAACACCTTCGTCACCGATCGCGCTTCAACCGCCAGTCTTTCAGCCAAATCGCCACCCCAGCCCCGTTCTCGTCACGCCCGTGCAAACCGAGGTGCCGTGGACGAACGCCCCGGACCGCACGGCGTGGCGCCTCCGTATTTTTTCCATCCGGAGGAAGCACTTCCCTGGAGGCGGTACAATCAAGACAAGGCCGGCCGGTGTCAAGCCGGCCGGTGGCCCGCCTTGCGCGCGGCTCGCTCGAACCCGGTTATGGGCCATATCGATCTCGCCGCGAAGGCGATACCCGCCCTTCCGGCCCGACGGCCGGCCTCGGTGACCGCGGAAAGTCTTGTGGCCAGCGAGGATCGCCCAGCCCAGACCCGATCGGACGAGATTCAACATTTTGCGGCACTCGCGACAAGTTCATCTGATTCAGAGATCTTTCCTCAGCGGAATATTCGATGCCCCGAAAGGTGCAACCGGCGCGGTTTCTTTTGGTGGAGCGCATCACATTCCGGCGGAGATCCCTTGGATTGTCTTTGCAGACGGCAAGCCGATACTCATGTTCAGAAGATGAGCAGCAAAAGGCAGCACCGCATGAAGTCCGGACGCTTCAGTCTCGGAATCGAGGGCCTGATCGCGGTGACCATCTTTGTATTGCTGGTGATCGCCCTGCCCGACTAGCGGGCCGGACGTCCGGCCGATCGGCCGAGGAATGCCCGACGGGAAGTCCAAGAAGGAGGAACGCGGACAATGCCCGATACGCCCTATTCCAGGAACGACGTCGTCTCTCTGTCCGACCGGTCGCCCATCGGCATCCGGCGGCCCTTCGACAGCGAGGTCCCGTCGGCCGTCGCGGACGAAGTAAGGCGGCTTCGCGAGGAACTGCGGCTCTTGCGGGAGGAAATGCAGAGGACCTGAGCGGCAACGCCGGGGGACTCATTGCCGGCCGACGCGCCCGTCAGGCAGTCGGCCGGCGCTCCTGGACTCCCCGACCTCTCCGCCGCCGGCGGCCCGGTCGCCATCGGCGTGCCGGCGATGCCCCATCGCTGCCCGCCCGGCTCACATGAGCGGGCCGGCCTGCACGGCCGGTCCGACGGCGAATACGCCGTGCTGCCGCTCGGCGCAAGCCCCCGCTATCGGACCAAGGAAGCGGAGAACGCCGAAGGCTGGTTCAAGAGCACGCCGGCCGACACAGCTTTTGCCTGAAACCTGTCGCGCGGCGCAATCATGCCGAGAGAAAGCACATCTGTTGACTTTCTGACCGCGTGCATTAACTTTCCCCTGTTATGTGTATCCTGCGGACCACTCCTCGTTTTCTGTTGCACGCGGGCAGCCTCTTGACGGGCTGGCTGGCCCCGGACCGGCGCGCGACCTGAAACTGCTCGCCCTGGTCCCGGGGCGAGACTTCACCGTTCCAAGAAACCGCGAAACATGTCGCAACACTGCGGCCCGTGGTGCCGCGGCTTGGAGACTGAGCAATGCGCCGCGAAGATGGATCGAAAGACGTCCGGCCTGAGGGTCCGGACCGGAAGATGCCCGGGGACAACGTGGTCCCGCTTCGGCCGCGAACGGCGTGGAAACGGACGCCGCCCGACCAGGAAGATCCCGGGGACGATCCCGGGCCGGACAACGCGGCCTGAAGGGCGCCGCTTAAACGAGACACCGAACACGGAGGAAGGCATGGCCTTGAGAGGAACACCCCCGCCCATCGTCGTGACGCAAGCCGACCACGACCGCCTGTCGGATCTGGCATCGGCCGCGTTGCGAAACATGCCGGCCGTCGGCGAGTTCCTCGCCGAGGAACTCGACCGCGCGCGCGTGGTTGCGCCGACCGAGATTGCGCCAACCATCGTGACGATGAACTCCCGCGTCGAATTCCGCGACGATCAGACCGGGGAGGTCCGCACCGCGACCCTGGTCTACCCTGGTGACCAGGACATCGCGGCGGGAAAGATCTCGATCCTGACCCCGGTCGGCGCCGCCCTGATCGGCTTGGAGGAGGGCCAGTCCATCGTCTGGGAAACCCGGAGCGGTGCGCAGAAGAGCCTGACGGTGCTGAAGGTTCTGTTCCAGCCCGAGGCGCAGGAGCGGCAGGAATCCGCCTTGCCCTGAGCGCGCCTGCCGCCCCGCCCGATGGATCTGACCGACGTCCTGGAGGAGGTCGCCCGGGAGGTTCGGCCCTATTTCGGCAAGGGCAAGGTGGCGTCCTACATCCCGGCGCTGCGGCGCGTTCCGCCTGACAAGTTCGGTATGGCGGTCGCCATGGTGGACGGCACGGAGCACAGCGTCGGCGATGCCGACGAGAAGTTCTCGATCCAGAGCATCTCGAAGCTGCCGGCGCTGATGCTCGCCATCAGCATCATGGGCGACGAGCTGTGGCGCCGGGTGGGCAAGGAGCCGTCGGGGACTCCCTTCAACTCGCTGGTGCAGCTCGAATACGAGCGGGGCATCCCGCGCAATCCCTTCATCAATGCCGGCGCCCTCGTGGTGCTCGACTGCGTCATGGGGCGGACGAAGGAGGAGCCCACCGCGGTCCTCGTCGATTATCTGCGCGTTCTCTCCCAGAACTTCTCGATCGGCTGCAACGAGAAGGTCGCGGCCTCGGAACTGCGGGCGGCCCACCGCAACGCGGCGATCGCCAATCTGCTGCGGAGCCATGGCTCCATCCGGCACGACCCGGGCGTCCTGCTCTCAGCCTATTGCCGGCAGTGCTCGATCGAGATGAGCTGCCTCGACCTCGCCCGCGCGTTCCTGCCGCTGGCCAATGGCGGCGTCTCGCCGCTTCTGCAGGAGGCCGTTCTGACCGATCGGCAGGCGCGGCGGATCAACGCGCTGATGATGACTTGCGGCATGTACGATTCGGTCGGCAGCTTCGCCTACCGGGTGGGCTTGCCGGCGAAAAGCGGCGTCGGCGGCGGCATCGTTGCCGTGGTGCCGCAGCAATGCTGCATCGCCGTATGGTCGCCGGAGCTGGACCGCTCCGGCAACTCGCTGGTCGGCGTCGCGGCACTGGAGCTCTTCGTCCGGATGACGAAGATGTCGATCCTCTGACCGCTTCCGCGCCTCAGGCGAGCTCGGCATAGCCAAGCACCCCCGCAGCCGCCTCGAGCTCGGCGATCCGGCCATAGGCGGCGAGCGGCAGCACCTCCATGCCGGCAAGCAGCAGATCGTCCCGAACCGCGGCGAGCCCCGGATCGTCGAAGGCGCGGCGCAGCCCGGCCCGCAGCCGCCGCAGCAGCGTGACATCGGCCCCGGCGGCGGTCACATAGGGCAGGCCCGGCGCCGCGGCGCTGTGGCAGAGCACCCGCGTGCCGGCGAGTGCCGTCGGCGCGTGGCGGGCGAGGAGCGCGTGCGTGACGCAGTCGATCGCCGCCACATCGGCCTCACCCGCTGCGACGAGCGCGAGGCTCTCCCGGTGACCGCCGCTCATGACCACGCGGCCGAAGAAGCGCCCGCCCCGGCTCAGCGGCGCCACCAGGGCGCGCAGCGCGTTATAGCCCGATTGCGAATCGCGGCTGTTCACGGCGCAGGTCCCGCCGCGCAGCTGCGCCGGCTCCGTCACCGCCGAATCCGCGCGGACGACCACGACGCTGCGGTATTCCGGCCCGGCACAACCCTCGGCGCGATAGCAGGGCGTGGCGACGAGCGCGACGCGGCCGGCCAGCGCGTGTATCAGCGGATAGCCGCAGGTCTGGCTGAACAGCAGGTCGGGCGACGACCAGTGCCGGAAGAGATCCTCCCCGCGCGTCAGGCGGTTCGGAACCTCGGCGATCCCTTCCCGCCGGAACGCCCGGGCGAGGCCGCGCCACCAGGCATCGGTCGCCCCGGCGATCTCCGGCAGGTCGTACATCGGCAGTCCGGCGACCGCCATTCGACCCCCTCCCCGGCTCCGCCTCTCCCCTAACCCATCGAGCCCGGCAGCGCCTCGAGCCCGTCGTCGATCCGGTAGTAGTCGCCCGCGTCCTTCACGAAGATGTGGCGGACCGTCTTGAGGCCCGTCGGCGCATCCAGGCTGCCGGCCGCGATCGACACGCCGCCGCTGCCGCGCCGCTCCCAGAACAGGCTCGATCCGCAGATCGTGCAGAAGCCGCGCCGCGCAAAGTCGGAGGATTCGAACCAGCGAAGATGCTCGGTCCCTCTCAGGGTGACGGCGCTCCACTCCGCATTGGTGTAGGCGGCGTAATGGCCGTGCGCCCGCCGGCACTGGCCGCAATGGCAGTTGACAACATCGCGCAGCGGGCCACGCACCTCATAGCGGATCGCGCCGCAGAGGCACCCTCCGGTGGCGCGAACATCGGTCGCATTGACGCTCGTCGAGAAATCGTCGGACACGGCCTATCTCCCCATTGCCGTTGCTGGATTGCTGTTGCTGGGCGTGCGGACCGCCGGACTCCGGACCGCCGCGAACAGCTCTTCTACGCCGGATTTTCGGGCCGGGCCAGCCGTGCGGAAGCACTCCGCTTTGCCGGGCCGGCACGCGGTTCGGATCAGCCAGACGCTCCGGACGGCCTCTCATTCCGGCGGTCGATGGCGACCGCCGGCCGATCCAGCTCCGCGAGAAGCCGTCGCAGAAAGCCGGTGATCTCGTGCGGCTGGACCTCCGCGGCCCGAATCAGGTCGTCGAAATGCTCGGTCAGCAAGCGGATGTGCTCGGTGCTGTTGAACACGAAATACATGTGCCCGACATAGATCGCCGCCCGCTTCGGGCCGAAGATCGTCAGCGGCGCGGAAAAGCGGCGGACGCCGTCATAGAGGAACCAGCGGAACGTCGGGTAGAGGTCGTCGATCAGATAGATCATCCAGGACAGCTGATCGCGCCGGACCCGAACGTCGAGATCCCGCCAGAGGTCCTCACCGCGCGCGAACGCCTCGACGCTCTGCCGCGAACAGCAGACCTCCATGTCGCTCTCCGGGCGGCGTTGATGCGCCAGCCGTTCCGTCGCGGCTTGGATGCGCGATTCCGGGATCGGCCCGACATAGTCCCGATATTCGTAGCGGATCACCGCCTCCGTCTTCAGGAGGTCCGGGAGGGTCGTCGGAACGTAGCGGATCTTGTAGCCGGCCGCTTCCGCGTGCCAGCGCGTCAGGCGCTCGTCCGCCGGCGAGTGGGCGCCGGGCGCGATCTCCAGCGGCTGGTTGATGATCGAGGCCGCAAGCGGCCCCTCCTGGCTGAGGCCCAGCAGCCAGTCGACGCTCACCTGCTGATCCGCTGCGATCGCCGCCAGCGTTTCCGCCCGCGGCAGCCGGTCGTTCGCCGGCGACAGAATCTGCGCCAGCGTGGACCGATCGATACCAATCCGCGCGGCAAAGGCCGACCGGCTCAGCCCGGAACGGGCGATCACCTCGTTCAGGCGATCGCGGAAGACTCGGACGGTGTCCCGCCGATCCATTCTGCCTGACTACCGAAACCAACGATTGCGGTAATTATACCGCATCTGTTGCGTTTTATCAACGAATGCGCTGGTTTGATTTACATCGTAACGACTTGTGCGCATTCCCTCGTTGTTCGCTGTAAAATGGCGGACATAATTCCTTCATGGTGATCGCATCGCGAATTGCCCAAGATCCCGAGCGCCCCTCCACCGCGGGCGCCGCTCCCAGGCCCGTCCACACCACGGAGACGTGGCCGTCTCGTCGCGCCGTCGACTGGCCGACCATTGCCGTGATCGCCGCCGTATACGTGGGATTCGGTCTCGTCACCTGGTTCTATGCGGCGCTGCCCTGGTGGGCGGTCGCCCTTTGCGGCGGCAGCCTGATCTGCCTGCACGGGTCGCTGCAGCACGAGGCGGTCCACGGCTACCCCACGCGATGGGACTGGCTGAACACGCTGCTCCTCTTCCCGTCCCTCTGGCTGTGGCTGCCCTACGGCCTCTACCGCGAGACCCATCTGACACACCACCGGGACGAGCGGTTGACGGACCCGATCGACGATCCCGAATCCTATTACGTCACCCCGGCCGCCTGGCAGGCGATGGGTCCGGTCCGCCGGGCGCTGCGGCTCGCCATGAACACCTTGCTTGGTCGCCTTCTCCTGGGGCCGCCTTGGGTCGTCCTGGCGACAGCGGCGACGCTGATCCGCAGCGCGGTACGCGGCGACCGTGCCCACCTTCGCCATTGGCTGCCGCACCTGCCGGCGGTCGCCCTGGTGCTGGTCTGGGTCATCGGCGTCTGCGGCATCACGCTCGGCGAGTATCTGCTGCTGTTCGTCTATCCGGGCACGGCGCTGACGCTGCTACGCTCCTTCGCCGAGCATCGGGCGGCCGAGCCGGTCGCGCACCGGACCGCCCTGATCGAGACGGGGCCGCTGATGGGCCTTCTCTATCTCCACAACAACCTGCACCTCGTCCACCACAACGAGCCGGGGCTCGTCTGGCATGCGCGGCCGGCGCGCTACCGAGCCATGCGCGCGGCCCTGCTCGAGGCGAACGGCGGCTATTACTATCGCGGCTATCGGGAGCTGTTCGCCCGCTACCTCCTGCGCCCGCGGGAGCCGGTGGTCCACCCGCTGCTGTAGGGACAGGCCTCGACGCCACTCCTACGCGAGAGCCGCGCGGCAAGCCGGCCCCGCGCCGGATCACGCCGCCGTTCGCGCCGGCTCGCCGACAAGCCGGCGCAAATCGGCTTCGGTGAGCGTTTCCTTCTCCAGGAGTTCCCGCGCCGACCGCTCGAGCACCTCGCGCCGCTCCCGCAGGATGCCGGTCGCCTTGTCGAAGGCGGCGTTGACGATGTCGCGCACCGCCATGTCGATCTCGCGCGCCGTATCCTCGCTGTACTGCCGCTGGCCCATATGCGGCGGCAGCGCGCCACCGCCGATGAACGACTTCTGCTCGAGGTCGTAGGAGACCTGCCCAAGCTTCTCGACCATGCCGTAGCGGGTGACCATGCTGCGGGCGATATCCGTGACTTTGGCGAGGTCGTCGGCGGCACCGGTCGACAAGTGACCGAAGACCACCGTCTCGGCCGCCCGCCCGCCAAGCAGCACCGCCATCTTGTTCTCGAGCTCTTCACGGGTCATGAGGAAGCGATCCTCGGTCGGCCGCTGGATGGTGTAGCCCAGCGCCCCGATGCCGCGCGGGATGATCGACACCTTGTGCACCGGGTCGGTCCCCGGCAGCGACATGGCGACCAGCGCGTGCCCCATCTCGTGGTAGGCCACCACCTCCCGCTCCTTCGGGTTGAGCAGCCGGTTCCTCTTCTCCAGCCCCGCCACCAGCCGCTCGATCGCCGCCGTGAAGTCCTGGGGCGCCACCGCATCGGCGCCGCGCCGGGTGGCGACGAGTGCCGCCTCGTTGACCAGATTGGCGAGGTCGGCGCCGCTGAAGCCGGGGGTAAGCGCGGCCACCTGCTCAAGGTCGACGTCCGGGGCAAGCTTCACCTTCCTGACGTGGACTTTGAGGATCTGGACGCGGCCCACCTTGTCCGGCCGGTCGACCAGCACCTGGCGGTCGAAGCGCCCGGCCCGCAGCAGCGCTGGGTCGAGGATCTCCGGCCGGTTCGTCGCCGCCAGCAGCACCACCCCGGCGCTCGGGTCGAAGCCGTCCATCTCGACCAGCAGCTGGTTCAGCGTCGTCTCCTTCTCGTCGTGCCCGCCATAGGCGTAGGCGCCGCGCGCCCGGCCGAGGGCGTCGAGTTCGTCGATGAAGATGATCGCCGGCGCCCTCTGCCGCCCCTGCTCGAACAGGTCGCGCACCCGCGCCGCGCCGACGCCGACGAACATCTCGACGAACTCCGAGCCGCTGATCGAGAAGAACGGCACCCCCGCCTCGCCGGCCACCGCGCGCGCCAGTAGCGTCTTGCCGGTGCCCGGCGGACCGACCAGCAGCACCCCCCGCGGCATGCGCCCGCCGAGCCGACCGTAGCGCTTCGGGTCTTTCAGGAACTCCACGATCTCCTGCAGCTCGGCCTTGGCCTCGTCGACCCCGGCTACATCTGCGAACGTGACCTTGGTGTCCGTCTCGACATACACCTTGGCCTTGCTCTTGCCGATCTGCATCAACCCGCCGCCGAATCCGCCCCGCTCGGCGAGTCGCCGGATCAGGAGCATCCACAGCCCGAAGAACAGCAGGATCGGGATGACCCAGGACAGCAGGTCGCGCAGGAAGGTGTTCTCGGTGCCGCCGGTGTACTCGACCCCGGCGCCCTCCAGCTCGGCCGCGAGGCCGGGATCGACCCGATTGGTAACGAACTCCCGTGGCCCACCTTCCGCCGCATCGGTCAACCGGCCGCGGATGCGAGTCTCGGTGACGACGATGTCGTCAACCCGGCCCTCCTTCAGATAACGCTGGAACTGGCTGTAGGGGATCGTCTCGACCTGCTGGGTTTGGACGAACAGGCTCTGCAGCAGCATGACGCCGATGATCGCCGCGATGACATACCAGATGTTGATCTGCGTCTTCTTGTCCATGCCAGTCTCCCGCGCGACGCAAGGCGAAACGGAGGTTTCAGCACAGCAGACTTGGCCACCCTGCCGCAAGGTTCAAGAAGGGAACGATGCCGCGGGTTCCAATCCGCCCGTTCTTCTCGGCTCGGTGCCGCCGTCGGCCACCGGCGCGGCGGCATTCATGCGCCGGGCCCTTGCCCGCGATCCGATCGGCACCACCGGTTGGGGGCTTCTTGCGCGGGCAAGGGCCCGGGTTGTACATACGGCCGGGATCGCGGTTCGCGTCTCAGGCGGTGCCGTGCCGACCGATCAGGGAAGCCGTCCATGAACAGTCTTTTCGTCAGCACGACCAATACCAGCGCGGCCAGATGAGCGGCGCTCCCCTCCTCCTCACCGGCGATGGCCTGACCCCGGCCGACGTACAGCGCGTCGCGCGGAACGGCGCACCCGTGTGTCTTGCTCCCGAAGCCGCGGCGCGCCTTGCGGCCGCACGCGCCGTGGTCGAGCGCCACCTTGCCGAGGGCAAGCCGGTCTATGGTCTGACGACCGGGCTGGGGCCGCGGGCCACCATGCAGTTGCCGCAGGACGTGTTGGCCGAGTTCTCGCGCCTCACGGTCCTCGGCCGGGCGCAGGGCGTCGGCCCGCGCCTGCCGGAAGAGGTGGTGCGCGCGGCGATGCTGGTTCGGGCGAACGGCATGGCGAAGGGCGGCGCGGGCGTGCAGCCGCCGGTCCCGGAAATGCTCGTCGCCATGCTCAACGCCGGGGTCCACCCGGTGGTGCCGTCGATTGCCTCGGTGGGCGCCTCCGATCTCTGCCTCCTTGCCCATGTTGCGCTCGCCGTAATCGGCGAGGGCGAGGCGGTCCATCGCGGCGAGACCCTGCCGGCCGATCGCGCCCTGGCGCGCGCCGGGCTCCGGCCGCTGGTACTCGGCCCGAAGGACGGGCTCGCGCTCTGCAGCGCCAATGCGGTTTCCGCTGGCCAGGGCGCGCTTGCGCTCGCCGACGCCGTCGATCTAAGCGCGCTCCTCGATCTCGCCGCTGCCCTCAGCATGGAGGGGTTCCGCGCGAATCTGAGCCCGATCGACCCGCGCGTCGCCGCGGCGCGTCCCGCCCCCGGGCAGGAGGCGGCGGCGGCCCATCTGCGCACGCTGCTCGTGGGCGGCGCCCTGACCGAGCCCGGCGCGGCCCGGCGAGTGCAGGACCCGATCAGCCTGCGCTGCGCCTCGCAGGTTCACGGCAGCTTGCGCGCCGCCCTGTCCTTCGCCGAGACCGCGCTGGCGGCGGAGTTGAACGGCGCCGGCGACAACCCGCTGGTGCTCGTCGAGGACGATACGATTCTCTCGACCGGCAACTTCCATACCCCGGCACTTGCCCTCGCCTTCGACGCGGTCGCGCTGGCCGTCTCGCAGGTCGCCAACCTCGCCGTCAACCGGGTCGCCCGGCTGCTGAGCGAGCGGCTGAGCGACCTGCCGGCCTGGCTGACGCCGCGCGGCCCGGCGCGCTCGGGCTTCGGGCCGCTGACCAAGACCGCGGAGGCGCTCGCCGCCGAGATCCGGCAGCTGGCAAACCCGGCATGCGTCGATCCGCGCCCCGGCGCCGAAGGCGTCGAGGACGATTCGACCAACGCGCCGCTCGCCGTGCGCAAGCTGGCCGAGGCTCTGACGCATCTGCGGCTGCTGGTGGCGCTGGAGCTCGTCGTCGCGGCACAGGCGGTCGACCTGGCCGGGGTGCCGCGCCTCGGCCGCGGCACCGCGGTCGCCCACCGCGTCGTCCGCGACCTCGTTCCGCCGCTCGACGAGGATCGGCCGCTCGGCGCCGACATCGAGCGCCTTGCGGCTGAGGCACTGGCGAACGGCCGCCTGCTCGCCGCCGTGCGGGCGGAGACGGGCTGAACGGGCAAGACGGCCCGCCTCGGCTTCAGAACCGGTCCACCCGATAGGGCGTCATGTCGATGCCGGGATCGCGGCCGGCGACGAGGTCGGCGATCAGGCGACCGGTGATGGCGCCGAGGGTGAGGCCCAGATGTCCGTGGCCGAAGGCGAAGAACGCGTTGCGGTGGCGGGTTGAGCCGCCGATGACCGGGAGCGAGTCCGGCAGCGAAGGGCGGAAGCCCATCCACTTCGTCGCCCCCACCGCGTTGAGTCCCGGAAACATGCGCCGCCCTCTCTCCAGCAGCACGTCCGCCCGGCCATAGTCGGGCGGCGCCGCGAGGCCGCCCAGTTCCACCGTCCCGGCAAACCGCAGCCCGTGCTCGAGCGGCGTCGACACGAAGCTGTAATCGCCGGAATAGATCGGCATCCGGAGAGTCACGCCCGGATTGGGCAGCGTGACGTGGTAGCCGCGCTCGGTATCGAGCGGCACCCGGTGGCCGAGCCGGCGCGCGAGGTCCTTCGACCAGGCGCCGGCGGCGACGACGACGGCGTTGACCGTGTGCTGACCGACATCGGTCCGAACGCAGATCGGCCCGGCCCCGGCGCCCTCGCTGACCGCGTTGAAGCCGGCGACCGCCTCGGGCAGGAACGTGCCGCCGCCGCGGACGAAATGCTCGGCCAGCGCGGTGACGAGCCGGTGGTTGTCGAGCACATAGGCGTTCTCCGGAAAGAAGACCCCGCGCCTGTAGATCGGTGCGAGGCTCGGCTCGAGCTGCCGGATCTCTTCGGGGCGGAGCACGTCCATCGGCACGCCGCGGCGGCGCTGCAACGCCAGCTCCGCCTGCGCCTTGGCGAAGGCCGCTTCCGACTCGTAGACCGCGAGCCAGCCCGTGCGGCGGATCATTTCTGCGATCCCGGCTCCCTCGACCAGCGGCCGGTAGGCGTCGATCGCCCGCACCAGCAGCGCCCGCAGCGCGACCGACGCCGCCTCGACGCGCCCTGGGCGGCTGGCGAGGAGGAACCGCGCGAGCCAGGGCGCGAGCCGCGGCAGATGATGCCAGCGGATCGTGAGCGGCCCCAGCGGGTCGAGGAGCATCCCGGGTACGCGCCGGATGATGCCCGGCGTCGCCACCGGAACGCAGGACTCCACCGCGAGGACGGCGCCGTTCCCCTTCGAGGCCCCCTCGCCCGGCCCGCGGGGGTCGAACAGCGTCACCCGATGGCCGTCCCGCTGCAGGTAGAGCGCCGCGCAGACGCCGACGATGCCGGCGCCGATCACGGCCACGTGACGTGGACCGGGGCGCGAGCCGGGTGGCAAGCCCGGGCGCGGGTCGGGGCGTCTATCCATCGGCGGAGAACTCCTCGAGCGGGAACGGTCCGACACCCCTCCGCCTAGAGGAAGCTCAGGACGGAATCAAGAGCCGGCTGCGGCGGCGGCCCGCAGGCGTTGGACGAAGCGGTCGCGCGTGGCGGCGGCTTGGCCGGCCGCCGCCACATGGCCCGCGGGATGGGCGAAGACATATCGATCGAGGAAGAAGCCGGTCAACCTCAGCCCGGCCAGGATGGCCGCGGCGTCGGGCGGCTCGCCCGCCGCTGCCGGTTGCGCGAGGAAGGCAGGCAGCGGCAGGAGCTGGTCTCGGTAAGGCGCGCCGGCAGCCGCCGAGACCGCGCGGCCGGTCTTCGGCGAGACATAGACCAGGTCCTCTTGGCCGCCCGTGGCGGCGCATCGGGTGAGATCGAGGCCGAAGCCGAGGTCGGCCAGCAGGTCGAGCTCCCACCGGACATAGTCCGCGGGCCAGGCCGTCGCCAACCCGGCCGGACCCGGCGGCGACGCCGCCAGCGTCCCCAGCAGGGCCCGCAGACCCTCATAGGTCCGCGGATGCGGCTCTCGCTCCGGCAGAGCGGCGTCGGCGACCGCCGCCGCGGCGGTCAGCGCCGACAGCCGCAGCGGGTCGTCGAGCAAGGCCGCCGCATAGCTTTCCAGCAGTTCGCAGCTGTAGTGGCCGAGATGCTCGGCCAGCCGCGCCCGCCAGATCGCCTGGACCCGGTTGCCGGTCTCGAACAGCCCACGCGCCCGCCGGCTTCCCGCGCCGTGTGCGAGGCCCGCGTGGCGGCCGTGGTCGCGGGTCAGCAGGGTGACGACGGCGCCGCTCTCCCCGTGGCGCCGTGCCGACAGGACGATGCCTTCATCGGTCCATTCCATGGGCCTGCCTCAGACGTTGAAGTCCAGGCCCATCTCGCGGAACCGCGCCGGGTCCTCGAGCCAGTCCTCGCGCACTTTGACGTAGAGGAAGAGATGAACCCGGCGTCCCAGAATCTCCTCGAGTTCCGCCTGGGCGGCGGCGCGGATCGCCCGGATGCGCTGCCCGTTCTTGCCGAGGACGATCGCCTTCTGGCTGTCGCGCTGGACGAAGATCACCTGCTGCACGCGGACGCTGCCGTCCTTGAAATCCTCCCAGCTCTCGCTTTCGACCGTCAGGGCGTAGGGCAGCTCCTGATGCAGCTGGCGGAACAGATGCTCGCGGGTGATCTCCGCCGCCAGCAACCGCATCGGCATGTCCGAGAGCTGGTCCTCGGGGAAGTGCCAGGGACCGGGCGGCACGCGCGCTGCCAATGTCTTGCGCAGGTCGTCGACTCCGTCGCCGGTCTCGGCCGAGATCATGAAGATGTCGGTGAAGACGCCTTCTTCGTCGAACCGGCGGGCGAGCGCCAGCAGCCGCTCGCGCTTGATGAGGTCGATCTTGTTGAGCGCGAGGATCGCCTTCCGTTTGATATCCTTGAGGCCCGCGATGATGCGCGCCGTATCCGGGTCGATCGCGCGGCGCGCCGCATCGACCAGGGTCACAATCAGATCGGCCTCCGCGGCGCCGCGCCAGGCCGCCTGCACCATCGCGCGGTCGAGCCGCCGGCGCGGCGCGAAGATGCCGGGCGTGTCGATGAAGATAAGCTGCGCCGGGCCTTCGATCGCGATCCCCATCACCCGGTTGCGGGTCGTCTGCACCTTCGGCGAGACGATGGAGACCTTGGCGCCGACCAGCCGGTTGACCAGCGTCGACTTGCCCGCGTTCGGCGCGCCGAGAAGGGCGATGAAGCCGCAACGCTGCTCTTCGGCGCCAAGCTCCGCCGCCTCGGGCTCCGTCCTCGGCCTCTCCTCAGCCATTGCCGCCGGGCCTCAGCCGCGTCAGCAGCGCCTCGGCGGCGGCCTGCTCTGCGGCGCGTTTGGAGCGTCCGGTTGCGGTCGCGGGCGGATGCCCGCTGACCTCGACCTCGACGGCGAAGAGCGGCTCGTGCGGCGGCCCTTCGACCCGAAGGGTCCGGTAGTCCGGCAGCGGCAGCCCGGCGCCCTGCGCCCATTCCTGGAGCGCCGTCTTCGCGTCCTGCGGCGGGCGGAGGTCTTCCGCCATCAGCGGCTCCCAGTACCGGCGCACGAAGGCCGCCGCCGCGTCCAGCCCGCCGTCCAGATAGAGGGCGCCGATCACCGCCTCGCAGGCATCGGCCAGCAGGGTCTGGCTCTCCCGGCCGCCTGCGTCCGCCTCGCCGCGCGAGAGCACGAGATGCCGACCGAGACCGACGGCCTGCGCCACGCGCGCCAAGCTCTCGCGCCGGACCAGCATGGCGAACCGCTTGGCCAGCGCCCCCTCGTTCTCTTCGGGAAACTCGTGGAACAACAGCTCGGCGACGACAAGACCCAGGACCCGGTCGCCGAGGAACTCCAGCCGCTCGTAGCCGCCGCGCGCCGGCCGCTCGCGACGGCGGCCTGCGGCGCCCGTCGCGCTCGGATGGGTGAGCGCCTGCCGCAGCAGCTCGGGCCGGGCGAAGCGGTGGCCGAGGCTTGCCTGCAGCGCCTGCAGCTCGTCGTCGCCGGGCGCCGCGCCGCGCCCGCCCCCCGATGAACCGTCCGGCGAACCGCCCGTTGCCCCGTTCGTCGTCTCCCCGTTGGCCGGCACACCCACGCCCAAACCGGCGGTCAATTGATCGCGTCGAACAGCCGGTCCACCCGTGTTGCGGGCAGCCATTTCCAGATCTCCAGCGGGTTGGCGTCGCGCGCCGCGGTCGAATAGAAGATGAACTCGGCGCGGCCGACAAGGTTCTCGGCGGGAACGAAGCCCACCATCGACGTGCGGCTGTCCTGGGAATTGTCCCGGTTGTCGCCCATCGCGAAGTAGTGGCCGGGCGGGACCACGAAGACCCGCGTGTTGTCGAGCGGCGCGCTGTCGCTCCGCTCGATGATGTAGTGCGTCTCGCCGTTCGGCAGTGTCTCCTCGTACATCTCCGCCGTTTCGCTCAGGCCGAAGCCGACACTGACGACATAGTTACCAACCCACTTGCGCTCCACGAGCACATCGTTGATGTAAAGCCGGCCCTCGCGCATCTGGATGCGATCGCCGGGCAGCCCAATGATCCGCTTGATGTAATCCGTCTCGTTGTCGCTCGGCAGCTTGAAGACGGCCACGTCGCCGCGCTTCGGCTCGGACGCGAGGATCCGCCCCTCGAACAGCGGCAGGCTGAAAGGCAGGGAATGCTGGCTGTAGCCATAGGAGAACTTCGAGACGAACAGGAAGTCGCCTACGAGCAGCGTCGGAATCATCGATCCGGAAGGGATGTTGAACGGCTCGTAGGCGAAAGTCCGGATCACCACGGCAATCAGAACCGCATAGACCACGGTCTTGACCGTATCCAGGAAGCCGCTGGCTTTCTGCTTGGACATTAAAGAAGTCACCTAACTCTCTTTCCCTAATTAGAAATCTTCAAAAGCGCAATGTCCCACTGACCGGTTCGCAGCCGGGCGCCCCGATCCGCGTCCGGGCCGACATCCCTTCGGCGCCGCTCCCTCACCTCGGCGCTTTCTGGGACGGGTTCGGGGGCGGGTCTGCGACCGCCGAAATGATCACGATCGCTTGGGCGAGGGGGTGATCGTCCGTGATCGTCAGGTCGATTTGCGCCGCCATGCCCTCCGGAACCAGCGCAGCCAGCCGCTCCGCCGCGCCGCCGGTAAGGGCCATGGTTGGCTTTCCCGAAGGCAGGTTTACGACACCCAGGTCGCGCCAGTACACGCCATTGCGGAACCCGGTGCCGAGCGCCTTCGCACAGGCCTCCTTTGCAGCGAAACGCTTGGCGTAGCTGGCGGCGCGATTGCGCCGCCCATCCGACTTCTGCCGTTCGACCTCCGTGAACACGCGGGACACGAACCGGTCGCCGTAGCGTTCGAGCGTGCGCTCGATCCGGCGGATGTCCACGATGTCGCTGCCGAGGCCAAGAATCATTCTAGGAACTTTGTCATTCTAGGAAACTTCATCATTGCCGGACTTTTCGGGCGGCTACGCGCTGCGTTCGCCGCCCGCCTCGGCCCGGGCCTTGTCCATCAGCGCGCGCATGCGCCGAATCGCGCTGTCGAGGCCGCTGAAAATCGCCTCGCCGATGAGGAAGTGGCCGATGTTGAGTTCGCTCAGCGTCGGAATCGCCGCCACCGGCCCGACGGTGTCATAGGTGAGCCCGTGGCCGGCATGGCATTCGAGCCCGATCCGCTCGGCATGGGCCGCGGCTTCCCGCAGGCGCCGGAGGTGCCATTCGCGCGCCTCGCCCTCCGCCTCGCAATAGGCGCCGGTATGCAGTTCCACCACCGGCGCGCCGAGCGCAAGCGCGGCATCGAGCTGCGCCGGGTCCGGCTCGACGAACAGCGAGACGCGGATCCCCGCCTCGCCGAGCCGCCGCACATAGGGGGCGAGGTGCTCGCGGCCACCGACCACATCGAGGCCGCCCTCGGTCGTGCGTTCTTCCCGCTTCTCGGGTACGAGGCAAGCGGCGTGCGGCCGGTGCCGCAGGGCGATCTCCAGCATTTCCTCGGTCGCCGCCATCTCGAGGTTGAGCGGCAGATCGATCTCGCGCGAGAGCCGCTCGATGTCGTCGTCGGAAATGTGGCGCCGGTCCTCGCGCAGATGCGCGGTGATGCCGTCGGCACCGGATTGGGCGGCCAGACGGGCGGCCCGCACCGGGTCGGGGTGACCGCCGCCGCGCGCGTTACGGATCGTCGCCACGTGATCGATGTTCACGCCGAGACGCAGATGCCGCTTCATGCCTCGATCTCTCCCGCTATCTTGGACCGGAACCGCAGCCTACGCGCCCGCCGGTTCCTCCGGCTGCGTTGATAGCTGGCAACCGCTGCGTACACCGGCCAGAAGGTCACGAACCAGGCCACCACCGCGGTCGGCAGGCTGCCGATGACCATCGGCACGAAGATCCGCAAGGGGTGGTCGAAGATGTAGGCCATCGTGGGCCCCTCCGGCAGGGCCTGCACCCCCGTACTCCCCATCATCCAGTGGCCAAGATGATAGATCCACAGAAAAATAAACGGGAAGGTCCAGGGATTGCCGACGACGGTTCCCAGCGCCGACGCCAGAATATTGCCGCGGAGCAGCCAAGCCAGAACGGCCGCCCCGGCGAAATGGAACCCGAGGAACGGCGTCATCGAGATAGCCGCGCCGCAGGCGAACCCGGCGGCGATGCTGTAGGGCGTCCCCGGCAGGCGGGCGATCCGGTGGGCGAGATAGAGCGTCGACCGGCGCCAGCCGAGGCTCGGCCAGAGGAATTCCCGCAACCGCCGGATCGGGTGGAGCTTGCGACGACGGCGAAACATTCCGGGACCGCGCCTAGCCCCGCGCCCGCTCGACCGAGTTGATGACCGGCGTGGCGCGCAGCGCCGCGACGATGTTGGTCAGGTGTCGCAAGTCCTTGACCTCGATGTCGATCATGATCTCGAAGAAGTCGATCGACCGGTTGGTGATCTTGAGATTGTTGATGTTGCCGCCGGCCTTGCCGATCACGGTGGTCAGGCTGCCGAGGCTGCCCGGCTCGTTGGCGATGACCACGTTGAGCCGGCCGACATGGATCGAAGCGCCGTCGGAGTCGACATCCCAGGCGACGTCGAGCCAGCGCTCCGGCGAATCGGCGAAGCTCTCCAGGGTGTCGCAGTCGATCGTGTGGATCGTGACGCCCTTGCCGGTCGTGACGATGCCGACGATGCGGTCGCCGGGCAACGGATGGCAGCAGCCGGCGAAGTGCACGGCCATTCCGGGAATCAGCCCGGTGATCGGAACCGCAAGGTCCTTCGACTTGCGCTGCCGCCCCCGATGCGGGCCGAGCGGCACGACCTTCTCGCTCCGGGCGGCGGGCTTGCCGGCCGGCTTGCTGGTCGGGAAGATGGCGTTGATCACCTCGCGGCCGGTCTGGACCCCCTCGCCCACCAGGGCATAGAGATCCTCGGCGGTCTCGCACTTGAACTTCTTGAGGGCCACCTCGAGGGCCTTCTCGGCGAATTCGTAGCCCTCCTGGCGAAACGCCTTCTGCAGGATCGCGCGGCCGAGGGTGATGTACTGCGCCCGCTGCTGGGTGCGGATGAAGCGGCGGATGTGGGCCCGCGCCTTGCCGGTGACGACGAACCGCTCCCAGGCCGGTGACGGCGTCTGCGCGCGCGAGGTGACGATCTCCACCTGGTCGCCGTTCTGCAGTTCCGTGCGCAGCGGCATGATCCGCCCGTTGATCTTGGCCCCGACGCAGGTGTCCCCGACTTCGGAGTGAACCGCGTAGGCGAAATCGACAGGCGTCGCGCCGCGCGGCAGGGCGATCAGGTCGCCCTTCGGGGTGAAGCAGAACACCTGGTCCTGGAACATCTCGAGCTTGGTGTGCTCCAGGAACTCCTCGGGCCCCGACGCCTTTTCGAGGATGTCGAGCAGCTCGCGCAGCCAGCGGTACTGCCGGCCGTCCACATACGAGGTCGTGCCGCCTTGCTTGTACGTCCAATGGGCGGCGACGCCGAACTCGGCGACCTCGTGCATTTCGCGGGTACGGATCTGGACCTCGATGCGCTGCTTCTCCGGCCCGATGATGCCGGTGTGCAGCGACCGGTAGTTGTTGGGCTTCGGCGTGCTGATGTAGTCCTTGAACCGCCCCGGCACCATCGAGTAGCGGCTGTGCAGCACGCCCAGCGCCTGGTAGCACTGGGCCACGTCGTCGACGACGACGCGGAAGGCCATGATGTCCGAGAGCTGCTCGAAGCCGATGTTCTTCCGCTGCATCTTGCGCCAGATCGAATAGGGCGCCTTCTCGCGGCCCGACACCGCCGCCGTGATGCCGCCTTCGGCCAGCGTGCGCCGCAGCTCTTCCATGATCCGGCCGACGATGTCGCCGCCCTGCTCGCGCAAGAATTTCAGCCGCTGGACGATCGAGTCGCGCGCTTCGGGGTTGAGCTCGGCGAAGGCGAGGTCCTCGAGCTCGTCCTTCATCTGCTGCATGCCCATGCGCTCGGCCAGCGGCGCATAGATCTCCATCGTCTCGAGGGCGATGCGCTTCCGCTTCTCCGGGTTGGCGATGTAGTGGAGGGTCTGCATGTTGTGCAGCCGGTCGGCCAGCTTGACCAGCAGCACCCGGATGTCCTCCGACATCGCGAGCACCAGCTTCCGGAAGTTCTCGGCGTGCTTGGTCTGGTCCGACTGCAGCTCGATTCGCGACAGCTTGGTCACGCCGTCGACGAGGCGGCAGATCTCCTTGCCGAAGAGCTGCTCGATCTCCTCGAGCGTCGCGTCGGTATCTTCGACGGTGTCGTGCAGCAGCGCCGTGACGATCGAGGCGCTGTCCAGCTTCATCTTCGTCAGGATGTCGGCGACCTCGAGCGGGTGCGAGAAGTAGGGGTCGCCGGAGGCGCGCTCCTGCGAGCCGTGCGCCTTCATGGAGAAGACGTAGGCGCGGTTGAGCGCGTCCTCGTCCGCGTTCGGATCGTACGCCTTTACCCGTTCGACCAGTTCAAACTGACGGATCATCGCCGCTCACCCCGGCGTCTGCCATCGGATACGCGCCGGGGCCTCGGCCAACGTTCGACCTCGTTCGACTAGGCCGCCATTCCTTGACCCTTGCCGCGCCGGCAGCGTCGAGCGTTTCCGAACGCGCGCGCTCAGTCCTTGTCCGCGCCCTCCTCGAGGCCGAGGATATCCGCCTCCTCTGGCTCCGGCTCCTCCTCGACCTCGCCCTCGCTCAGGCCGCTCTCGGCATCCTCGCCGCCCTGGGGCACGGCCGTCTGCATCAGCTCGCTCAGAAGGTCGCTTTCCGCCGCGCCAAAGCCGCCCTCTTCCTCCGGCTCGTCCGTCTCGACATGCTTCTGGAGGCTTTGGATCAGGCTGTTGCTCAGCGCTTCGAGGTCGATGGTCTCCTCCGCGATTTCCCGCAGCGCGACCACCGGGTTCTTGTCGTTGTCGCGGTCCACCGTCAGGGGCGCGCCGGCAGAAATGTCGCGGGCCCGCTGGGCGGCCAGCAAGACCAGTTCGAACCGGTTGGGAACCTTGAGGACGCAATCTTCGACCGTTACGCGCGCCATTCTCGTCTTGCTCCAAATAGCCGGGGAAATGAAGGATTTCCCTGAATATATTGCTGCGCTGCACGCAAAGCAAGGCGAAGGCCCGGATCGGAGGTGACGATTGGCCCGCAAACCTCCCGCGGACCCGCGGGGTTCGCCGGCAAGCATGATGCGCGGAGCCCCTTGGGACCGCGGGAGGCTGGGTGGCCGCCCCCCATTTAAGGCGAACCAGCCTTATCAAAACGATAAAATCCCCGAAAGCCCCCCGGAACGCGGGCCGGGGCCGCTGGCCCGGTACGGCAGTACCGAGGGCGGTGGCCGAGGACGGCGCGGAGGGCCTACCCCCCGGCCATTAGGCGGCCATCAGGCTGATGGCATGGAAGCCGCGGCCGAAATACGGTTCGGCAGCGGCTTTCGACGCCGAACCGGGTCCGAAGGCGCTTGGGTCGATGTCATTCACGCCGGCGGCCCAAGGCGCCGGCCACGGCCACCGGACGACGGCTCAGACCGTGGACGGGTTAAGTTTTAAAGCGCTCCGAACGAACGGCACCCAAAGCCCGGTTTCCCACGGGCCGTGAGACCTCCGACCCCCAGAAGGCCCAGGCCGAGCAGCGTGAGGGTGCCAGGTTCCGGAACGACGGTTGCCGCCTTGCTGCTCGCGCTGACGTCGGCGTTCTGCGTAATCTGCAGGCGATAGCTGGTATTCGGGAGCAAGCCGGAGATCGTGAGGGTGAAGGTGTCGTCGACGAGATAGTCGAATTCCCCGACGCCCAATACGGAGCGCGTCTCGTTCAGACTGGCGAAATCGGTCTCGCCGTTCACGCTCGAAATGCCGAAGTCGACCGTCACGCCAGCCTCGATGTCGAACAGCTTTATGTCGAAATCGAAGTCGACCAGGGCGATCCCGTCGACCTCATCGCTGAACGCACGCAGTTGGCCGAGCACGTCGAAGGTGAGGGTGAGAACAAGATCGCCCGATCCGGTCGGCACGAACACGAGCGTCCAGAAATTGCCGGACTGAATGGCCGCGTTGCCGGAGGCAGCGGCCAGAGACGTCAACTGCGTTTCGGCCACCGTTCTCGCATCCAATCCCCCGGGGACCAGAAGGCTGCCCGTCAGACTCGCGTCGCTGCGAGCGAAGTGCGCCCCCGGGTTGGCCGCGGCAACAGAACTGTAGTCATTCTGGCCGATGGCGCCGCAGACGCCGACGCAGGACAGCGCCACGTCGGAATCGGCAACCAGGCCGCCAGGTGAGCCCACCACCGGGCTCGAATTGCTGTCGTTAACGCCGGCGAGGCTGGCCGCGCTGGTGGTGGTGTTTACGGCAGTGGCGGAGGGGATGACGATTAACTCCGCGCCGGCCGTGAGGATAAAATTGGTGATCTGAAGCGACGAGTAGCCGATGACCGTGGCGCCCGCTTTCCCGACCGGCATCAGCAACGCCGCGATCGCGATGCCCGCCGCCAGACCACAGAACCGGATTTTCAACAGTGCCATGAACTTGCCTCCCCCCCACAATCGAAAATCTCGCTCCACGGACAATGCTCGTCGTCAGCACCAGGGCTTTTCAGGCAAAATGGTAAATCAATGTGTCGTATAGCAGATAGGAATTGTATAGATTTACATGAAGAGTCAATAAAATTTTCCGTTTCTTGTCGAGCCTACCGCCGAATGCCGAGTATAGCGGCGCTTCCGGCAGCACGATTAGCGCTGCGGGGCACCGAATCCGCACCCCATGCCGTCCGCAATGGCACCCGGGGCCGTCTCGAAAGACGCCGGCCAGGGCGTAAGGAACAAGTCATCGTCCCCCGCCGGACGGCGGCGCGATGCCCGCATCCGGGTGCCGCGGGCGGAGCGCCTTCAATCGGTCATGGCCGATCGCGGCGGACGCCCGCTCAGGACATTCGCGAGCCGACGCGGCACGTGTTCCGATGAAATCGACTAAGTCGCCCCTCTTCATCCGTTGGCCAAACGGCAATCGACGAAAAGGGGTAGAAAGCTGCGGCCGGACCGCTTCCACACGTTAGGCGAATGGCTCGGCCTCACCCTTCCAGCGGCCGCGCCACCTGGTCCGGCGGCAGCGCCGCGATCATCTCGCGCACGGACCGGCCGGTCACCGGGTGCCGCCAGTCGGGCAGGAGTTCGGCCAGCGGCAGGAGGACGAAGGCGCGCTCCGCCAGACGCGGATGAGGCAACAGCGGCGGCGTCGGACCCATGTTGACGCGGGTCCCATAGGCCAGCAGGTCGAGGTCCACGACCCGCGCCTCGTTCCGCTGCCGACGCTCGCGGCCGAACGCCCGCTCGACCTCGTGCAGGACGGCCAACAGGGCCGCCGGTTCGTCTCCCGGCCCGCCCGCTTTCTCGGACCGGGGCTCGACCAGCGCCACCCCGTTCACGAACCAGGGCTGGTCGGAGACGGGGACCGGCATGCTCTCGTACCAGCGGGAGCGGCGGCGGATGCCGACCCCGCGCTCTTCCAGGGCCCGGAGCGCGGCCTCGAGCGTCGCCTGCGGCGGCCCGAAGGCGCTCGGCAGGTTCGCGCCGAGGCCGATGAGAATGTCTTCCATGATGGCGATCCCCGGAGTCTTGTCGTGCTGTGTTTCTGCGCTACTTAATGATCTAAAGCGCGCAGGGCCACCTCTTAAGTGGTTCCCTTAATATTTTGCGCGATAATGGGTCGATTACGACGTCCCCGTCACGATCGCCGTGCAGGGGGCATTTTGCCGGCGGGGGCGGTTCCCCGGCGGGCCATTCATTGAGATCTTGGGACCGGGACAGTCATGAAATTTTACCCTCAGGAGCGTGTCGCCCTATTCATCGACGGCGCCAACCTCTACGCCGCCGCCCGGGCGCTCGGCTTCGACATCGACTATAAGCGGCTCCTCGAAGTCTTTGCGGAGGAGTGCCATCTCGTCCGCGCCTTCTACTACACGGCGCTGATCGAGGACCAGGAATATTCGCCGATCCGGCCGCTCGTCGACTGGCTCGACTACAACGGCTACACCATGGTCACCAAGCCGACGAAGGAGTTCACCGATTCCTCCGGCCGGCGGAAGATCAAGGGCAACATGGACATCGAGCTGGCCATCGACGTGATGGAGATGGCGGCGTATCTGGACCATGCCGTGCTGTTTTCCGGCGACGGCGATTTCCGCCGGCTGGTCGAGGCGGTGCAGCGGCGCGGACTGCGGGTCACCGTGGTCAGCACCATCCGCTCGAACCCGCCGATGATCGCGGACGAGCTGCGCCGCCAGGCCGACACCTTCATCGAGCTGGACGATCTGGCCGGGCGCATCGCGCGGACCCACAACCATCGCGGGCCGGGCACGCCGAGCGAGCCCAACCAGGTCCTCGAATCCGCGTGAGCGTGAGCGGAGGGCCGATCGCCGGGGGACCGGCGGCCGCTTCAGCCGCCGCGCCCGGCCCGAACCCCGGCTCCGATCCGGAGCCCGACTGCCCGCTCTGCCCGCGGCTCGTGGAGCTGCGGACCCGGATGCGCGCGGCCCAGCCGCTTTGGCACAACGCGCCGGTGCCGACCTTCGGCGACGAGGCCGCTGCCGCCCGCCTGTTGATCGTCGGACTGGCGCCGGGGCTGAAAGGCGCCGGCCGCACGGGCCGACCGTTCACGGGGGATTACGCCGGGCGCCTGCTCTACGACACGCTGCTCCGCTTCGGCTTCGCGGAGGGCGCTTACGGCGCGGAGGCGGATGACGGGCTGCGGCTCGTCGGCTGCCGCCTCACCAACGCGGTTCGCTGCGTGCCCCCGGCGAACAAGCCGACCGCGACCGAGATCGCCGCCTGCCGCCCCTTTCTGGAAGCCGAGATCGCGGCCCTGCCGCGGCTGCGGGCCATCCTCGCCCTGGGCGCGATCGCCCATGAGTCGGTTCTCCGCGCAGTCGGCGAGCGCCCCGGCCGCTGGCGCTTCGCCCACGGCGCCCGGCACGCCCTGCCCAACGGCCTGCTCCTCGTCGACAGCTATCACTGCTCCCGCCAGAACACCAACACCGGCCGCCTCACCGAGGCGATGTTCCACGCCGTGTTCCGCGACCTGCTCGCGCATCTCGGCTGACGGCGTTCGTCCCCATCGCTTCCTCTCCGCCCCGGACCCTTTCGGCTCAGCTCTCGCGCCCCGGCCGCTGCCGGTCGAACAGGGGGAACAGCAGGAGGCCGGCGAGGAAGCCGCCGATATGGGCGGCCCAGGCGATCGTCGCGCCCCCGCCCGGCCCCTCCCCCGGCAGGCCCGTCAGGCCGAACAGCAGGCTGGCGCCGATCCACAGCAGCGCGACCGGCCAGATCCCGGCCATCGGGGCGGCGGGACCGTGGCGCCGGGTCAGGAAGCGCAGAACCCCGCCGAACAGGCCGCTGATCGCGCCCGAGGCGCCGATCACCGGCGCGATCGAGAAGGGATAGACGGCAAGATGCGCCGCGGCGCCGACCAGGCCGCAGGCCAGCGCGAACGCGACGAACCGCGGCCCGCCGATCCGCCGCTCGACGCCGGCGCCGAAGGCCATCAGCGTGACCATGTTGACGAGCAGGTGCATGAATCCGCCATGCAGGAACATGTGGCTGGCCGGGCTCACCAGGGCCGGCCAGCCGAACAGCCCCGGCAGGGTGTAGCGGGCCGGGATGAACCCGAAGGTGAGGACGACGCCGAAATCGATCTCGGCCGGCAGCAGCAGCCGCACGCCGTGCACCGCGAGGTTGGCGATCAGCAGGGCCTTCACCGCCGGCGGCAGGTTGAGGATCGGTTCGCGCGCCGGCGCTTCCGGTTCCGGCTTGTGGTCGGTGTCGGACAAGGAAGGGGTCAGCCCTTTTCCCGCATCAGCCGCGCCTTCTCGCGCTCCCAGTCACGCGCCTTCTCTGCCTCGCGCTTGTCGACCTTGCGCTTGCCGCGGGCGAGGCCGAGCTGAACCTTGGCGACGCCCCGCTCGTTGAAGTAGATCGACAGCGGCACCAGCGTCATGCCGCCGCGCTGGATCAGCCCGATGAGCCGGGCGATCTCGCGCCGGTGCATCAGCAGTTTGCGCGGGCGACGCGGCTCGTGGTTGAAGCGGTTGGCCGCCTCGTATTCCGGGATATAGGCATTGAACAGGAAAAGCTCGCCGTCCCGCTCCGCGGCGAAGGCCTCGCCGATGCTGGCCCGCCCCTGGCGCAGCGACTTCACCTCCGTGCCCAGCAGCACGATTCCGGCCTCGAAGGTGTCCTCGATGATGTAGTCGTGGCGCGCCTTGCGGTTCTGCGCCGCGAGGCGCCCGGCGGCAGCGGCGCGGGCCATGATCGTTCTCTCAATTCAGGATCCCGGCGTCCGACATCGCCTGGCGGACTTGGGCTTTCGTCGCCTCGGTGACCTCGCAAAGCGGCAGGCGCAGTTCCGCGCTGCAGCGGCCGAGCAGGCTGGCGGCATACTTCACGGGCGCGGGGCTGCTCTCGATGAACAGGGCCTTGTGCAGCGGCATCAGCCGCTCGTTCAGCGCCATGACCGTATCGAGGTCGCGCCGGGCCCAGGCGGCGTGCAGGTCCGCGCAAAGCCGCGGCGCGACATTGGCCGTGACCGAGATGCAGCCATGCCCGCCCTGTGCCAGGAAGGGCACGACCGTCGCGTCCTCGCCGGAGAGCTGGCAGAAGTTCGGGCCGATGGCGAGGCGCGTCAGCATCGGCCGCACCAGGTCCTGCGTCGCGTCCTTCACACCGACGATGTTCGGCAGCTTCGCCAGCCGCGCCATGGTCTCCACCGACATGTCCACGACGCTGCGGCCCGGAATGTTGTAGATGATGATCGGGATGTCGACGGCGTCGTGGATCGCCTTGAAGTGCTGGTACTGCCCCTCCGGCGTCGGCTTGTTGTAATAGGGCAGCACGATGAGCGCGGCGGCCGCGCCGGCTCGCTTCGCGTGCTCGGTCAGGAGGATCGCCTCCGCCGTCGAGTTCGACCCCGTCCCGGCGATGACCGGCACGCGGCCGCCGGCCGCCTCGATGCAGAGCTCGACGACACGCATATGCTCTTCATGGCTGAGCGTGGGCGATTCGCCGGTGGTGCCGCAGGGCACGAGCGCGCTGGTCCCTTCGTCGATCTGCCACTCGACGAAGCGCTGAAAGGCATCGGCGTCGACCGCGCCGTCGCGGAACGGCGTGATGAGGGCGGTGATGGACCCCTTGAACATGCCGCTCTCCTCGAATCCTTCGACTTGTTGAAAAAAACCGGTTCGCGAACATAGCCACCGGCGGCGCCCCCAGCAAGGCCGCCGCGCCCGATGCCGCACGGGCCGATGTCACTTGACCGGCAATCCGGTAATCGGGATCTTAACCTTTTAGTATTCGTCCGATTGGAAATTGGTCTGAAGAACGCTTCATTCTTCGGCACCCGGTTCTGCCCGCGCATGATGAAGGGGTCTACGCGTGGCCATATTTTTTTACCTTCTCCTGGTCTTCGCCGTCTCCATGGCGCCCGAAAATGCGGCTCGTGCCGAGGATGAAGCCGCCATCAGCGAAGGGCTGTCCGTCGCCGAGGTCGGACTGTCCGCGTCGGAGGCGAAGGTCTACCGCGCGGCCTTCGCGGCCGCGCAGGAGAACCGCTGGAACGAGGCTCGGGAACTCGCGGAACTGGGCGGGGATCCGCTTCCGGCCAAGATCATCCAGTGGCTTGACCTGACGCGGTTGGACACGGACGCCTCCTTCGAGGAGCTGGCCGCGTTCGTCGAGTCCAACCCGCACTGGCCGGACCGTGCGATCATCGAGGCGCAGGCGGAACGCGTTATGCCCAACGGGCTCCCGCCCGAAGTCGTGCTGAAATGGTTCGGCGACCGCATGCCGCACACCGTCGCCGGCTCCATTCGGCGCGGCCGCGCGATGATCGCCGCCGGGCTCGCGGCCGAGGCGATCAGGCCGATCCGCCGCGATTGGGTCCGCCTGGACATGACCGCGCGCGAAGAGAAAGAGTTCCTCGCGCACTTCGAGTCCTACCTCCTGCCCCAGGACCATGTTGCGCGCCTCGACCGGCTGCTCTGGGACCGGGATGTGGGCGCAGCGCGCCGCATGCTCAACCGGGTCGGCGCCGCCCACCGGGCACTGGCCGAGGCGCGGATCGCGCTGATGACCAGACGGTCCGGCGTCGACGCGGCGATCGACCGCGTACCGTCCGAGCTCCTCAACGACCCTGGCCTCGTCTACGAGCGGGCGCGATGGCGGCGGCGTCACGGACGGGCCGAGACGGCCATCGAGCTCCTCGACCAGCCGCTCGCGGGCCCCGGTCGGCCCGACGTGCTCTGGCCCGAACGGCGGCACGCCGCCCGTCTGGCGCTCCAGCGCGGCAACGTCGCGGCCGCCTACCGTCTGGCGAAGGCCCATGGTGCGACGGATGGGTTGACCTTCGCCGAAGGGGAATGGCTGGCCGGCTGGATCGGCCTGCGCTTCATGGAGGAGCCGAAGACCGCATACGCGCACTTCACCCGCCTCTATGCCGGGGTACGCTCCTCGATCAGCCGGGCCCGCGGGGCATACTGGTCCGGGCGGGCCGCCGAAGCCCTGGGCGATGCCGCGCTCGCCCAGAACTGGTACGAGACCGCAGCGAGATACCCGACGACCTTCTACGGGCAGCTCGCGGCCCACCGGCTGGGGCAGGAACCCGGGATGCGGTTCCGCTCCCCGCCCGAGCCGACGGAGGCACAGCGGGCGGCCTTCGCCGAGCGCGAGCTGGTGCGGGTCATCCGGATGCTGGCGCTGCTCGGTGACACCGACCGGGCCGAGCCCTTCATCCTCCGACTGGCCGAGTTTGCGGAAAATCCGGTCGAACATGCCTTGATCGCCGAGCTCGCCACCGGGATCGGCCGGGACGACTTTGCGGTCCTCGCCTCCAAGGAGGCGCGCCAGAGGAGCGGCATCGAGCTGGTCGAGTACCTCTTTCCGCTGCGCCACCTGCCGGACAGCGTGGGGATCGAGGAGGCGCTGGTGCTCGCCGTCATGCGGCAAGAGAGCGCGTTCGCAACGGACGCCCTCAGCAGCGCCGGCGCGCGCGGCCTGATGCAGCTCATGCCGGCCACGGCGCGGCAGGTGGCCCGGCATGTCGGCCTGAAATACAGCAAGGCCCGGCTGACCGAGGATCCGGAGTTCAACATCCAGCTCGGCAGTGCCTATCTCGAGGGGCTGCTGCGCCAGTTCGACGGTTCCTACCTGCTTGCGATCGCCGCCTACAACGCCGGTCCGGCGCGCGTACAGCAATGGATCCGCGCCAATGGCGACCCGCGGACCTACGGGGTTGATCCGGTTGACTGGATCGAAGCCATTCCGTTCTCGGAAACGCGCAACTACGTCCAGCGGGTCCTCGAGAACCTGCAGGTATACCGCCACCGCCTCGGTGGGCCGGTCCTCGCCTTCTCGCTCGAGCAGGACATCAGCCGCCGCGTCAGGTACTGACGGGCGAACCGGCGGCCGCCCGGCCTTGTAAAGCCCGGCGGATTTGCCGAACATGGCGCCCCGGGCCGCACAACCGCTCCGGAGGCCGCCATGACCGACCTTCGCCTCGCGCCGATAGAGGCCTGCGTCTTCGACGCCTACGGCACCCTGTTCGATGTTCATTCGGCGGCGGCGCGCTGGCGGGACAGGCTCGGCGACAAGGCAAATGCCCTGTCGTCGGTCTGGCGCAGCAAGCAGGTGGAATATAGCTGGCTGCGGAGCCTCATGGGCTGCCACGCCGACTTCCTGCGGGTGACCGCCGACAGCCTCGACTACGCCTTGGCCGAGGTCGGGATCGCCGACGACGCGCTTCGCGAGCAACTGATGGAGACCTACCGCGCCCTCGCCCCCTACCCGGACGCGCGCCCGACCCTCGCCGCCCTCAGGAGCCGCGGCTTCAAGACCGCCATCCTGTCCAACGGTTCGCCCGAGATGCTGGCGAGCGCGGTCGAGCGCGCCGCGCTCGGCCCGCTCCTCGACCAGGTTCTTTCGGTGGAGGAGATCGGCATCTACAAGCCGCATCCATCCGTTTATCGGCTGGCCGTCGAGCGTCTCGGCACGCCCGCGGAGCGCATCTGCTTCGTCAGCTCCAACGGCTGGGACGCCGCGGGCGCCGCCCATTTCGGCTTCCGCGTGGCCTGGGTCAACCGCTTCGGCCAAGCGGCAGAGCGCCTGCCCGGGATTCCGGAGGCGACGCTATCGGGGCTCGCCGAGCTGCCGGGCCTGCTCGACGGCCCGGGGGGTCTGGCCTGAGGCAGGCCAACGGATGGCGGACTTCGTCGAGCGCTTCTACCGTTCCCGGGACGACCTGCCGCTCCATTACCGCGACTACGGGGACCCGTTGTCGCCGCGGCGCCCGGTCCTGTGCCTGCCGGGCCTCAACCGCAACGCCGCCGACTTCCACGACCTGGCGGTCCGGCTGTCGAAGACCCGGCGGGTGATCTGCCCCGACTACCGCGGTCGCGGCAAGTCGGCCCGCGACCGGAACTGGCGCAACTACCGGCCGGAGGTCTATCTCGACGACCTCACGCATCTCCTGACCCTTGCCAACCTTCACTCGGTGGTGGTCGTGGGCACCTCCCTCGGCGGACTGCTCGCCATGGGCATGGCCGTGGCCCGTCCGACGGCGCTTGCCGGCGTGCTCCTGAACGACGTCGGACCCGAGATCCGGCGCGACGGGCTCACCCGAATCCTCAGCTATGTCGGCCGGGATGCGCCTCAGCCCGACTGGCCCTCCGCCGCCGCGTATCTGCGGGCCGTGCTTCCGCACCTTTCGCTGGAAACGCCGGAGCAGTGGATGAGCCTGGCGCAGCGGACGTTCCGCGAGGGTGAGGACGGCCTGCTGCACGTCAACTGGGACCCCGCGCTCGCGCGGACGCTGGGCCGACCGCACCGGGCGGTGCCGGATCTATGGCCGCTGTTCCGGGCACTGCGCCCGATTCCGGTCCTGGCTCTCCGCGGCGCATTGTCGGACATCCTGGCGCCTGATACGTTCGACCGCATGGACCGGGAACACCCCGGCATGATCCGCGTCACCATCCCGAAGGTCGGACACGTTCCCATGCTCGACGAACCGGAAGCCCGCGAGGCGATCGATGCCTTCCTCGCCCGCCTCTGAAGCCCCGCTCGAGACGCCGCCGGATGCGGTCGCCATCGAGGCGGCGGCGCACCGGCTCGCTGGACAGGCCGTCGCGACCCCGTTGCTGGAATGGCCGGAACTCAATGCCCAGGTCGGCGGACGCGTCCTGATCAAGGCCGAAACGTTGCAGCGGACCGGCTCGTTCAAGTTCCGCGGCGCCTTCAACAAGATCAGCCGCCTTCTCGAATCGGGGCAGAAGCCGCGGACCATCGTCGCCTATTCCTCGGGCAACCACGCGCAGGGCGTCGCCGCGGCCGCCGGCCTTCTCGGCCTTCCTGCCGTCATCGTGATGCCCGCCGACGCGCCGGCCATCAAGCTCGCCAAGACCCGGGCCTACGGCGCAGAGGTGGTGACCTATGACCGCCGGGGCGGCGAAAGCCGCGAAGCCGTTGCCGAGGCGATCCTCGCCGAGCGCGAGGGCACCCTCGTGCGCCCCTACGACGACCCCGACATCATCGCCGGGCAGGGTACGGTGGGGCAGGAACTGGTCAGCCAGGCGGCGAGCCGCGGCGTCACGCTCGACGCCGTGCTGGTCCCGTGCAGCGGCGGGGGGTTGGTAGCCGGATGCGCACTCGCGGTGGCGGAGCGAAGCCCGGGAACGCGCGTCTATGCCGTCGAGCCGGAAGGCTTCGACGATACCCGGCGCTCGCTGGTGGCCCATCGGCGGCTTGCCAATCGCCCCGCTGGAGACGCGGGACACTCGTTCTGTGACGCGCTTCTGGCGCCGATGCCCGGTGCCCTGACCTTCGCGATCAACGATCGCCTTCTGGCCGGCGGGTTAGCCGTCAGCGACGCCGAGGTGGCCCGCGCCATGGCCTTTGCGTTTCGCACCCTGAAGCTGGTCGTCGAGCCCGGCGGCGCCGTTGCGCTCGCCGCCGTTCTGGCCGGCAAGATCGACTGCCGCGGACGCAGCGTCGCGGTCGTCTGCTCCGGCGGGAATGTCGATGCCGAAACCTTCTGCCGCGCGCTCGCAGAGGGCGACGGACAAGGCTGAGCCGCTCCGCCCGCTCCTTCTCCCGCCCTCATGCCCGGAGCGCTTCGGCGCCGGTCGGCCTCAGCGCGACGGGGCCTCGTTCACGGCGGGGCGGATGATGCCGCCGCCCGTGCCCCCGGCGGGCTTCGCCTCCGGCGTCGGCGCGGCGGTCGGAGACTTGTCCTTGTCCCGCATCATCGTCACCTTCATATCCCCGGAGGCCGATCCCGAATCGATCCGGCGGCAATGGCCGTCGATATAGGCACCCTGCTCGATCGCCAGGGCCTGATGCAGGATGTCACCGACCACCTTGGCCGTCTTCGCCAGGGTGACCGAGGTGCCCTTGACCTCGCCCTTAATCGAACCGCAGACCCGGATGGTCTCCGCCGTGACCGCGCCGTGCACCTGTGCCGACTCGCCGATGGTGACCATCGCGCTCTGGATGTCGCCTTCGACCACGCCGTCGACCTGAAGATCGCCGGTGCTGACGAGATTGCCCAAAACCTTCAGATCCGCGCTGATGATCGACGGAACCGAAGGCTGCTTGAGCGCGGCCTTCGGAGCCTCGGGCGTGCGAGTGTTGCTTGCCGATTTGCTACCCTTTGAAAACATACCGTCCTGCCTTGAGAAAGTTCATCGGGTCAATGGGTTTGCCGTCTACGAGAATCTCGTAGTGCAGATGCGGCCCGGTGCTGCGCCCGGTGTTGCCCACCGTGCCGATCAGGTCCCGGTAGCCCACCACGTCGCCTTTCTTGACGGATATGGACCGCAGATGGCCGTGACGCGTGTGGATGCCGAGGCCGTGGTCGATCTCCACCATCCGGCCGTAGCCGCCCTTGTGGCCGGCGTAGACGACGCGTCCCGGTGCACTGGCGAGGACGGGCGCGCCGAGCTGGGCCGCAAGATCGAGCCCTTCGTGCTTTGCCGACCTGCCCGTTATGGGATCCTTCCGCACGCCGAACTGGCTGGAGATCCAGTAGCTGTCAACCGGCGAGCTGATCGGCAGCGTCCGCAGGATAAACTGCAGGCTCTCCCAGCGGGCCACCGCATCGTCCAGATCAGCGACGCTTGCGAGCACCAGCGCCGGCTCGCCGCGACCATCGACGGGCAGATAAGGTCCTCCGATGCCATGCCCGTCCTGTTGCCGAGCCCGTGCCAGCAGCATGTCGACGTCGAGGCCGGTCATAGCGACCGTCTTCTCCACCTCTTCGACGCCGCCGCGGGTCCGCTCCGCCAGATTCTGGACGATCTCGTCCTGGGTTTCCCGCAGAGCCGCGAGCCGCGTCTCGAGTTCCAGGATACGGTTGTGAAGCTCGGCCCGCGCGGCCTTGAGATCGTCACGCTGTCCGATCATTCCGGAAAGAGCGGCGAGAACGCCGCCGATTCTCTCCTCGACGGACTTTTCGTCCCCCTTTGAGATCCGTCGCTTGATGCTTGCAACCTCGAGATCGAGTTGCTCCGCCGGATCGAATTCGCCCGCCTCGACCGCGGCGAGATGCGTTTCGAGCCGCGCCAGATGGGTTTCGAGTGCCTGGCTGCGCTCCGCCTCCTCCGCCAGCGCCGCCTCGGCGACACGCAGCCGGTCCGAAAGCTGCTGGCGGTGCTCCTCGATCCGGACTTTCTCCGCGGTGACGGCGTGGAGACGTTCCGCAAGCTGATTGACCTCGCCGGTCAAAACCCGGTTCCGGCCGGCGAGCGTCCGCAGATCGGCACCGTAGCGACGGAGCGCCGCCTGGAGGGCGTGGTGCTCCTTCGGTGCCCGCGCCCGCTCGATCGCGGACCGCTGCAGCCACGCCTCGATCGAGTCGATTTCACCGAGCGGATCGCCGTTCGGTCCTGGCCGGTCCCGCGATACCGGCTCGCGCGCGGCGACGTGGTCGAGCAGGGTGGTGGAGCCATCGTAGGAGGCGCCAACCTCGGCCAGCAGGTCCAGATAGGCGATTTTCGCCTGGCGGATCTGCTGGTCCCGCTCGTCGATCCGGAGGCCGCTGACGACCAGGCCGATGGAGCTGAACGCAAGCCAACCGGCCACGAGAAGGACAGCACCGGCGCCCGCCGCCTGAAGCGGCGTCGAGAAAACGATGTAGCGGACGCGGCCTTCCGAACGGACAAGCAGCTCGCGCGGACGCAACAGCCTTGCGCCGAGTGCTACAAGCGCCCCCCATGTATTGCGAAGCGTCAGTCGCATACCGCCCCCGCCTCGTTCGGTGGCGCACCAAACGGCACACCGCCGGAGAACCGCCGCCCCGGCCGCCCCTCGGGCGGCCCGCGCTACAATTCGAGGCCGCGCGCCCACGGTTCGCCGCGAGGCAGACGTCAGGCCTCAATGCTGACGCCGCATGCTAAAGCCAAATGCTGTATGATTCGTTATCGGGGGCGGTAACGCCTGCGAATCTCTTGAGCAGCCGACAGTCAACGGCCCCTTTGGAGGGCCGTTGACTGGGCTGATTCAGTGAGTTTCGCCGCGATTTACCTTCAATAGAGAAAAATTCTTCTCAACATAGTCGACAATTTTCGCGACGCTCTCTTCGACCGACAGCACGCGCGTATCGACGACGAGTTCCGGCGATTCCGGCGGCTCATAGGGAGCCGAAATGCCGGTGAATTCGGGGATCTCTCCCAGGCGGGCCTTCTTGTAGAGGCCCTTCGGGTCCCGCTGCTCGCAGGTCTCGATATCGGCCTCGACATAGATTTCATGCAGGTTGCCCTTCGCCGCCTCCCGCGCTCGCTGCCGGTCGGCACGGTAGGGCGAGATGAAGGCGGTGACGACGATCATGCCGGCATCGGCGAACAGGGCCGCCACCTCGCCAACGCGGCGGATGTTTTCCGAACGGTCGTCAGGCGAAAAGCCGAGATTGGCGTTCAGCCCGTACCGGACGTTGTCGCCGTCGAGGACATAGACGTGATAGCCCTTGCGGAAGAGCTCCTGCTCGACCGCCATGGCAAGCGTCGATTTCCCGGCGCCCGACAAGCCGGTGAACCAGAGGACGCCGCCGCGATGGCCGTTGCGTTCCGCCCGGGCCTGCGCCGAGACCCGGTGCTCGACCTTGTAGATGTTGCGCGACCGCTTGGTGACCAGCTCTCGCTGGTCGGGGTAACCCTCCATGTCGACGATGCCGCCGGCGACGATGTTGGTCCCGTCGCTGAGCACGAAGCGGCCGGTCCGGGCGATGTGACGCCCTTCGTCAAGGGCGAGCAGCGGCAGGCTGCGCAGGATCACCTCGGCCACGCCGTGCCGCGGCACCTCCACCGCCGGCTTCGCCGAGAGGTCGTCCGCGTCGAAGACGCGCTCGATCGCCTGGACGGTCACCCGGACCTCCCGGGTTGCCAGCCTCAGCTGGTAGGCATTGCCCACCTGCAGCGGCTCGCGGCCGAGCCAGAAGAGACGGCCGCGAAAGACGTTGGTCTCGATCGGCGGGTCGGTTTCCAGGCTCGCGATCTCGCCGCGTTCGAGGAAGAGCTGCTCGTCGAGCGTGATACCGATCGACTGGCCGGCATGGGCCTCGATCACCGGCCCGGTCGCATTCCAGCTTTCGATCGTCGCCACCCGCGCCGTCTTGTTGCTGGGCGAGAACAGGAGCTTGTCGCCAACCATCAGTCGCCCGCTTTCGATCCGCCCGACCAGGATCCGTCGTTCGTCGAACTTGTAGACGTCCTGGATCGGCAGCCGCAGCGGCAGGTCGGTCGGGCGCCTGGTCGGCTGGAAGCTGTCCAGGGCCTCGATCACGGTCGGCCCCTCGTACCACGCCATGGCCGGCGATCGCTCAACGATGTTGTCGCCGCCGCGCGCCGAAATGGGAATGAAGTAGTTGGCCGTGACGCCGATGCCCTGGAGATAGTCGGTGAACTCCCGCCGGATCGCCGTGAAACGCGCCGCGGAGAAATCGACCGTGTCCATCTTGTTGACCAGCACGGCGAGCTGGCGGATGCCCAGCAGATGCAGTAGAAATCCGTGCAGCCGAGACTGCTGCTGAACGCCATGCGCCGCGTCGATCAGCAGAACGGCGGCCTCGGCGCTCGCCGCGCCGGTGATCATGTTCTTGATGAACTCGCGATGGCCGGGCGCGTCTATGATGACGTAATCGCGCTTTCGCGTCTTGAACCAGATCTGCGCCGTGTCGATCGTGATGCCCTGGTCGCGCTCCGACTGGAAGGCGTCCATGAGGAAGGCCCATTCAAACGGCATCCCCCGACGCTCGCACATGGCCTTGATGGCCTCGAGCTTTCCGTCCGGCAGAGAGCCGGTGTCGTGAAACAGACGGCCGACCAACGTCGATTTCCCGTGATCGACATGGCCCACAATGACGATGCGAAGCTGCTCGCGGATCGAATCCGTGATCGCGGCGGTGCGGCTCGACATCACATGTACCCCGCGGCGCGCAGTCGTTCGAAAGCGTCCTCGGTTTCCCGGTCCATCGCGCGACCGGCACGCTCCGGTGCGCGCGTGACCTCAAGTTCCATGATGATCGCCTCCAGGGTGGTGGCGTCGCTGTCGATCGGGAAGGTGATGTCCTTGTCGCCGAGCGAGCGGTAGCGCTTTCCATTCTTGGCGAAATAGAGATCGACCACGGGAATCCGCTCCCGTTGAACGTAGCGCCAGATGTCGAGCTCGGTCCAATGCAGCAGGGGGTGCACGCGCAGATGCGTACCCGGCGGCAGGTCGGTATTGAACTGGTCCCAGAACTCCGGCGGCTGGTCCCTGAAGTCCCACTGGCCGGTATCCCCGCGGGGGCTGAAGACGCGTTCCTTGGCGCGGACGCTCTCCTCGTCGCGCCGGATTCCCGCGATGATGCCGGTGAAGCCATGCTTGGCGATTGCGTTCTTGAGGCCGAGCGTTTTGCGCGCCGCCGAGCGGGCGGCGGGCGGCAGGGTCGGGTCGACCTCCTCAACCGGCGGGCACTCCTCAAGAAGCAATTTGAGCCCCCACTCGGCCGCATAGCGATCGCGAAATGCGTACATCTCCGGGAACTTTCGCCCGGTGTCGATGTGCATGACCGGGAACGGAACGTGACCGAAAAAGGCCTTCCGCGCCAGCCAGATCATGACGTTGCTGTCCTTGCCCAACGACCACAGCATGGCGAGCTTGTCGATACGGTTGAACGCCTCGCGCAGAATGTAGACGCTTTGCGATTCGAGTTGGTCGAGGTGGTCCATCAATCCTCCGTCGCCGCTCCATTTCCGCCGGCCGGAACACCCGCGCGCCGATGGCGCAAGGGGGCCGCCGAGGAGGGACACCGGCCGTCTATCTTTTCGCCGTCAACAAATCAATGCTTTCCCTATGAACCGGATGTCCGCCCCTGGGATGCACACGGGAGATTATCGTCTCTGGGGCGGCCTTTGGTTCCATCCGTTGGGTGCCGCGGCGGGCGTTAACCATCCGACGCGACCGACCGGACCATGGAATCCCTTATCTTCCGGCTTCGGATCGCCCTATAAACATACGGATTCTCGGTACAAGGCAAGAGGTCAGGGACCTCCGAACAGTCAGTTCGCCTCCGCCGTGAGGTCTAGATGCGGATGCCGGCGGTCGCCGCGCTGGTTCCGCTTTCGCGAATAGGTGATCATCGCCGCCGGGTATTCGTGCTTGACCTTCAAGGCGGCGATCAGCGCATCCTCGGCCTCGACGGTCACCGTCTTGGATCTCCCGTCGATGTCCATGCCGACCGTATAGTGCTGGGTCATGGTGCCTCCTTCAGGCTTGGTCGCGGTCACGGGATGGGGTCGGCTCCGCCCGTCCCTTGAAATGGTGGGCCAGCAGCCGCGGCCCCTTTACCAGGTACCCGGTTTCCAGGTCGGTGAGTGCGAACCCGGCGCCACGGATCAAGGCGTCGATCGGCCGGTCGAGGTTGCAGCCGCCCGAGACGCCGCGCCACAGCGGCGTCAGGCGGTGCTGCCACCGCTCCACGTCGTCGTCAGGCGATCGACCATGCTCGACGAAGAGCAACCGTCCGCCCGGCCGGAGCACGCGCCGCATCTCCCGCAGCCCCTTCACCGCGTCCGGAATGGTGCAGAGCGTCCAGGTGGTAACGACGGTGTCGAAGCTGTCATCCGGAAAGGGCAGCGTCTCCGCCGACCCGGCTTCCAGCCGCACCGGAACGGGCGCGCGCCGGGCGGCCCGACGCGCCATGGCGAGCAGCTCCTCCGACGGATCGATGCCGACGACTTCCGTCACGTCGGGCGAATAGAACGGCAGGTTCAGCCCGGACCCGACGCCGATCTCGAGAACCCGCCCGCGCGCCTGCGGGATGACCTGCTGCCGCAGGCGGGTTGCCTCCCGATTCCGCATGGAAAGATGCAAAAGTCGAGGCAGGATGTGTTTTCGGTAGAACCCCATGCCGCGACCCTGCTCGCGCCTCCGCTCCGCTATCGGATGTAGGCCTCGCTCGCATAGCGCCGCATCATCCGCTGGCTATTGAAATAGTACGCGATCTTGCTGATTGCCTCCTTCATCATCCAGATCCAACGCGGCCGGTCCCGATAGTAGAGGGGCAAGACCACGTGCTGCAGCTTGTCGTAAAGGGCCGCGGCATCGCCGTCATGCGCCGAACGCTCCGGCCCCTCTCCTCCGATGGCCCAGCCCGTCCGGCCTTCGATGCAGGCCTCTACCCACCAGCCGTCGAGGACGCTGAGGTTGAGCACCCCGTTGAGGGCCGCCTTCATGCCGCTGGTGCCAGACGCTTCGAGCGGCGGCAGCGGCGTGTTGAGCCAGATATCGGCGCCTGCGACCAGATGGCGCGCCAGTGCCATGTCGTAGTTCGGCAGGAAGGCGATGCGGATCTCGTCGGATAACCGGCGGATGTGCCCGTGGATCGCCTCGATCAATGCCTTCCCGCCGGCGTCGCGCGGATGGGCCTTGCCGGCGATGACGATTTGGAACGGGAAGTCACGGTGAATCGCGCGGAGGCGATCGAGGTCGGCGAACAGGAGGCCGGGCCGCTTGTACGCCGTCATGCGCCGGGCGAAGCCGATGATCGGGATCTCGGGGTCCATCGCGGGTCCGCCGAGCGCCTTGACCTTTTCGATCAGCGCCAGCTTGGCGTCCCGATGGGCGTTCCAGACCACCTCGTCCGGGAGCTGGTCGGCGCGGACGAGGATCTCTGGCTCGTGCTGCCAATTGGGGAAATTCCGGTCGTAGACCGCCGCCATGGATGGCGTTGCCCATGTCGGCGCATGCACGCCGTTGGTGACGGCGTGCACGCGCTGACCGGGGAACATCCGCGCCGAGGTCTCGGCATGGCGCCTGGCGACGCCGTTGACGTAGCCGCTGAGATTGAGTGCCAGGCGCGTCATGTTCAGGTTGTCGCTCCCGGCCAGCCTTTTCAGATCATCGAGTTCGAAGTAGTCCCCGAACATGCGTTTCACGAGTCCGTAGTCGAACCGGTCGTGCCCCGCCTCGACCGGCGTGTGGGTCGTGAAGACGCAGCGGTCGCGCACGCGTACCAGGTTGTACGGGGTCTCGTTCTCGCGGATCAGCCGGGGGTCATACCGGCCGCGGCGCAGCTGCTCCACGGCGAGCAGCGCCGAATGGCCCTCGTTCATGTGATAGGTGTGAATCTCGAACCCCAGCGCCCGCAGCACGCGCATGCCGCCAATGCCGAGGATCATCTCCTGCTTCAGGCGATAATCCTCTCCGCCGCCATAGAGGAAATGGGTGATCTCACGGTCGCTCGGCACGTTCTCGTCCAGGTCGGTGTCGAGCAGGATGACCGGGACGCGGCCGCCGAACCCGCCCTCGAGTACGTAGAGCCAGGGGCGGACCCAGACTTCCCTTTCCTCGATCTCGACGACGATCTTGGCGCCGAGCGGCGTCGCCCAGGCCGCCGGATCCCAAGGATCCGGATGCTCGATCTGCCGTCCCTGGGAATCGATCTCCTGCCGCAGATAGCCCATCCGGCTGATCAGGGTGACGAAAACGACCGGCAGCTCAAGATCGGCGCAGGATCGCGCCGTATCGCCGGCGAGGATTCCGAGACCGCCGCTATAGGTGTGAATCTCGGACCGCAGCGCAATCTCCATGGAAAAATAGGCGATTTGCGTGCCGGCGGTGAAGGGCGCGAGTCTTTCCATGGCACCTCCCGATCCGTCCCGCCCCGCCGATCTTGAGAGCCACCGCCCTCCGTTGTCAAAGAAACCGCGGCTAGCCGCGTCGCCCGAACACCGCCAGCGCGGTCTTGCGGCCCTGCCCGTCGGCCGCCAAAGCGAAGCCGAGATGGGTGAAGCGGGCGTCGAGCAGCCGCATCCGATACTCGGGATTCTCCATCCATCTGCCGAGAAAGAACCGAAGATCGGCCTCGGTCGGACGCAGACCGCAACCGCCGCAGACCCCGACGATGACGGCCAGCTCCCGCCAGCTCTGCCGCTGCCCTTCCGGAAGCGCATCGAAGAGGGCGTCGCCGCTCACCTGAGCGGACATCGCCCGACCGGCGGTGTCGCTCAGGCGCCCGAGCAGCGCCTCGGCGGCCTGGACGAGCGGTGCGCTGGCCGTCAGCGGCGGCGTGCCCTCGTCCCGCCGTTTGCGATTGATCAGACCGAGGGCAGCCTCCGTGCGCCGGGCCGGTGGTAGCAGTCTGCCATCTTCCTCGCCGCCCGGGACCGGCAGACCGCCGGGGCCGGCAAAGGTCTGAACCGCATATTGGCTGCCGTCCGCCGCCGCGATGCCGAAGCCGAAGGACCGTAGGTCCGGATCGAGGACGTTGGCGCGGTGCGTTTCGCTGCCCATCCACCCCTCGTGGAAGTTCCGGACGTCCTCGGCGGTCGGGATCGAGCCGCACCTGATGCAGCGCCCGATGTTCTCCGCCACCTTGCGCCATCGGCTGCCGCCGACCGCGGCGAAGCGGTCCAGAACGGTGTCGCCTTCCGGCGAATCATGCGCGAGATATCCACGAGCCAGCATGTCTTCAGCGTGGCGCTGGGCCGCCGTCGCCAGCGCCTCGTCGGGCCGAAGAGGCGCCAGATCGCTGCGACGGCGATCCTCGTTGACCAGATCGAGCGCGAGCGTCCGCAGATCTGCAAGGGCGGAGGGCGGTTCCGCCGCCGCATCCGCCGGCCAGACGAGCGCGACGACGAGGAGCACCCGCAGGATGGACCCGCCAGACGGCCTATGTGGGCGCGGAGGGTTCGAAGCCGCGTCGCGTCGCGTCGGATTATGCCCGCACAGGCTGAACCGGAAGAAATCCACGCGGCTCAGAGACATCATGGGGCGGGCTTTCGAGGTCATCGACCCCGATGCCTCTCCGGAAGTGCCGCGATAGATGCAGGACGCAGATTGCCGAGAATGGCCGGCCGTTCGGCGCCCTGACCGATCGCGACATCGCCATCCGGACGGCAAGGCGGATCCAGCCGGCCCGTCAACCGGCCAAGGAGCGGGAACGGGCGCGGACGCCGCCGCGCCCGTTCCCGAACCGGTCTCAGGCCTCGAACGACCACTCCTCGCAGAAGAGATAGTTGGTCGGGTGGATCTGGAAGCCCTTGAGCCGCTTGTCCATGGCGGTGAAGACGGCGCGCCACAGCGGGATGCAGGCGGGGCCGTCCTCGAGCATGATGCGCTCGAGCTCGGCCATCGCCTCGCGGCGCTCCTCGACGTCGAGGATGCCCTCGGCCCGGGTCAGCAGCCGGTCGAACTCGGGGTTCGAGTAGTGGGATTCGTTCCACGGCACCCCCGTCCGGTAGGCCAGGCCCAGCACCATCACCCCCAGCGGGCGATGCGTCCACTCGGTGAAGGCGAAGGGCGCGGTCGGCTTGTTCCAGATCTCCCAGTACTGGGCCGAGGGCAGGATGTTGATCTTCACCCGCACCCCGATCTGCTGCCACATCTGGACCATCGCCTGGACGCAGATCGGCTCCCACTCCGGGTCCTGCTTGCAGAAGATCTCGGTCTCGAAGCCGTTCGGCAGGCCGGCCTCGGCGAGCAGCTTCTTGGCCCCCTCGATGTCCTGCTTGACGAAGCCGACGTCGGCGTATTCGGGGTGCACCGGGCAGACGTGGTGGTGCTCGCCCGGCAGGCCGAGCCCGAGATGGGCGATCTGCA
>Ga0310822_100089_pt1 | contig 145346 bp, 148 predicted proteins | sample P4_ome_2_FD_201313 | JGI IMG/M metagenome (GOLD analysis project Ga0310822, IMG submission 201313) | Sorghum-adapted microbial communities from Joint BioEnergy Institute, Emeryville, California, United States - P4_Day56_Rep2 | ecosystem: Engineered > Bioreactor > SSF (Solid state fermentation)...
TGCACGAAGCCCTCGGCTACGTCCCACCAGCCGAGTACGAGGCCGCCCTCACCGGCACCTCACACCCCGCGAGCCAGCCAACCCCGGCCCTCGCAACCAACTAGGAACAAAACCTGGGGTACTTCACCACCGACACCGGCCGAACTCGCCGCCGCCGAACACCTACCGCCACACCCCGACGACCAACCCGCGTTCACCGAACCCGAACCGCCGCGGTTCTGCGACGCCCACCCGAGCGGCACCGGTCGCGGGTGCCCGCCCTGCCAACGTGTCCGCGAGGCCCGCGAGGCGTGGGATGAACGCCGCAAGGCGGCCGCCGCCACCGCCAACGCCGGGAGGCGGGCCTGGATCAAAACGTGCCGCCAGTGCGAGAAAGAAACCGGTTGGCTTCTCGGCCCGGACCGGACACCCGTTGACCCGGCCGTGCACTGCAAACACCCGCGTCTGTTGCTGGCGTACGCGGCGCGGCACGACGGGTTCACGAGCCCGGCGCGGAGGGCGGTCTCGTGAACCGCGCCGACCCGCAGTTGCCGATGATCGACGTATGCGAGATCTGCGGCGCGTTCGGGTTTATCGCGATGGACGTGCCGACGGTAGAGCCGCAGCGTCGGCACACGGCGTGCTTCGACGCTGACGCTCGCTGGTGGGATCACTTACCGTCGCCGCCGCCGTCACCGGATGCCCGGTTGCGCCGCCGTGCGCGCCGCGGATGGGCATCGCCCCGCGACGATGACGGACCGTACCTCCGGGTGGTGTCATGACCCGTCTCACTGCGCAAGAACAGGCGGCCCGTGCGGCGCGTTCGGCGGCGATCCGGGCGTGCCGACGCTGCGATCCGTCGGGCTGGCGGCTCGGACCGGACGGCGTGCCGGTGGACCCGGCCACCCGATGCGACCACGGCGCATCCCTCCCGCCGCCCGCGGGCCGCGACATCACCGAGCCGCTGCACGAACTGCCGTCGGAGCGTGCACCGTGAGGGCGCACCTCGACCTCGAGACGACGATATGCGTTGTCGCTAAACGTGATCCGGCACGGATCAGTCTTCGGATCGGCTCGGTATACGTGACCGGCACGGTCGACGAGGCACTCGCGCTCGCGAACGACCTCGCCGACGCCGTGGCCGAACTACGCAACGCCCGCACCTACCGCGACAGGAGGAGAACACCATGACAAACCACCCGTGCTTTGGTGGCGAGCCCGTCGATCCCGACGAGGCCGAAGCGATTGCCCGCAAGTGGGAGGCGCGAGCCGGGCTGCCGCCCGGTGGCCGCGATCCGGCCGAGGTGCGCCGCGAGGTCCGCGCCGACGCGACGGGCACCGCCGCACTGTGGTTCGGCCTTGCCGGACTCGACACCGGCTTCGCCGCCGCGGTCACTCATGCGGCCACTCCGTGCACGTGCTGCCCGGACGACGTGGGCTGGGCGTCGATGCCGCTAGCGGTGTACCGGGCCGCGGTGGCTCGGCTACCGGAGGCCGCTCGACTTTCGTTCGATACCGCGGACATGCGGGCCGCCGCCGAGATGCTGCCGACGTGCTGCGCCCGCGATCGTGCGCAGGTCGAGTTGCGGGTTTGGGCGATAGTGAATCGGCTCCACGATGCGTTAGACGATGCCGAGGTGGCCGCGTTGCGGTTGCGGTGTGTCGATGGTGACCACGACTTCGAATTGCGTTGCCTGCGTGCGGGTTACATCGCCGCACTCGGGCAGATCACCGGCGATGAGGACATGACGTCGGCCGCCGCCGCACTGGCTATCCGCGAGGGTCGGGAGCGGCCGTTCGCCGGGTTGACCATCCCGGCGGTGTGGTCGGTGGCCGGACCCTTCGTGCGGCGGCATGGCATCGACGTCGCACCCGACACGCTCGCCGCACTGCTGCGCGCCGAATTGGTGCGCGTCGATTCGCTGATGGTCTGGCCCGACGCCGACTTGGGTGCAGCGTGATTCGGATGCCGCCCGGCGCGGTGCTCCTCGATCCCGCCGAGGCCGCCGACGTGGTGCGCGCGCTCGACCTGCTCGCCGACGTCCTCGGCAAGTTGCGCGACGAGCGCGGCAACCGCACCCCGTCCGCGCCGTCGCCGCGCCTCGTCGCGATCACCGACAAGCTCCGCAAAGCGTCACGAACCGCTGACGATTCACCCCCAAGCGACAGCGGAAACGTCAGAGTATTTGCGCCTCAACACATTCCCGTGGATTCTCGCGGTCATGCGGCAGTCATGGGCACCGGTGCGGCCGCCCGCACGCTCGGCGTCACTCCCGGCGCGGTCCGCGACCTCGCACGCCGTGGCCGCATCCCGGCGGCGTACACCGGCACCCGGTGGCAGTTCGACGCCGCCGCCGTGGTCCACCTCGCCGAATACCGGGCGCAGAAGCGGGCCGAACGCGGTAGGTGATCGCCGTGCCTAACCTCCGCACGATCCGCGGCGTGGAATTGGTGCGCGTCGGTACGTGGGAGATCAGCATCGGCGAGTGGACGGTCACCGCCGACGACCTCGCGGCCGCCGTCGCCGCACACGACGCCGGTGTCCTGCCTCGGCCGCGGTTGAAGATCGGGCACACCGATCCGCGCTTCGACGGCGGCCCGGCGCTCGGTCGCGTCGACAACCTCCGACTCGCCGACGGCGGCAACACGTTGGTCGGCGACTTCGTGGACGTGCCCGCAGCGGTGGCGTCGCTGCTGCCGCACTCCTACCCGTCGCGGTCGGTGGAGGCGTTGATCGACTACACCGCATCTGACGGCACCGTGTGGCCGTTGGTGATCCAGGCCGTGGCGCTGCTCGGGCAGACCGCGCCGGGCATCGAGACGTTGGCCGACATCACCAACCTCTACGGCGTGGCCGCGTCATCCGCGCGCCGCGTCGTGGTGGCCGCGACACCGGCACACGTTGGTGATCCGGCCGACCGTGCGCGGGCCGTCGCCGTCGCCCGTGCCCGCCGCACCCGCACCATCCGAACCCTGACCGTCTCACACGAGAGGACACCCGCATGAGCACCACGATCGCCAATCCGTCGGTTTACGACCCCGGTAAGGACATCACCGCCGAAGCGACCGCCGCTGTGACCGCGCGCCGATTCCTGGCGGTCAGCGGCAACCGCACCGCGGGCGGCAATATGGCGGTCGCCCCGGCCGCCGCCGGTGGCCGGACGTGCGGCGTGGCGGGCAACGACGCGGCCGCCGGTGGCCTCGTCCGCGTGGTGCGCGGCAATTCCCGTGTCGTGCGCGTCACCGCATCCGGCGCAATCGCTGCCGGTGCCGAGGTGCAGGTCGGCGCGAACGGCACCGCCGCGACCAAGGCCGCCGGTATCGCCGTCGGCTACGCCATCACCGACGCGGCCGACGCTGCTAACGCCGAAATCTCGCTCTACTAGGGAGGATTCACGCAATGACAAGCCCACTCATCCCGGCGCTCAACGGACGCACCCTCACGCTCGATGTCGCGCTGCGGCAGCCGAGCATCATCCGCGACCGGATCGCCAAGTTGGCCGACGACCAGATCCTGTTGCCGAAGTTCTTCCGGCAATTCGGCAGGAAGGTCGAAGGTGGCGGGCTGCTCTATAGCGTCATCGCCGCGTCGGACTTCTACACCACCGACGTCGAGAAGCGCGCGCCCGGTAGCGAGTACCGGGTCGTGGAGGGCGTCGACCCCGAACCCAGGCTCGCTGACGTCGAGGATTGGGGCGGCCGGTTCCAGATCACCGATGAACAACTGTCGCGCAACGCGGTGAACTACCTCGACCAGCAGACGACCCAGTTGGCGAATACCATTGCGCGCAAACTTGATACCCGTGCGGTGGCGGCATTGCAGGCCGCTAGCGTTGCGACGTTCACCCCTGCCGCCGGTTGGGACAACCTGGTGATGGTCGGACCGCTCGACGCCATCACGCCGTCGGCCGACCGGCCCACCGCCCACTTCGCCGAGGCGCAGGAGATGGCCGACCTCGAAGAGCTCGGCGTCCGCCACGACATCCTCATCGTGCACCCCGAGCAGGCCCGGCAACTGCGCACCGCCTACGCAGAGAACCTCGACGACATGCTCGCATCCGCCGGGTTCACCGGCGGTATGTTCGCCAACCCGCGCATCCCGGCCGGAACCGCCTTCGTCGCACAAGGCGGCATGGTCGGCACCGTCGGCTTCGAGGTGCCGCTGACCGTCGAGGTGTATGACGACCGGGCGACCCGATCCAAGTGGGTGCAGGCCTACGCGGTGCCCGCGTTCGCCGTCGATCGGCCATACGCCGCGAAGAAGATCACTGGCCTGTCCTAGCCCCAGAAGGGATGCATGACAATGGAACTCACGTTTGACGACACCCAGGCAACGGCGCTGCTCGAGGCGCTCGGTCTGCCCGCCGACACCAACGACCTCGACCTGATCGTGGCGACCGCCGTCGACCTCGCCGCCCAGGTCAACGCGCTCGACCCGGCCAAGCCCTCGACCGTGGCCGCCGCTGCCGCGCGGAACGGCATGGAGGTTATCGATAAGGACACGGCCGAAGCGTTGCGCCGCGACGCTCAGGAGGGCCGCAAGATCGCCGCGGCCGCGGCCCGCGCGAAGGTCGAGGCGGCGGTGGACGACGCCGTGACCAAGGGCAAGATCACCCCGGCGCGCCGCAAGCACTGGGTGAGCCTCATCGAGGCGGACCCCGCTATGGCCGACGTCCTCGCCAAGTACCCCGACGAGATGGCCGTGCCGATGTCGGAGGTCGGGCATTCCGCGGACAGCACCAATCTGGCCGAACCCGCGGCGTGGTTCTACGAGTGACGGCACACCGCTAGACCTCCGAGGGATGGGGCGGGCGACCCGCCCTCGGACCGCGCGCCGGGTTGGGCGACGGGCAACCGTCGTGCCCGGCAGCGGCGCGGTGATCCCGGCGGGTTTCCTTCGTGACGCGCCGGGATCGCCGCGATCACCCATCCGAGGTGATCGCCACGACCCGGCACGTTTAGGTCGACCGAACGCGGGCATCCGATGATTGGTAGCGAGTGAATGAGGCGTGGGTTGCGTCGGTGCTCTCTGCAAGGCGATCGCCGGGCAACCCAGCAACATCAGCGTTAAGCAGTCAGCGTTCCCGTCGAGCGCCGCCCCGGGAGATCGCTGACTTCCCGCGAGGGCCGAAGCAACCGCGCGACCCCCCCACCCCAGGAATATCCGGTCCACCCCCCACGTGACTTCCGCCCGCGGTAGTCACGATTTTTTATTGCCCGGCCGAAAAAATTCGGCGGCCTCGACGCGGGAGTGGCCAATCGACGGGGTGTCGGCCGGGTGCTGCGGGCCGTGTGTGGTTGCGCCGCAACCAATCTAGGCGGTTTGCCGGGTGGAGGGACGCGCCCCAATGCGCTCACTTCCGGCGTTCGCGTACCGCTAGCTTCACGTGGTCGTGGTGTGGGCCGTGCAGCCACCGTTCCCGCATGTCGTTTGGATTGCCCTCGGGCGACATGACGGTGAGCGTGTTGGCGGTGATCCCGGAGGTGTCCGTCGGCGTGCCGTAGCTGCCAAGGCCGTCGCCGGTGTAGGTGCCCGTTCCGTACGGTTCGCCGCCGCTGAACGTGCCGCAGCCGACCGGGTTGTAGGCGAGCCAGTAGGGCTGCCCGCCTCCGGCGGTATTCCCGTAGTCGTAGTACCGGACGAAGGTGGCGTGTCGTGCGCCGATCTGCAACGACTCATGTTCCGACGGTGGTGCGTCCGCGAACGTGCTCACGCCGAGGCGAATGGGCAAGTTTCCGAGGGTTGTCGGGCCGATGTCGTAATACATGTCCGGGTGGGTGATGGTGATAGAGAACCAGCGCACTGCACCGGCGACCGGGTGCACGATGACCCACGCGCCAGGGAGGCGGTAGACGCGTTCCTCGCGGTCGTCGGGACGGGTGATGAACTGCGGCACCCCGAGCTTCGATTCGACGAATGTCATGGAGCTGGTGCAACACAGTTGGTCGAGGATGTCCGACTGTGCGCGACGGCGACCTATCGTGCGGTTCCACCACCGGCGCACCACAAACGCGGCACCCCATGCTGCACCAATCAGACCGGCCGCAGAACCACCGATGCCCAGCCCTGTCGACACCGAATCCCAAAGGCTGACTTGATCGCTCACTACGTGCCGCCCGCCATCTGGATGGCGATGTTCTCGGGCGCGATCGGCTTGGACGTGTAGGTGCGGCCGCCGCTGGTCACCGTTGCGACGACCAGTTGGCGACGCCGGTCGATCGCGCCGCTGGCGGCGGACAGGGCGCGGATGTTCACGAGGCCGGTGAAGAATGTCGCCTCGGCACCGGGTGCGATGTCGTGCGGGACCGACGGGCACCCCTGCGGGTCGTCGACCGACACGAAAGAGGTCCGGGCAGGGTCGACTCGTATCGCCCACTTGGCGACGTGGAAAGGCGCACGCCCGGCGTTGACGACATTGACGCCTACGACTAACTGGCCGCCTGGCGGAAACTGCGCGGTGGCCGAGCGGAGTGACTCCCGCACGTCGCGGCTCGCGTCGTTCGTCAGCAATCCGCCGCCGTAGTGATAACCGACGACCGGCGTTAGTTTCGGTCGCGCGCCCTGCATGAGGAACGTGTAGACCTGCCACGTCAACGACGAGACGGCGACGCCAAACCCGAGCAAGCCGAGAACGAACGCGGCGACCGTCATGGCGAGCCGCCGCCCGCCGACGGGTCGGGCGCTTCGATGAGGTCGCATTGGTCGACCCACCGTGCCAACAGGCTGAGCACCGCCAACCGTTCCGCCGCTTCCTGTTCGGACATCTCGGCCGTGCCGTGTGCCGCCGGGTTGCGGATCGTCATTTGTGCGCCGGGCGCGAATTGACGGAGACCGTCGTTCATCGACTTCACCGACTGGTCCGCCGGATTACCTGGCCACCGCAGACGCGGCTCACCCGGTTTCGGTGGGTTGTTCGAGAAGGCCTGCTGCCACAGCGACGTGTCCGGGATGTCGTTGCGGCCGGTCCGCGCCTTCACCAGCCCGATCACGCCATCGGCCGCCGCCGACACTGCCTGGCGGTAATGGCCGTCGCGCCAGAGCCGCGAAGCTTGTCCCCACACCGCCGGATGCATCCCCGCCACACCGACCTTCGGCGGTGCCTCGGCTTCGGCCCGCACGATCAACTCGTCGAGTTGACCGATCATCTGGTTGGCCGCGTCGATGATGTTCGAGGGCTCAAGCACCGGCTTGGGCTGTAGCACGGTCGCCCACGCCGCGATCGGATCGACCGCGCCCTGGACCCCTTGGACGTGGTATTGCACGCCGGTGAGACTGGGTGCACGGCGAGCCCGTCCGGCGGCCTCGGCAACGCGTGTCCGTCGCGCCTGCAACTCGCCTTCGTCAACGCCCTCGCGGGGCGACACAGCAGGGAACAGTCCACGGCCCGTGCCCTCCCACGTCGGCGTGTGCAATTCCAGCAGCGACTCGAACGCGTCGCGGAAGTCCCGAACGAACTCGGCCAGTTGCCGCAGGTAGTCGGGGTTCTTTTCTGCTTCCATGACTATCGACGCTATGCCGGTCGTCAGCGACCGGGCGAGCAGACACGCCGGTAGGACGTTCACCGAAAGCGAACAGGCGTTCGACAGCCATGCCCGGCTGGTCACCGTGCCCTAAATGGTCCTTCGTCATTCTGGTGTCACCACCTGCTGAAGACCTTCTGGACCGGCGGACGCGGATGGAGCGATGTGCAGCTTCCGGACGGCACGGTGGTGTGGCGGGCGCCGAGCGGCCGGACGTACACCACCACTCCGGCCGGCGCGGAGTTCTTCGCACAGCTCGGCCGGCCGACCGGCGAGGTCGAGGTCTCGCAGACCAAGCCGCCGGACGGCGCCGACCGCGGCGCGAAGATGCCGCTGCGCAACCGCACCCGCGCCGAGGACGAGGCCTACCGCATCGCGCTGGAGCGGCAACACAACGCGGCGCGCATCGCCCGCCGGGATCTACTCCTCGCCGAACGGCTCGCCCGGAACGACAAACCGCCGCCGTTCTGACTCCCGGCGCCCGTCGCGGAATCCCCGCTCGAAGTCGGCGCCGGTCTGGTTCGGTCCGCGCACGACGCGAAGCGGGTCGTCCCGGCAGCGCCGGGAGGCGGTATCTGGCGTCTCCACATCCGGTCAGACGCCGCGTTATGCCCAGCGGTTCCCGCTGGGGCCGTCATAATGTGCGGCATGGCGGACAGAAGCGGTCGACCTGCGCGGACCGGACCGGAGCGGATCAGGAAACTCGCGCAGGCGGCGCTCAACGCCGACGTCACGGTCGAACAGGTCGACACCATCCTCGAGGGGCTCAGCGAAACCCTCGAAGACCTGGACAAGTCGACGGCCAACCTCGACACCACGTTGGAACGGTTCAACAACACCATCAGCCGCATCGACGAGCTGGCCCCGCGGCTGATCGCGGTGGTGGACCGGATGGAGGGGATCGTCACCCGGGTGGAACGGCTGGTCGAGCTCGGCGAGTCGGTGTTGTCCCCGGTGGCGATGACCGAATCGGCGGTGCGCGGCGTGGTGAACGCATTGCGCGGCAAACCCGGGCGCTAGCCGAGTCCGGGCTCCGGTGCTCAGCCGCTGTTGCGCAGCGCGGTGGCCAGCCCGCTCATGGTCAACAGGATGCCGCGTTTGACCCGTTCGTCGTCCTCCCCGGAGCGGTACCGGCGCAGCAGCTCGACCTGCAGGTGGTTGAGCGGTTCCAGGTACGGGAACCGGTTGAACACCGAGCGGGCCAGCGCGGGGTTGTCCGCCAGCAGTTCGTCGCCGGTGATCAGCCGGTGCATCCGGAGGGTGCGGGCGTGTTCGGCGACGATCTTGTCGAACACCCGGCGGCGCAGTGCCTCGTCCTCGACCAGTTCGGCGTAGCGGGCGGCCAGCCCCATGTCCGACTTCGCCAGCACCTGGGCCATGTTCGACAGCACACTGGCGAAGAACGGCCACCGCCGGTACAGATCCTGCAACAGCCGCAGCCGCTCCTCGGCGGGTTCCGGGCCGGCGTCGATGAACTCCTCGAACGCGGTGCCGGTGCCGTACCAGCCGGGCAGCATCACCCGCGACTGGCTCCAGGCCAGCACCCACGGGATCGCCCGCAGATCCGCGATCGAGGTGGTCGGCTTGCGGGACACCGGGCGACTGCCGATGTTGAGTTCGCCGATCTCGCTGACCGGTGTGGACGCCTTGAAATAGTCCACGAAACCCGGTGTCTCATGGACCAGTTCGGAGTAGGCGCGGCGGGCCCGGGCGGCCAGCTCGTCCAGCGCCCGGTAGGCGGGTTCGGCGGCGTCCCCCAGCCCCTCCACGTCGAGCAGGGTGGCTTCGAGGGTGGCCGCCACCAGGGTCTCCAGGTTGCGGTAGGCCAGGCGCGGTTCGGCGTACTTCGCGGCGATGACCTCGCCCTGCTCGGTGAGCCGCAGCGATCCGCTCACCGCGCCGGGTGGCTGCGCCAGGATCGCCTGGTAACTGGGCCCGCCGCCGCGGCCGACGGTGCCGCCCCGGCCGTGGAACAGCCGCAACCGGATCCCGGTCCGGCGGGCGGTCTCCACCAGGTCGAGTTCGGCGCGGTACAGCGCCCAGTTCGCCGCCAGATATCCGCCGTCCTTGTTGGAGTCAGAATACCCGAGCATCACCTCCTGGGTGTTCCCCCGCGCCGCCACCAGCGTCCGGTACAGCGGAACATCCAGCGCCGCTTCCAGAATCGAAGCGCCGCGCTCCAGGTCGTCGATCGTCTCGAACAGCGGCACGATCCCGATCGGGCAGTACGGGCGCTCCCCGGCCGCGTCGAGCAGCCCCACCTCCTTGAGCAGCAACGCCGGTTCGAGCATGTCCGACACCGACTGACACATCGAGATGATGTAGTTCGGGATCGCCGGCGGACCGTACACCCGCACCGCCCGCGCCGCCGCGGCGAAGATGTCGAGTTCCTTCCGGGTGAGCTCGGACAGCCCGGACCGGTCGTCGGGCCGGGTCAACGGACGGCGGATGCTCAGTTCGTCGACCAGCAGCTTGATCCGCTCGGACTCGGTCAGCGCACGGTAGTCCGGGTGCACCCCGGCCCAGGCCAGCAGTTCGGCGACGACCTCCTCGTGCACGTCGGAGTTCTGCCGCAGGTCCAGCCCGCACAGATGAAACCCGAAGGTGCGCACCGCTTCGCGCAGCCGGGCCAGCCGATCGTCGGCGATCACCGCGCTGCCGTTGCGACGCAGCGAGTCGTCGACGACGTCGAGGTCGGCCAGCATCTCCGCCGGGCTGTGATAGCGGGGCAAGCCCAGGTCGAGGGTGTGTTCCGGCCGGCGGTCGAGGATCTCGGCCGCGGTGGCGGTCAGCCGGCCGTGGATGACCCGCAGCGCGCGGCGGTACGGTTCGTCGCGGCGGGCCGGTTCATCGCACCGGTCGGCGAGTTCGGTCAGCTCGGGGGTGACGCGGGCGAGCCGGGCCGACAGCGACAGTTCCTGCTCCAGGGCGGTGAGCTCGTCGAAGTAGTGCCGCAGCGCGGTGTAGGCGGCGTTGGAGGCGGCCGACCAGACGATCTCACCGGTGACGTTGGGGTTGCCGTCGCGGTCACCGCCGATCCACGAGCCCGGCCGCACGATCGGCTCGTCGAGCACCCGGGTCTGCGGCCAGCGAGCCTGCAACGCGGACCGCACCTCGGCGTTCAATTGCGGGATGACCTGGAAGAACGCGGCCTCGTAGTAGCGCAGTCCGGTGTCGATCTCATCGGATATGGTCAGGCGCGACAGCCGGATCAGCGCGGTCTGCCACAACGTGTGGATGTGCCGGCGCAGTTCCCGCTCGATCTCGCGGCTGTCCTCGGTGTGGGTGTGACCGTGCAGCCGCAGCCGCATCAGCTCGGTCACCCGGTGCTGGGCCTCGAACACGGTGCGCCGCCGGGTCTCGGTGGGGTGTGCGGTGATCACCGGTGACACCACCGCCCCGGTCAGCGCCGCGGCCACCCGGTCGGCGGGCAGGCCGGCGGCGTCGAGTTTGCGATAGGTGGCGGCCAGCGTGCCGTCCGGCGGCGGTTCCCCGGCCGCGACGTGGACGGCCCGGCGTCGTTCCCGGTGGATGTCCTCGGCGACGTTGGCCAGCAAGGCGAAGTAGGTGAACGCGCGGATCACCGGGATCGCCTGCTCGGGGGCGATACCGCGGAACTTGGCCGCCAGTTCGGCGCGGTCGATCTCGGAGCGGCGCACCCGGAACGACTCCACCCGCGCCCATTCGACGAGGTCGAACACCTCTTCGCCGTGGTGTTCGCGGATGGTGTCGCCGAGGATAGCTCCGAGCAGCCGGATGTCCTCCCGCATCGGCTCGGTCGCCTCCCGGCCGACGTGCGTTCGGGTCACCGACCCGATCGGTTCCAGGGAGTCAATGGATTCAGCCATATCCCCCAGTATGTCCGCCGCCAGAATTCGAAAGCAGATGCCGTCGCGTGCCACTAGCGTCGGTTCGACGGAAAATCACATAAGGAGGATGATGACGCTGGTTATGGCGCGCGGTTCTGCCGCCGTGTTCCTAGGCACGGTTCTCACGCTGTTCATGACCTCGTGTGGGAGTACTTCCGACACCGCAGACGGTCCCGAATCCGCCGGCCACGACAAGCACTATTGCGCCCACAACGCCGACCCGAACTGTCCGACGGGCAGCTATGTGGGACCGCACGCCGCGCTGGATCGCGGCGTGGGCCATTGGGACGCCAATGGCCAACCGGTCAACGGCGGACCGGTCGGCGCCGACGGCTCCACAGGTAACAACCTGACCCTGGAGTACTGTGCCCGACACGAGGATCCGGCCTGCCCGGCCGGCAGCTTCGTGGCGGCCGACGCGATCCCGAACCCGGACGGTAGCGCCAGCTACGTCACGTGCGAGGGCACCATCTGCACGAACCCGAACCACGGTGCCGGCGGCGCGCCCGGGGCGTGGGACGCCAATGGACAGCCGGTCAACGGCGGACCGACCGGCGCCGACGGTTCCACCGGAAACAACCTCACCCAGGAGTACTGCGCGCAGACGGAGGACCCGGCCTGTCCGGCCGGCAGTTACGTCCATCCCTACGCCATCCCCAATCCGGACGGCAGCAACAGCTACGTGCCGTGTGAGGGCACCATCTGCACGAACCCGAATCACGGCGGCGGTGACGACCCTGCCGGCGCGGATTCGGCGCCGGAGGACACCGCAGAAGACACCGCAGAAGACACGGCACCCGACGGGACTGAACCCGACGAAGCACCCGAGGATGCTGGGTGAGGCCCCGCTGAGGAGCCATTGCGGTACGCGCTGGGCGCCATGCCCACCCGGTTCTTGAATGTGGTGGCAAAGTGGCTCGGCGTCGAAAAGCCCACCGCAGTAGCGACATCGGTGATCGCCCGCGCCGTGGTGCGCAGCAGCACCTTGGCGCGGGCGATGCGTCGGTCCAGGACGAACTGATACGGGGACGTGTGGAAGGCCGCACCGAAGGCCGCGGTGAATTCTCGGACCGTCAAGCCGACGTGTTCGGCCAGCGTGGCCAGGTTGATGTCGGCGGCGAGTTCATCGTCCAGATACTGCAGCAGTCGGGCCCGGTCGGTCGCGTCCAGCTTGGCGCCGCCCGGGTCACCGGGTCGTGTATCCACCGTTGGCGAAGATCGTCTGACCGGTGATCCAGTGCCCTTCGTCGGTGAGAAACGCCACCAGCGGGGCGATGTCCTCGATGCGGGTCAGCCTGTTGCCCAGACCCTGCGACTTGTGGAACGTCACCCGCTCGGGTGTCTCCTGACCGTAGAAGAACGGAGTGTCCATCGGCCCCGGCGCCACGTTGTTCACCGAGATCTGCCGTGGTGCAAACTCTTTGGCGGCGGCACGGGTGAAGTGTTCGACCGGGCTCTTCGCGCCGGCGTAGGTGGAGTATCCGTCGGTGAATGCGGCCAGCAGAGCGGTCAGGATCGTGACCACCGAACCACCGTCGTTGAGCCGTTTACCGGCCTCCTGCAGGAAGAAGTAGGCGGCTTTGGCGTTGATGTCGAACATCGCGTCGTATTCGGCCTCCGTGGTTTCCACGATCGGCTTACGCAGCACCCGACCGACCGTGTTGACGGCGATGTCCACCCCGCCGAACGCCTCGACGGTGGCGTCGAACAGCCGGGTGACGTTCGCCGGTACCGTCAGATCGCCCTGCACCTTGATGGCGCGGGCGCCGGTGGCTTCCACGGCCGCGACGGTCTTGTCTGCATCCGGTTCGGTCGCCGCGCTGTGATAGTGCACCGCGACGTTCACTCCACGCTCGGCCAGCGTGGTGCTGATCAGGCCACCGAGGTTCTTGGCTCCGGCCGCCACGACTGCTGTTTTCTGCGGTTTCGTCATAAACAGGACGGTAGGGCGAACATGCACAAATGAAAAACAGAAAAAACCGTGATATGCACAAGAGAAGTTTGTGGATAGGCTGACAGCGTGCCTTCGCCGAAGATTGATCTACGGCGGCTCGCCCAGTTCGTCGCGGTCGCCGAACTGGGCAGTTTCACCCGGGCCGCCGCCACTTTGCACCTCAGCCAACAGGCGCTCAGCAGCGCGGTGCGGGCGCTGGAGAACGACGTGGGCGCGGACCTGTTCACCCGCGATGGGCGGCGTATCTCATTGACGACGGCGGGCCGGACGCTGCTCGCCGAAGGCAAGCCGTTACTGGCGGCGGCGCGCACCGTCGCCGAGCACGTCCGGCAGACCGAAGCGGCCGCGCAGGCACACTACGTGATCGGTCACACTCCCGCGCTCAGCGGCGCCGAGGCGTACGCATTGATCGAACCGGCCGTCACCGCGTACCCGAGCACCTCGTTCACGCTGCGCCAACTTTATCCGGATGCGTTGACCGACGCGGTTTTTGACGGCACGGTGCAGCTGGGATTGCGCCGCGGGGTGGTCCCGACCCCGGAACTGGCGACGGCGGTGATCGGCTACCACCGGGTCCGGGTAGCGTTCGTCGACAGCCATCCGCTGGCGGCGCGGGAGTCGGTCGACATCACCGAACTCGCTCGCGAGCAGGTAGCGCTGTGGGCTCCACCCGGGACGTCCTACTACAGCGATTTCCTGATGGGCGCGTGCCGGCGCGCCGGCTTCGAACCCGACTACGTGGTCAGCCGGGTGCAGGGTGCCGCAACGGTGGCCGCCCCGTTGACCACGGGTGGCATCGCCTTCGTCACCGCCGCGGCCGGTCCGACGATGAACGGTCGAGTACAGGTCGTCGACCTCACTCCACCGCTACTGGTTCCGGTACAGGCGCTCTGGCAGCGTCACACGCTGTCCGCGATCCGGGATCGCATCCTCGAGGGACTTGGCTAGCTTCGCTTCCCGGTACGCCTATGCCGCGCGCGCCTCGATCACGCTGTAGGGGCCGGCAGTGGCCACGACCCGGGTCATCCGCAGGTTCGCCCGAGCAAGCAGGCTGCGGTATTCGTCGGCGGTGCGTTCCCGGGCGTTACCGCCGTTGAGCATCTCCAAGTCGACCATGTTGCCCAAGAATTCGCGATGGTGCGACGGTATCACCATCTCCACCAGCAAGATTGCGCCCCGGTCGGACAGGGCGGAGCGGATGTTCCCCAGAATCGGCAGTGCTTCGTCATCGTCCCAATCATGGATGACGTTCTTGAGTACGTATGCGTCTCCGTCTGGCACCGCGTCGAAGAACGAACCTCCGACGATGTCGACGCGGTCGGCGACTCCGTGGGCGCGCAACAGCGCCGGAGCATCAGCCACCACGTCGGGAAGGTCGAACAACACTCCGCGCGCGGTCGGCGTCGCCGCCAGGATGGCAGACAAGAGTCGGCCGTGCCCGCCGCCCACGTCCACGATCGTCGGGAACGGTGAGAAATCGTAGGCCGCCGCCACCACGGGGGCGCTCAACTCCGAGATGCTCGTCATCGCCCCGTTGAAGAGATCGCCGAATTCGGGGTTGGCGGCGCTGAATTGCCACCAGTCCATCCCGCGCAGCGTGGGGACACCGGGTTTTCCGGTCCGCACCGAGTCCGTCAGCATGCTCCAATGCTCGCGATGCAGCCGCGATCCGTAGAACCGCGCCGCACCCGCCAGCGACGCCGACGCATCCGACCGCAACGTCGTCGCCAGCGCATTGAGCGCGTATCGGCCGTCGCGGCGCTGCCGGAAGACTCCCCTACTGGTCAAGGCGCGCATCAACCGTGCGAGCCGCTCCGGGTCGGCGTCGACCTTTCGCGCCAGATCCCCGATGGCCAGCGGACCGTCCGCCAGCGCATCGGCCACCCCGAGGTCGGCGGCGGTAGTGAGGGCCTGTGATGTCCAGCCCGCGAGGATCATCTCGAGCATCACCGCCTGCGGCGCGGTGAGCTTCTGCTGCAACCGCAGCAGGTAGTGCCTCGCGGCGTCGGCCGTCCGGGCAATCCTGGCTGGCGGGACCCGCACACGTGCAGACATCACGCCCCCCCCGATCGGGTGATCGGATCGTACCGCCGGGACCGGACCGGCGCGATCCGTGTGACCTCGACATATTCCGTTTGCAACGATCTCTGGGGCGGTGGTCGGAAATTACCGAAAGGCCACCCTGCGACCATCTCCGGCGCATGCTGAAAGCGGCAACGGGGAGGACGAACATGACCGACCACATCTCCCACCGCAACACCCGATATCTCGGTCGTTTGGCGACCGCGTGCGGTACGGCACTCCTGGCGTTCGGCCTGGCGGCGAACGCCGCGGCCGTGCCCGACGACGACCCCTGGGACATCGAGGAGTACGACAACTGCATGGGTAAAACGATCAGAGACCCGATCAAGTGCTGCATGGACTCGGGCGGAATTCCCGATCCCACCACGCCGGACGAGTATGGCTGGCCCACGTGCCGGGCCCCGTCAGCCGAGACCCAGGGCGACCAGCCGGGTCCGCGCGGAATTCCACCCGGTCAGATCAGCGACCTGCCGACCGTGGTGCTCGATCCGGCCCAGCCGCCACCGGCCGTGGTGCCGCCGACCGTTCCGGTCGGCCCCGCGATGGGGTGAGCCTCAGCCGTACTTGATCTGCAGCGCGACGCCGATGATCGCCACCAGCCAGATGCCGGTGACGAACAGCGTCAGCCGGTCCAGGTTCTTCTCGACCACCGTCGAGCCGGACAGGCTGGACTGCACACCGCCGCCGAACAGGGTGGACAGACCGCCACCCTTGGCACGATGCAGTAGCACCAGCAGGATCACCAGAACGCTGGTGATCAACAGGGTGATCTGCAGGGCCAGAATCATGGCCGCCACCTTACCGGACCCGTCACGGCGGGGCGCCTCACGGTAGCGGCCCGCCTGCTGCGATGGCCGACAGCGTCGCGAACTGCTCCCCGTCCAGGGACGCACCGCCGACGAGGGCGCCGTCGACGTCCTCCTGCGCGACGATCTCGCCGACGTTCTTGGCGTTCACCGACCCGCCGTAGAGCACCCGCACCCCGGCGGCGATCTCCGGCGAGGTCAGGTTGCCCAGCTCGTCGCGGATCGCCTTGCACACCTCCTGCGCGTCGGCGGCGCTGGCCACCCGGCCGGTCCCGATCGCCCACACCGGTTCGTAGGCGATGACCGCGCGGCCGATCTGTTCGGCCGACAGCCCGGCGAGCGATCCGCGCAGCATCTCGAGGTTGTGCGCGACGTGGTTGCCGGCCTCGCGGACCTCCAGCGGCTCGCCGATGCACACGATCGGGATCAGATCGTGGCGGAACGCCGCCCTGGCCTTCGCGGCCACCAGCGCATCGTCCTCGTGGTGGTAGGTGCGCCGCTCGGAGTGGCCGACGATCACGTAGGTGCAGCCCAGCTTGGCCAGGAACGCCCCGCTGATCTCACCGGTGTAGGCCCCCGAGTCGTGCTGCGACAGGTCCTGGGCCCCGTAGGTGAGCCGCAGATCGTCGCCGTCGACCAGGGTCTGCACGCTGCGCAGGTCGGTGAACGGCGGCAGCACCGCGACGTCGACCTTGTCGAAGTACTTCGCCGGCAGCGCGAAGGCGATCTTCTGAACCAGTGCGATCGCTTCGAAATGGTTCAGATTCATCTTCCAGTTGCCGGCGATCAGCGGCTTACGGCTCACGATTCCAGTACCTCCAGACCCGGCAACACCTTGCCCTCAAGGTATTCCAGTGACGCTCCGCCACCGGTCGAGATGTGGGAGAACCCGTCTTCGGGCAGCCCCAGTTGCCGCACCGCGGCGGCCGAATCCCCGCCGCCGACAACGCTGAACGCGCCCTTGGCGGTCGCCCCGATGATCGCCTCGGCCACCCCCTTGGTGCCCGCCGCGAACGCCGGGAACTCGAACACGCCCATCGGGCCGTTCCAGAACACCGTCTTTGCGTTGGACAACAGGTTGGTGAATCGCTGCACCGTGCCCGGCCCGATGTCCAGACCCATCTTGCCGTCGGGGATTTGGTCGGCGGCAACGATTTCCGACGGCGAGTCGGCGGCGAACTCGTCCGCGACGACGATGTCCACCGGGACGTGGATGACGTCGGCGTAGGTGTCCAGCAGCTGCCGGCAGGTGTCGATCATCTCCGGCTGCACCAGCGACTTGCCCACCGAGAGTCCTTGCGAGGCAAGGAAGGTGAAGCACATGCCGCCGCCGATGACGAGGCTGTCGGCCTTCTGCGCCAGTCGCTCGATGACCGCCAGCTTGTCCGACACCTTCGAGCCGCCGAGCACCACGGCGTACGGCCGGTCGGTGGACTCGGTGAGCTGCTCGAGCACCTTGACCTCGGTGGCCACCAACGTGCCGGCGTAGGCCGGCAGCAGCTTGGCGACGTCGTAGACCGAGGCCTGCTTGCGGTGCACCACGCCGAACCCGTCCGAGACGAAGGCCGCGTCGTCTCCGACCAGCTCGACCAGCGCGCGGGCCAGCGCCGCCCGCTCGCCGTCGTCCTTGCTGGTCTCCCGCGGATCGAACCGGACGTTCTCCAGCAGCAGGACGTCACCGTCGGTGAGGCCCTCGGCGCGGGCCAACGCGTCGGCGCCCACCACATCGCCGGCCAGCTGCACGTGCCGGCCCAGGCGCTCCCCGAGCGCGGCGGCCACCGGAGCGAGCGACAGCTTGGGATCCGGGGTGCCCTTAGGCCGGCCCAGGTGTGCGGTGACGACCACCTTGGCGCCGACTTCGGCCAGCGCCTTCAGGGTCGGCACCGAGGCGATCACCCGGCCCGGGTCGGTGATGTCGCCCGAGTCGTCCAGCGGCACGTTGAGGTCGGACCGCACCAGCACGCCGCGGCCCGACACCCCTTCGGCCAGAAGGTCTTCGAGGGTTTTGACCGTCATCGGGCTACAGCGACTTACCGACCATCGCCACCAGGTCGACACACCGGTTGGCGTAGCCCCACTCGTTGTCGTACCAGGACACGACCTTGACCTGGTTGTCGATCACCTTGGTCAGCCCGGCGTCGTAGAGCGAGCTGTGCGGATCGGTGACGATGTCCGACGACACGATCGGCGCGTCGTAGTACTTCAGGATGCCCTTGAGCGGACCCTCCGCGGCCGCCTTCATCGCGGCGTTGATCTCGTCGACGGTGGCGGCCTTGGCCAGCTCGGCGGTCAGGTCGGTGGCCGAGCCGGTGGGGATCGGCACCCGCAGCGCGTAGCCGTCGAGCTTGCCCTGCAGCTCCGGCATCACCAGACCGATCGCCTTGGCGGCGCCGGTCGAGGTCGGGACGATGTTGATCGCGGCGGCGCGGGCGCGGCGCAGATCCTTGTGCGGGCCGTCCTGCAGGTTCTGATCCTGGGTGTAGGCGTGCACGGTGGTCATCAGGCCCTTGACGATCCCGAACTCGTCGTGCAGCACCTTGGCCAGCGGCGCGAGGCAGTTCGTGGTGCACGAGGCGTTGGAGATGATGTTCTGGCTGCCGTCGTACTTGTCGTCGTTGACGCCGAGCACCACGGTCAGGTCCTCACCCTTGGCCGGTGCGGAGATGATCACCTTCTTGGCGCCGGCCTCCAGGTGGCCGCGGGCCTTGGCGGCGTCGGTGAAGATGCCGGTCGACTCGAGGACCACGTCCACCCCGAGATCGCCCCACGGCAGCGCCGACGGGCCCTCCTTGATGGCCAGCGCCTTGATCTTCGTGGAACCGATGACGATGGTGTCCTCACCCTCGAGCGACACCTCCTCGGGCAGCCGGCCGAGGATGGAGTCGAACTTGAGCAGATGCGCCAGCGTGGCGTTGTCGGTGAGATCGTTGACCGCCACGATTTCAACGTCGGTGCTCTTGCCTTCGGCCTGCTGCGCGGCCAGAGCCCGGTAGAAGTTGCGTCCGATGCGGCCGAAGCCGTTCACGCCTACCCGGATCGTCACGGTTCTCTCCCTTAGTCGCTGATCAAACTGCTATCGGCCAGCCTAATGGGCTGCAAGACGCTGGTCGGTATAGGGGTTGCCGAGCCATTTGCGGCGTAATCGCTGCAAGGTGCCGTCGTCCTCGAGTTCTGCCTGCGCGACGGTGAGCCAGCCGAGTAACCGCTGATCGACGGGCCGCACCGCGATCGCGATCTCCTCGGTGGTCAGCCGGCTCTGCACCACGTCGACGCCGGAGACCGGACCGGCCGCCGCGGTCAGCACCGGGGCGAGTTCGAGCACCGCATCGCATTCGCCGGCGGCCAGGCCGGCCAGCACGGCGGCGAGGTCGCCGTAGTCGTACCTGCGCACCCCGGCCGCCGCCCCGTCGGCGACCAGCTGTTCTGCCAGCCGGACCGCCGAACGGCCGCGCTGCACGCCGATCGTGCGGCCGGCCAGCTCCCCCACCGAGGTCACCTGCGGCAGCCGCGCGGCGGCGACGGCCAGCGCCTGCCCGGAGATGAGGTAGGGCGGGGCGAACGCCACCCGGGCCGAGCGCTCCGGCAGCACGCTGACGCCGGCCGCCACACAGTCGCAGGCGCCGGCGGTCAGCTCGTCGAAGACGCCGCTGAAGTCGGCGCCGCGGAACTCGACGAACCGGACCTCGGTGCCGAGCACCCGGCCGACCTCGGTCATCAGGTCGACGTCGAGCCCGGCGCCGTGGCTGTCGCAGAACGGCGGGGTCGACGGTGCGATCCCGACCCGCAGACATTCCATGGGTCGACGGTAATTCGTTCAGGTGGTGCACACCACCCGCTAGGCCTCTTCGAGCAGCTCCGGGGTGACCGCCGACTCGGTGTCGGGAATGCCCTCCTGCTTCGCCTTGCGGTCGGCCATCGACAGCAGCCGCCGAATTCGGCCTGCCACAGCGTCTTTGGTCATCGGCGGATCGGCCAGCCGACCGAGTTCCTCCAGTGACGCCTGGCGGTGCTCGATCCGCAACCTCCCGGCGGCGGCCAGGTGTTCCGGCACCGAATCACCGAGGATCTCCAGGGCCCGCTCCACCCGCGCGGCGGCGGCCACCGCGGCGCGCGCCGAGCGGCGCAGGTTGGCATCGTCGAAGTTCGCCAACCGATTCGCCGTCGCACGGACCTCGCGGCGCATCCGCCGCTCCTCCCAGGTGAGCCTGGTGTCCTGCGCGCCCATCCGGGTCAGCAACGCGCCGATGGCGTCTCCGTCGCGCACCACCACCCGGTCACTGCCGCGCACCTCACGCGCCTTGGCGCTGACCCCGAGCCGCCGGGCCGCACCGACCAGCGCCAGCGCCGCCTCGGGCCCCGGGCAGCTCACCTCCAGCGCCGACGACCGTCCCGGCTCGGTCAACGATCCGTGCGCCAAAAACGCACCACGCCAAGCGGCTTCGGCATCGGCGATGCTGCCGCCCACCACATGGGCCGGCAGTCCACGCACCGGCCGGCCCCGCATGTCCAGCAGGCCGGTCTGTCTGGCCAGCGCCTCGCCGTCCTTGACCACGCGTACCACATAGCGGGTGTTCTTTCGCACACCGCTGGCCGAAAGTACCTGCACCGCAGCGGTATAGCCGTACAGGTCATAGATCGCCTGCCGTAGGCGGCGGGCGGTGATACCGAGGTCGACCTCGGCCTCCACCACGACCCGGCCATTCACGATGTGCAGCCCGCCTGCGAAGCGCAGCAACGACGCCACTTCAGCCCGACGGGCGGTCACCGACGTGACCACCAACCGGCTGAGTTCGTCCTTGACCTCGGCTGTCATCGCCACGGGTCGTCACCTCTCGGTCCGTTCAGTGTCTGCTGTTCACGCGCACCCTCGCCCGTCAGGCTGACGGGAGTGGGGACGGTTGGTTCCTGCGAATTCCTGCTGGCAACCGCTCGGTGCGCAAGAGCACCGGACAATGCCTCGGCCAGCTTCGCCGGGTCATGTAAAGGTGTACCAGGTCGGGCCACGTCGGCAAATTCGACCTGAGCCCGAAGGATTTTCGCGGTGCGGCTGAGCTGCTCGCGCTCCCGCGCACTGGGAACCCGGCTGGCGTCGACGATGATGTCGTGCACGGTGAAGTCCGGCGCGTGCTGCGACAACACATGGATGTGGCGTTCCACCGAGAACCCGGCGGTCTCCCCGGGCTCGGCGGCCAGATTCAACACCAGGGCCCGGCGGGCCGCGGTGGCCTTCAGCGCGGCCGCCAGGTCGGGCACCAACAGATGCGGGATGACGCTGGTGAACCACGACCCGGGACCGAGCACCACCAGATCGGCGGCCATGATCGCGTCCACCGCCTGCCTGGTGGCCGGCGGGTTCCCGGGCAGCAGCCGCACCCGGCGCACCTTGCCGACCGTGGTGGCGATGGCCACCTGCCCGCGGATCACCCGGCTCATCCGCGGATCGGCCTCCAGACCGGAGACGTCGGCCTCGATCTGCAGCGCGATCGGGCACATCGGCAGCACCCGGCCCTTGACCCCGAGGATCCGGCCGAGTTCATCGAGTGCGGCCACCGGATCGGCGAGCACCTCGTTGAGTCCGGCGAGCATCAGGTTGCCGATCGGATGACCCGCCAGCGCGCCGCTGCCACCGAACCGGTGCTGGATGATCGTCGCCCACAGCCTGCCGTGCGGGCTGTCGGAAGCCAATGCCGCCAACGCCATTCGAAGATCCCCGGGTGGGATCACGTCCAGTTCGGCGCGCAGCCGCCCCGAGGAACCGCCGTCGTCGGCGACCGTCACCACCGCGGTGACATGGGGCGTGATCCGCCTCGCCGCCGACAACGTCGCATACAGGCCGTGCCCACCACCGAGCGCAACGATCCGCGGGCTCATTCGCGGCCCAGATCCCGGTGCAGCACCCGCACCGTCAACTGATCGCCGCCCTCCAGACGCGCTGCCAACGCCTCGGCGATGGCGACGCTCCGATGTTTGCCGCCGGTGCACCCGATGGCAACGGTCATATATCGCTTCCCCTCCCGGCGGTACCCGTCGATGACCAGGTTCAGCAACCGATGGTAAGTGTCCAGAAAGTCCGCGGCGCCGGGTTGACTCAACACATAGTCCCGGACCGCCTCGTGCTGACCCGAGTACGGCCGCAGCGCGTCGACCCAGTGCGGATTGGGCAGGAACCGCACGTCCATCACGGTGTCGGCGTCCATCGGCAGCCCGTACTTGTAGCCGAACGACTCCACGGTGACGTTGGTGTGCGCCACGGTGTCCCCACCGAACGCCCGCTCGATGTTCTCCCGCAGCGCGGGCACCGACAGCGCCGACGTGTCGATGACGAGATCGGCGGCCGCCCGCACCGGCGCCAGCATGGCGCGTTCGGCGGCGATGCCCTCGGCCAGCGTCTGACGCCCCTGCAGCGGGTGGCTGCGCCGGTTCTGCTCATAGCGGCGCACCAGGATGTCGTCGGAGGCGTCGAGGAACAACACCCGCGGGACGATGTTGCGGGTGGCCAACTCCTGGCGCACCCCGTCGAGGTCCCCGGTGAACCCCCGGGACCGCACATCCATCACCACCGCCAGCTGGGTGATGCGCGACCCGGCGGCCAGGCCGAGTTCGACCATGCGGGCGATCAGCTCCGGGGGCAGGTTGTCGGCGACATACCAGCCGAGATCCTCGAGCACCTTGGCGGCCGTGCCGCGGCCGGCCCCGGACAGCCCGGTGACCAGCACGACATCGATGCCCGACTCGGTACCGGCCTCCGGATCTGTCCCAGAATCCAAGGTGGCCCCAACCCCGGGGCCACCGCGCAGTTCGTCGTCTGAGTGGTAGTCCGTCATCCCGATGCCCTGTTCTGATCATCGCCCATCACGACCGGCTGTGCACCGGATTCCGGCCGCACCGGCGCCGGGCGCAGCTGCTTGTCGAGTGCCTCCTTGACCGCTTTCGCGGTGGCGATTCCGATTCCGGGCACCTCGGTGATCTCCTCCAGCGTCGCCTCACGCAGCCTGGCCACCGAACCGAAGTGGGTCACCAACGCCTTGCGGCGGTGCTCCCCCAGCCCCCGTATCGAGTCCAGCGCGGACGCGGTCATCCGCTTGGATCGTTTGCTGCGGTGGTAGGTGACGGCGAACCGGTGCGCCTCGTCGCGCACCCGCTGCAACAGGTACAGCCCCTCGCTGTTGCGGGGAAGGATGACCGGATCCGGTTCCCCGGGCACCCACACCTCCTCCAACCGCTTCGCCAGTCCGATCACCGCGACATCGGTGACCCCCAGTTCGTCGAGCACCCGTTGCGCGGCGTTGACCTGAGGCGCACCGCCGTCGACCACGAACAGGTTTGGCGGATAGGCGAATTTGCGGGACCGCCCCTCCGCGGCCATCTCGGTGACCGACTGGGTGTCGAGCAGATGCCGCTGGAACCTCCGCCGGGTCACCTCGGCGATCGACGCGACGTCATCGGACCGACCGTCACCGGCCGCCTCCCGGATGGCGTAGCGGCGGTAGTCGGACTTGCGCGGCAGGCCGTCCTCGAACACCACCAGCGAGGCCACCACATCGGTGCCCTGAATGTGACTCACGTCAATGCATTCGATGCGCAACGGGGCTTCGGACAGCCCGAGGGCCTCTTGAATGTTCTGCAACGCAGCGGATCTGGCTGTGAAATCGCCGGCGCGCCGAAGTTTGTGCTGCGCCAACGCATCCTGTGCGTTGCGTTTGACGGTGTCGGCGAGCGCCTTCTTGTCACCGCGCTGCGGCACCCGCAACACCACCTTGGAGCCGCGCAACTTCGACAGCAACGCCTCGATCTCGTCGGCGTTGTCCGGCAGACACGGCACCAGCACCTGCCGCGGCACCGGGTTCACCAACTCGTCCCCGCCGCCGTCGCTGGCGCCGCCGAGTTCTGCCTGTTCCCCGTAGAACTGGGTGAGGAACTGCTCGACCAACTGTTGTTCGCCGGAATGCTCCGGATCACCGGACTTCTCGACGATCCAGCCGCGCTGCCCACGCACCCGGCCGCCCCGGACGTGGAACACCTGCACGGCCGCCTCGAGCTCGTCGTCGGCGAACGCCACCACATCGGCGTCGGTGCCGTCGCCGAATACCACGGCCTGCTTCTCCAACGCGCGTTTGAGCGCCGAGATGTTGTCCCGCAGCCGGGCCGCGCGCTCGAAGTCGAGCTGCTCGGCCGCCGCGTTCATCTGCTGCTCCATGTCCCGCGCCAGCCGGTCGGTCTTGCCGGCCAGGAAGTCGCAGAAATCGAGCACGATCCTGCGATGCTCCTCGGCGCTGACCCGCCCGACGCACGGCGCCGAACACTTGTCGATGTAGCCGAGCAGACACGGCCGGTCGATCTGCCTGTGCCGCTTGAACACTCCGGGGGAGCAGGTGCGCGCCGGGAACACCCGGGTGAGCAGATCCAGCGTTTCGCGGATCGCCCAGGCGTGCGAGTACGGGCCGAAGTACCGGACCCCCTTGCGCCGCGGCCCGCGGTAGACCATCAACCGCGGGAACTCCTCGTTGAGTGTGACCGCCAGCACCGGATAGGACTTGTCGTCGCGGTAGCGGACGTTGAACCGCGGGTCGAACTCCTTGATCCAGTTGTATTCGAGCTGCAGGGCCTCGACCTCGGTGCTGACCACCGTCCACTCCACGCTGGAGGCGGTCATCACCATCTGCCGGGTCCGCGGCGGCAGGCTGCTGACGTCGGCGAAGTACGAGGTCAACCGGCTGCGCAGGCTCTTGGCCTTTCCCACGTACAGCACGCGGCCGTGGGGATCCCGGAACCGGTAGACGCCCGGCTCGACCGGGATGGACCCGGGTGCAGGTCGGTACGTCGATGGATCGGGCACGCCCCCAGGTTAGTCGGCTACCCGCACCCCTCGGCCAGGGCGATGTTTTACCGTCGAACAATGCGGATTCTGCGTTCCGCCCGCACCGTGACGGCGCTTCTCGCCGGTGGGGCCCTCGTGCTGGCCGGGTGCGCCGGTGACGGACCGCGTCCGATCCCGGCGGCGACCGTGCCGTGCGACATCATCTCCAACGGCACCCCGGTGCCGCCGACGCCGACGGCCCCGCCGTCCCCGATGGCCGAACGCGATCTGGCGATCAACCCGGAGCTGGCCATCGGCTACCGCAAGAACATGACCGCGGTCCACACCAAGCGGTATTCGGTGGTGACCGCCAACCCGCTGGCCACCCAGGCGGCCTGCCGGGTGCTGCGGGACGGCGGCACCGCGGCCGACGCGCTGGTGACCGCGCAGGCGATGCTCGGACTGGTGGAACCCCAGTCGTCGGGGATCGGGGGCGGCGGCTTCCTGCTCTACTACGACGCGGCGACCGCGACGGTGGAGGCCACCGACGGTCGCGAGGTGGCGCCGGCCGCGGCCACCGAGGACTATCTGCGGTGGGTCAGTGACGCCGACCGCACCGAGCCCAGACCCGACGTCCGGGCGTCCGGCCGGTCGATCGGGGTGCCCGGGATCGTGCGGCTGCTGGCCGATGTGCACGCCAAGCACGGGGCGATGCCGTGGCGGGATCTGTTCGCGCCCGCCGTGAAGCTCGCCGACGACGGGTTCGATGTGAGCCCGCGGCTGGCCGCGGCGATCGCCGACGCCGCCGAGCAGTTACGGCTGGACCCGGACGCCGCGGCGTACTTCCTGGACGAGAACGGTGAGCCGAAACCGGCCGGCACCCGGCTGACCAACCCGGCCTACGCCAAGACGCTGACCGCCATCGCATCCGACGGTCCGGATGCCTTCTACACCGGGCCGATCGCGGAGAACATCGTCGCCGAGGTCGCCGACGCCACCGACGGCCGGACCCCGGGCCTGATGACCACCGAGGACCTCGCCCGGTACACGGCGAAGCAGCGCGAACCGCTGTGCACCCCGTACCGGGGGCGGCAGGTGTGCGGGATGCCGCCGCCGTCGTCGGGCGGGCTGGCGGTGGCGGCCACCCTGGCCATGCTCGAACGCTTCCCGATGGGCGACCACCGGCCCACCGACATCGACCGCAACGGCGGGCGGCCCACCGTCGCGGGGGTGCACCTGATCACCGAGGCCGAGCGGCTCGCCTATGCCGACCGGGACCGCTACGTCGCCGACACCGATTTCGTGCCGCTGCCCGGCGACGGTCCGCGGACCCTGCTCGATCCGGGCTATCTGGCCGCGCGGGCCGCGATGATCTCCGCCGACCACACCATGGGCACCGCCCCGCCGGGCGAATTCGACGCACCCGCCGGAGCGCCGGTTCCGGTCCCCGAGCACGGCACCAGCCACATCAGCATCGTCGACGCGCACGGCAACGCCGCGGCGTTGACCACCTCCATCGAATCGTCGTTCGGCTCGTTCCGGATGGTCGACGGGTTCATGCTGAACAACCAGCTGACCGACTTCGCCGCCGAACCGGTCGACGAGGACGGGACGCCGGTGGCCAACCGGGTCCAGCCCGGCAAGCGCCCGCGCAGCACGATGGCCCCGACGATGGTGTTCGACCCGGCACCGGCCGGGCCGCCGGGGGCCCGCGGACAGCTGTTCGCGGTGCTGGGCTCGCCGGGCGGCGCCGCGATCATCCAGTTCGTGGTCAGAACGCTTGTGGGGGTTCTGGACTGGGGGCTGGACCCGCAGCAGGCGGTGTCGCTGGTCGCGTTCGGTGCGGAGAACTCCCCCACCACCAGGATCGGCGGTGAGCACCCCGATATCGACACCGCCGACGACGGCGCTCACGACCCGCTGGTACAGGGACTGCGGGCGCTGGGCCACCACGTCGACCTGGCCGATCAGTCCAGCGGGCTGGCGGTGCTGGTGCGCGACCGCGACGGCTGGGCCGGTGGGGCCGATCCGCGGCGGGAAGGCCTGGTGGCCGGCGACACCCGCTGATCAGCCGCCGAAGCGGAAGCGCAGACCGCGGCCCAGCCTTCGGTGCGCCGCGGTGACGTCGAGTGTGAGGTGGTGGCGATGACAGTGAGGTGGTGGCGACGAGAGTGCCACCACGGTGCGATTCGGCGCGATTCGCCACCGCGGCCGCACCATCAGATCAGTCAGCGCACAGTCACCACGAGCCGCGCACACTCAGCGACGGGATCGGTCGAGGCGCAGCGCCCGGTCAGTTCGCCGACCGGGTCTTCGACTGATGCTGGGCCTTGTAATAGGCGACGCGCTCGCGCACCCGCTCCATCGCATCCGCGGCGTGCTCCTTGTCGACGAGCTGGATCGCCATCGCGGGCACATACTCGTCGTCGGGCAGATCGACGCGCGCCCACCGCGCCCCGGGATGCAACGACACGTCGATCACCTCGGACCACGGCAGCACCCGGTACCCGAACAGGTTCCGGACCGCAACGCCGGGCGGGCCGACCCGCAGCCGCGGCCGGGTGAAGAGCAGAATCGCCCCGCCGAGCACGAGGCCGAGCAGCACGAACGCCACCTGATCGGCGGTCCGGTAGATCACCCCGGTGGGCTTGACCGGAAGCAGGATCGCCAGCACGACGTTGACCGCGACCATGATCGCCGCCGCGACGTAGGCGAACCGCGGTGTCATCCGGGGCCGGACCTCGATGTCCCAGCGTGCCTTCGTCATATCTGCGAGCGTAGCTCGCGCAGCGTCAACGCGGTGGACAGCGCGGCGGCCGCGGCCTGACCGCCCTTGTCCTCGGCCGAACCCGGCAGCCCGGCGCGGTCGAGCGCCTGCGCTTCGGTGTCGGTGGTCAGCACACCGTTGGCCACCGGCGTGGACGCGTCCAGCGACACCCGGGTCAACCCCTGGGTCACCGCGTCGCACACGTAGTCGAAATGCGGTGTCTCCCCGCGGATCACCACACCCAACGCGATCACGGCGTCATGGTTGGCGGCCAAAGCCTGTGCCACCACGGGGATCTCGATCGCGCCGAGGACCCGCACCACGGTGGCGTCGGTGATGCCGGCGTCGGCGGCCACCTTCCGGGCCCCGTCGAGCAGCGCATCGCAGATCTTCTGATGCCAGGTGCTGGCCACGATCGCCAGCTTCAGTCCGGAGGCGTCCAGTTGCGGCAGATCCGGGACACCGGCTTTGCTCACAGCGCCCCGCCCAGGTCGAGATCGGTGGGACGGCGATCGCCGAGCAGGTAGACCCCCTCGTCGTAGTCGTCCATCCGCACCGATTCGTCGAAATCCTCCAGCCCGACCAGGTCGTGACCCATCCGGTCCCGTTTGGTCATCAGGTAGCGGATGTTGTCGGCGGTCGCGCGGACCGGCAACGGTACCCGTTCGATGATGTGCAGACCGTAACCGTCCAGGCCGGCGCGTTTGGCCGGATTGTTGGTCAGCAGCCGCATCGAGCGCACCCCGAGGTCGACGAGGATCTGGGCGCCGATGCCGTAGTCGCGGGCATCCGCCGGCAGGCCCAGCTTGAGGTTCGCGTCGACGGTGTCCTCCCCGGCATCCTGCAGCTGATACGCCTGCAGTTTGTGCATCAGCCCGATGCCGCGGCCCTCGTGCCCCCGCATGTAGAGCACCACGCCCCGGCCCTCGCGGGCCACCATCGACAGCGCGGCGTCCAGTTGCGGCCCGCAGTCGCAGCGGCGGGATCCGAACACATCCCCGGTCAGGCATTCCGAGTGCACCCGCACCAGCACGTCGTGCCCGTCGCCGTGCGGGCCGGCGATGTCGCCCATCACCAGCGCGACATGTTCGACGTCGTCATAGATGCTGGTGTAACCGACCGCCCGGAACTCGCCGTGCCGGGTCGGGATCCGGGCCTCGGCGACCCGTTCCACGTGCTTCTCGTGCTTGCGCCGCCACTCGATGAGATCGGCGATCGAGATCATCGCCAGGCCGTGGTCGTCGGCGAAGACCCGCAGTTCGTCGGTCTTGGCCATCGCGCCCTCGTCCTTCTGGCTGACGATCTCGCAGATCGCGCCGGCGGGCTGCAGACCGGCCAGCTTGGCCAGGTCGACGGCCGCCTCGGTGTGGCCGGGCCGGCGCAGCACCCCGCCTTCCTTGGCGCGCAGCGGCACCACGTGGCCCGGCCGGGTGAAGTCATCGGCGACCGCGTTCGGATCGGCCAGCAGCCGCATCGTGGTGGCCCGGTCCGCCGCCGAGATCCCGGTGGTCACACCGTGCTTGGCGTCCACCGTGACGGTGTAGGCGGTGCCGTGCTTGTCCTGGTTCATCGCGTACATCGGCAGCAGGCCGAGCCGGTCGCAGATCTCGCCCTCGAGCGGTACACAGAGGTAGCCGGAGGTGTAGCGGACCATGAACGCCACGAGCTCGGGCGTCGCCTTCTCGGCGGCGAAAATCAGATCGCCCTCGTTCTCGCGGTCTTCGTCATCGATGACGACGACGGCCTTGCCGGCCGCGATATCGGCTACCGCCCGATCGACGGAGTCCAGCCTCACCATGTACCTGCCACCTTCGCCGGTTCCGCGGTGGAACCTGTCCTGATCCCTCAAGTATGGCCCACCACGTCGGAAGGGTCCTGCCCGCGCTCAGCGGCCGTCCGGGCGCATCAGCCGTTCCACATACTTGGCGATGACGTCGACCTCGAGGTTGACCGGGGCGCCGACCTCGACGGTTCCCAGGGTGGTGAGCTCCAGCGTGGTGGGGATCAACGACACCTCGAACCAGTCCGGACCCAGGTCGGACACGGTCAGCGACACCCCGTCGACCGTGATCGACCCCTTGTGCACCACATACCGGGACAGCTCCGCCGGCAGCGCGATCCGTACCACCTCCCAGCCCTGCGCCGGAGTGCGGGAAATCACATTTCCGGTGCCGTCGACATGGCCCTGCACGATGTGGCCGCCCAGCCGGCTGTTGACGGCCGCGGCCCGCTCCAGGTTGACCCGGCTGCCCGGCTTCAGCACAGCGAGGCTGGACCGGTTCAGCGTCTCCCCCATCACGTCGGTGCTGAAGGCCCCGTCGGCGACCTCCACCACGGTGAGGCACACCCCGTTCACCGCGATCGAATCGCCGTGCCGGGCGTCGCTGGTGACGACCGGGCCCCGGATCACCAGGCGGGCCGACGACCCCGCCGGGCCGACGAAATCCTCCCGTTCGACGATCTCACCCAACTCTTCGACGATTCCGGTGAACACCAGGTCAGGCTAGTCGACCGGGGAACGCCCGCCGCGGGCGGCGCGTCGACCCCTCGGTGCACTCGGTCACACCCTCTACGATGCACTCATGCAGACGCGCTTCCGCCACGCTGGACGAACCGTTCCGGTCCGAAATCTCTTTGCCCTGTTCGCGCTCGTCGCCCTGATCGTGGGGGTCGCGGGCTGCTCCTCGGGGGAGGATCAGGCCGACCAGTCCGAGCAGCCGACCCCGGATGCCGCGACGCTCCTGGAGGAAGCCGCTCAGACCACCCGCGACCTGCAGAGCGTGCGCCTGGATCTGACGGTGCAGGGCGAGATTCCCGAACTGCCGATCGAGACGCTGCAGGGAGACCTGACCAACGTGCCCGAGGTGGGCGCCACCGGCACCGCCGACATCATCATGATGGGGCAGCGTTTCGAGGATGTGGACTTCGTCGTCGCCGAGGGCAATCTGTTCGCGGCGCTGGCCGCCGGCGACTACATCGACTTCGGGCCCGCCGCCGACATCTATGACGTCTCGGCGATCCTGAACCCCGACACCGGCCTGGCCAACCTGCTGGCCAACTTCTCCGACGACGCCACCGTCGAGGGCCGCGAGACCATCAACGGGGTGCGGACGCTGCACGTCACCGGCACGGTCACCCCGGAGGCGGTCAACGCGATCGCACCGCAGATCGGCGCCGAGGCCCCGGTGCCGGCCGGCGCGTGGATCCGCGCCGACGGTGCCCGTGATCTGGTCCAGGCCCAGCTGGAGCCCGACTCGGGCACCACGGTCACCATGACGCTGTCCGAGTGGAACAAGCCCGTCACCGTCGTCAAGCCGGAGGTGTGATGCGGCGCGCCACCGCCGCCGCCATCAGGCCGCCGCGCGGCCACAACCGCACGATCGCGATCAGCGCGGGCAGCCTCGCAGTGCTGCTGGGTGCGCTCGACACCTATGTGGTGATCACGATCATGGTCGACATCATGCGGGATGTCGGCATCGCGCTGAACAAGATCCATCAGGTCACGCCGATCATCACCGGCTATCTGCTCGGCTATATCGCGGCGATGCCGCTGCTGGGCCGGGCGTCGGACCGGTTCGGCCGCAAGATGCTGATCCAGGTCGGGCTGGCCGGGTTCGCGATCGGTTCGGTGGTCACCGCGCTGGCCGGGGATCTGCAAAGCCTGCACATGCTGGTGACCGGCCGCATCATCCAGGGCGCCGCCAGCGGGGCACTGCTGCCGGTGACGCTGGCCCTGGCCGCCGACCTGTGGGCGGAACGCAACCGGGCCGGGGTGCTCGGCGGGATCGGCGCCGCGCAGGAGCTCGGCGCGGTGCTCGGCCCGTTGTACGGCATCGCGATGGTGTGGCTGTTCGGCGCCTGGGAATCGGTGTTCTGGGTCAACGTGCCGCTGGCCGCGCTGGCGATGGTGATGATCCACTTCAGCCTGCCGGCCCGCGATCCGGACGGGCCACGCGAGAGGATCGACGTCGTCGGCGGTGTGCTGCTGGGGATCACGCTCTTCCTGATCGTGGTGGGCCTGTACAACCCGCAACCCAGCGCCCGGGAAGTGGTGCCGACCTGGCGGTTGTGGCTGTTGGCGGCCGCTGCTGTCACGCTGATCGGGTTCTTCGTCTGGGAGCGGCGGGCCCGCACCAAACTGATCGATCCGGCGGGTGTCCGGTTCCGGCCGTTCCTCGCCGCGCTCGGGGCCTCGTTCGTCGCCGGTGCGGCGTTGATGGTGACCCTGGTCAACGTCGAACTGTTCGGCCAGGGCGTGCTCGGCAAGGATCAGTTCGAGGCGGCGATGCTGCTGCTGCGGTTCCTCATCGCGCTGCCGATCGGCGCGCTGATCGGCGGCTGGCTCGCCACCCGGGTCGGCGACCGGATCGTCACGTTCGTCGGACTGCTCATCGCCGCGGGTGGATTCTGGTTGATCTCGCACTGGCCGGTGGATCTGCTGGCGGCCCGCCACGACCTCGGCGTGGTCACGCTGCCGGTGCTCGACACCGACCTGGCGATCGTCGGTATCGGGCTCGGTCTGGTGATCGGACCGCTCACCTCGGCGGCCCTGCGGGTGGTACCGGCCGCCGAACACGGCATCGCCTCGGCGGCGGTCGTGGTCGCCCGGATGATCGGCATGGTGATCGGACTCGCCGCGCTGTCCGCGTGGGGCCTGTACCGGTTCAACCAGCACCTGCAGAGCCTGGCGGCCCGGGAGCCCGGCGGCGACTCGCTGGCGGCCCGGCTGGCCGCGGAGGCCGCCCGCTACCGCGAGGCGTATGCGATGCAGTACGGCGAGATCTTCGCGATCACCGCACTGCTGTGCGTGGCCGGCGCGCTGCTGGGGCTGTTGATCGCCGGCCACGGTGACCGCGCCGACGACACCGGTACACCCGACGGCAGCGTCTGGGACCTGCACGGGTCCGGGGACGACGACACACCCACCCGGGTGATCGGTCGACAGGTGCCGCTGCCCAGCATGGAGCAGACGGTGCGGATGCCCCGCCCACCCGGAGACTGACCCGAGATTGCCGCCCCGCGAGGTGGGGTACTCCCGCTGAAATTCCTCTGCCCCATCCTCGTGAGGGAGGCGTGTATGACAACCGCACTGAACGGCAAGAAGGTCGCATTCCTGGTCGCCCCCGAGGGGGTCGAACAGGTCGAGCTCACCGAACCGTGGAAGGCGGTCGAACAAGCCGGTGGCACACCGCAGCTGGTGTCCACCGAGGTCGGCAAGGTGCAGGCGTTCAATCACCTGACCCCGGCGGACACCTTCGACGCGGAGGTGGCCGCCGACAGCGTGTCGGCGGCCGACTACGCCGGGCTGGTGCTGCCCGGAGGCGTCGCAAACCCGGACATCCTGCGGATGCACCCCCCTGCGGTGGCGTTCGTGAAGAGCTTCTTCGACGCGGGTAAGCCGGTGGCGTCGATCTGCCATGCCGCGTGGACGCTGGTGGAGGCGGACGTGGTCCGGGGCCGGACGCTCACGTCGTGGCCGAGCGTGAAGACCGACCTGATCAACGCCGGCGCGAACTGGGTCGACAAGGAAGTGGTGGTGTGCACCGACGGCCCCAACACCCTGGTGTCCAGCCGCAGACCCGACGACCTCCCCGCGTTCTGCACCGCCACCCTGGAGGCGCTCGCCGCGTCCGGTTAGCTAGGGACGTCGCCCGGGCCTCAGGAGTGCAGGCCTCAGGAGTGCAGGGCTCAGGAGTGCAGGGAAATGTCGCTGATGACGCCGTGATGATCGGAGCCGGCGATGCCCACCCGGCGGAACGACAACGGGGTGGCGCCGCGGGTCAGGATGCGGTCGATCGCCAACAGCGGCGGGGTGCGCCGGCCGACCGGATAGGTCGGCACGATGCCCGCCCCGGTGACGACGGCGGCATCGCTCAGCCCGGGTGAGCCGGGATGTCGGGATCCGGCCAGCAGATCGCGGAACCGCTTGTGGTCGTAGGTCGCATTGACGTCGGCGCCGATCACCAGCGGACGGTCCTCGAGGGCGAGCACCTCGGCCAGCCGATCGACCTCGGCGGCCCACCGCCACGGCGGCTCCGGGAACGGCGGCAGCAGGTGCAGCGCGTACACCCGCAGCGGCGCGGCGCCGGGCGCCGCGACGTTCGCCCGCACATTGTGCAGTTCGAAACCCGGCAGCAGTTCGCCGTCGGACAGCGGGTAGCGCGCATAGATCCCCACACCGCCACCGCCGGGGCGGCTGCGCAGGAAGGCGTGCGGCAGTTCATCGCCGATCCCGGCGGCCGCCAACGCCGGCACCGCCTCGTCGGTCAGCTCGCTGACGGTCAGCACATCGATCCGCTCGGCCCGCACCCTCGCGACCAACGCCGCCGGATCCGCCCGGCCCAGAAAGATGTTGGCCTGCATCACGCGCAGTTGCGGCCCGGCCGCGGACGCGTCGGCGAAGACCCCGACGGCCCGGTAGAGCGGCCACTGCCCCCACAGACCCACCGCCAGCACGACCGCGCCGAGCAGCGCCGCGACATGCCACCGGCTCAGGATCAACACCACCGCGGCGACCAGCGCACCGATCAGGAACACCGGGGTGAACGACGCGATCCGGATGAGCCGCGGCGCGTCGGTGAAATGGGTGGCGATCCCGGCGGCGCAGCCGGCGAGCAACAACACCCCCGAGGTCCCGGCGATCCATCGGACCCATCGCACGCCACCATGCTGCCGCACCGTCGGCGTCAGCGGGGCACCAGGCTCAGCAGCACATCCGGTCCGACGGAGGTCATCCCGTCGAACCGCCAGCGGTGCGCGTTGCCGATCGTGGTCACCCCGACGTCGTCGACCACCGTGACCGGGCCGCCGAGCAGCACCGGCGCCACATACGCCAGGATCCGGTCGACCAGACCGGCCCGCACGAACGCGCCGGCCAGGGTGGGGCCGCCCTCCAACAGCACATCGGTGCGGTCGGCGAGCGCGCGGACCACCTCGTGCGGGTCGTGGGTGCGGATCACCATGGTGCGGGAGTCGTCGTTGAGCACGTTGGCGTCCGCGGAGATGTCGCGGGTCCCCACCACCACCCGCAGCGGCTGGCGTTCGGCCAGGCTGCCGTCCGGGCGCCGTGCGGTCAGGGTCGGGTCGTCGGCCAGCACGGTGCCGGTGCCGACCACGATCGCGTCGGCGGCGGCGCGGCGGCGGTGCACGTCGGCGCGGGCCTCCTCGCTGGTGATCCACTGGCTGGTGCCGTCCGCGGCGGCGCTGCGCCCATCGACACTGGCGGCGAACTTCCACGTGACATGCGGGCGCCCGGTGCGGGTCTTGTGCAGCCATTCCCGCAGGGGACCGGCCGCGACCTCGTCGGCCAGCACCCCGCCGGTCACCCGCACCCCGGCCGCCGCGAGCCGCCGCGCACCGCCGGACGCGACCGGATCCGGGTCGGCGACCGCGTAGATCACCGTCGAAACACCTGCCGCCAGAAGGGCATCCACACACGGCGGGGTCCGTCCGTGATGATTGCACGGCTCCAGGGTCACCACCGCGGTGCCGCCGGCGGCGCGTGCACCGGCCTGGCGCAGCGCCACCACCTCGGCGTGCGGGCCGCCGGGCGGTGCGGTGCCGCCGGCACCGACCGGCTCCCCGGCGCGGTCCAGGATCACCGCCCCGACCGGCGGGTTGGGGTAGGTGGCCCCCTTGACCCGGTCGGCCTGCTCGAGGGCCGACCGCATCGCCGCCTCCGGGGTCATGAGGTCAGGTGTCTGGAGGCCGCGGCGGCCTTGCGCCGCAGCAGTTCCACCGCGGCCGCCGGGTCCTCGGCGCTGTAGACCGCCGACCCGGCCACGAAGCAGTCCACCCCGGCCTCGGCGGCCGCCTCGATGGTGTCGGCGTTGATCCCCCCGTCGATCTCCACCAGGATCGTCAACTCCCCGGCGTCCACCAGCCGGCGGACGATGCCGACCTTCGGCAGCACCTCCGGGATGAACTTCTGCCCGCCGAACCCGGGTTCGACGGACATGATCAGCAGGGTGTCGAAGTCGCGCAGGATCTCCAGGTAGGGCTCGAGCGGGGTGCCGGGTTTGATCGCCAGCCCGGCCTTGGCGCCGACGGCGCGGATGTCGCGGGCCACCGCGGTCGGGTTGTCGGTCGCCTCGGCGTGGAACGTGACGTTGTACGCCCCGGCCTCGGCGTACGGCGGCGCCCACCGCTCGGGGTTCTCGATCATCAGATGGCAGTCCATCGGGATGTCGGTCGCCTTGAGCAACGACTCGACGACCGGCAGGCCCAGGGTCAGATTGGGCACGAAATGGTTGTCCATCACGTCGACGTGCAGCCAGTCCGCGCCCTTGACCGCGGCGGCCTCATCGGCCAATCGGGCGAAGTCGGCAGCCAGGATCGACGGCGCAATGAGGGGTCGTGCCATACCGTCAGCCTACTTTGAGCGCGGCGGCGAACATCGCGTCGGTGCCGTGCCGGTGCGGCCACAGCTGCACGTGCGGCCCGGCGCCGATCCGGTCGACCGGCGCGAACAGGTCCCGGGTGTCCAGCGCGGTCACCGGGTGCCGGCACAGGGCGTCGTTGACCACCCCGACCGTCTCGGCCAGATGCGGTGAACAGGTGGCGTAGAGCACCACGCCGCCGGGCCGGGTCAGCGCGATCGCCGCGCTCAGCAGTTCGCGCTGCAGCCGGGTCAGGGCGGGCACATCGCTGGGGGTGCGCCGCCAGCGGGCCTCCGGGCGGCGGCGCAGCGCACCCAGCCCGGTGCACGGCGCGTCGACGAGGACCCGGTCGAAGCCGGGCGCGAGCCCCGGGTCCCGCCCGTCGACGCGCAGCACCTCGACGCCGAGTCCACGGGTGTTCTGTTCGACCAGTTCGGCGCGCCGCGGGTTGGGTTCCACCGCGGTGACCCGCGGGACGGAACCATCCGGGGTGCAGTGGGTTCCGCTCGCCGCGATCGCCGCCAGCAGAGCGGTCTTGCCGCCGGGGCCGGCGCACAGATCCAGCCACCGCCCGGTGTCCGGGCCGTCCAGCGGGGCGAGCGTCAGCGCCCGCGCGACCAGCTGACTGCCCTCGTCCTGCACCAGCGCCGCGCCGTCGCGCACCGGCGCCAGCGCGGCCGGATCACCTCCGGTCAGGTAGACCGCCCACGGCGAGTATCTGCCCACAGTGCCGCCCACCTGCTCGGCGAGGTCGGCGGCGGTGAGCACACCCGGCCGGGCCGCCAGATGCACCAGCGGGCGGCCGTCGTCGCTGGCCAGCAGGTCCTCCAGTTCACCGGCGTCGGGGCCGAGCGCGTCCGCGAACGCCTGGGCGATCCACCGCGGATGGGAGTACCGGAAAGCGAGGTGTCCCACCGGATCCCGATCGGCCGGCGGGGCCAGTTCGGCGACCCACGACCGTTCATCGCGAGAGGCGATGGTGCGCAGCACCGCGTTGACGAATCCCGCACGGGCGGAATCGAATTCGGCGCCGGCATGTTCGACCGTCGTCGACACCGCGGCATGCGGTTCGACCCGGGTGCGCAGCAGTTGGTAGGCGCCCAGCCGCAGCAGGTCCAACAGCACCGGGTCGATCTTCTCCACCGGCCGGCCGGCGGCGTGGGCGATCACCGCGTCGAGCAGCCCGCGGGTGCGGCACGCGCCGTAAGCCAGTTCGGTCGCGAACGCGGCGTCCCGGCCGGTGATACCGCGTTCCCGCAGCAGGGCGGGCAGCACCAGGTTGGCGTAGGCGTCGCGTTCGGACACCGCCCGCAGCACGTCGAAGGCGGCCCGGCGGGCCGGGTCGAGGCGGCGCCGCGGGGGCCGCGACGACCGGGTCGGCCGCTTGGCCCGATGGGGCCGCGACGGTCTGCGGTCGGTCATCGGGCCCGTGCGGTGTCGTCGAGGCGGGCTCCGCGGGCCCAGTCCGGGGCGTTCATCGGTTTCTTGCCGGGCGGCTGGATCCAGCCCAGCCGCACCGGGTGGGTGCCGGTGCCGAACCACACCGCCTGCTTACCGGAGCCGTCCCGGCCGGCCCGGATCTCCCCCGGCGCAAGCGGTTCGGCGTCGTCGTCGACGGTGACCGGGCCGAGTTTGACCCGCAGGTCGCCGATCATCGTCCACGCGCCCGGATTCGGGGTCATCGCGCGGATCCGGCGTTCCACCACGTGGGCCGGCAGATCCCAGCGGATGCGGGCCGCCTCCACGGTGATCTTCGGCGCGTAGCTGACCCCCTCGGACGGCTGCGGCACCGCGGTCAGGGTGCCGTCCTCGATCCCGTCGAGCGTGCGCTCCAGCAGTTCGGCGCCCGAATCCGCCAACCGGTCCAACAGATCCCCTGCGGTGTCGGTGGGCCGGATGGTCTCGGTGACGACGCCGTAGATCGGGCCGGAGTCCAGGGCCGGTTCGATGCGGAAGGTGCTCGCCCCGGTCACGGTGTCGCCGGCGGCGATCGCCGCCTGCACCGGCGCGGCGCCGCGCCAGGCCGGCAGCAGCGAGAAGTGCAGGTTGACCCAGCCGTGCCGGGGCACCGCCAGCAGCCGCTCGGACAGCAGCGCACCGTAGGCCACCACCGGGCAGCAGTCCGGCGCCAGCTCGGTCAACTCGGCGATGAACTCGTCGGTGTTCGGGCTCGGCGGCCGCAGCACCGGAATGCCGTGTTCCGACGCCAATTTCGCCACCGGTGACGGTGCCGGGCGGGCGCGGCGGCCGGCCGCGGCGTCGGGCCGGGTGAGCACCGCCACCACCTCATGGCGGGGTGAGTCGATCAGCCGGCGCAGCGACGGCAGGGCAGCTTCCGGGGTACCGGCGAACACGAGGCGCATCCGACTCAGTCTAGGAGCGGTGATCCGCCGCACCGGACACCCCGGCGCCGGTCCGGCGTCAGCCGATGTGCAGCGGGTCGATCTGCACCCGCACCGGTGCGTGGTCGTGCCGCGCGCTGAGCACCCCGGTGGCCCGGCGCAACGCCGCCGCCAGCGCCAGGCCGCTCTCCCGCGGCACCCGCACCAGCATCCGGTGCACCGGACTGTCCGGGCCGATCCCCGGGGGCCGGCGCGCCCCGAACGGCAACTCGACCGGGCCGAGCGGTTCGGCCTCCGGCGGCAGCTCGGCGACCTCGAGCAGGGCGCGCACGGCGTCGGGGGTGCCGTCCAGCGCGGCGATGTGCACCGCCGGCGGCAACCCCACTTCGGCGCGGGCGTCCAGCTCGGCCTCGGCGTGGCCGACCGGATCCCAGCGGATCAGTGCCTGCACGGTCGGCAGCGCGGATTCGGCGACCACGGTGACCACCCCGCCCGCGCCGCGGGGCCGGACGAGCGCCGCCGCGATCATCCAGCGTCGCAGGGTGTCCTCGGCGGCGCGCAGGTCCTGGCGGCCCAGCAGCGCCCAGGCGTCCAGCAGCAACGCCGCCCCGTACCCGCCGGCCGCGACCGGTTCGGCGCCCGGGGTGGCGACCACCAGCGCGGGGCGGCCGTCGACGCTGGGCACCACGGTGTCCCCGCCCGAGGTCACCACGGTCACCCCCGGAAACGCCCGGCCCAGTTCCTCGGCGGTCCGGCGGGCGCCCACCACCACCGCGCGCACGGCGTCCGAACCGCACCGGGCGCAGCGCAGCGCCGGATCCTGGCGGCCGCACCACCGGCACACCACCCCCGGCGCATCCCGGTCGGGCAGCGACAACGGACCGGTGCAGTGCCGGCACCGGGCGATCTGGCGGCACCGCGCGCACGCCAGCGCGGGCACATACCCCCGCCGCGGCACCTGCACCAGCACCGGGGCGCCGGCGTCCAGCGCGCCGCGCGCCGCCCGCAACGCCACCGACGGCAGCCGCGCGGTGCGGGCCGCCGGATCACGCTCGTGCTGAAAGTTGCTGTCGTCCAGCGCGATCACCCGAGGTGTGCGGTCCCGCACCACCGGCCGGGTGGCCACCAGATCGTGCGCCCAGCGGCTGCGCACCAGCGCCTGCGCCTCGGCGGTCCGCGCGTAGCCACCGATGATCGCCGCGCAGCGCAGCTGGTGCGCCCGCAGCATCGCGACCTCGCGGGCATGCGGGTAGGGGGCCCGCGGTTCGGCGAGGGTGTCGTTGCCGTCGTCCCACACCATCACCAGGCCCAGGTCGGCGACCGGCGCGAACACCGCGCTGCGGGTGCCGACCACCACCCGGGCCTGCCCGCGCAGCACCGCCAGCCACCGGCGGTAGCGTTCCGCCGGCCCCAGCCCCGCCGACAACGCCACCACCCGGCCGGTGTCGAGCCGATCGGCGAGCGCACCGTGCAGGTCGTCGACGTCGCGCTGATCGGGCACGATCGCCAGCACACCGCGGCCGGCCCGCACCGTCACCAGCGCAGCCTCGGCGAGCCGGTCGACCCACCGCTCCCCCGGCAGCGCCTGCCACACCGCCCGGGCGGCCCGCCCGTCGCGCAGCGCCGCCAGGAACTGCGCACCGCGCCCGTAGGCCGCCCACCCGGACTCGTCGGGCGGTTCGACCGTCATCACCGGCAGGTCGGGGACCGGTTCCCGCTCGACCCTGGCGTGCCGCGGCGGCACCGCCAGCCGGATGACGTCGGCGCGGGTGCCGGCGTACCGGGCGGCCACCGCGTCGACCAGCCGCCGCACCTGGCCGGTGAGCACCGGTTCGGCCGAGATCACCCGGTCCAGCCAGCCCAGCTTGCCGGTGTGGTCGGTCTCCGAGCGCCGTTCCAGGATGAACGCGTCGACCAGCCGGCCCCGGAACCGGACCCGCACCCTCACCCCGGGCTGGGCATCGTCGGACTGCTCCGCCGAGACCAGGTAGTCGAACTCGCGGTCCAGGTGCGGCACCTCGAGCATCGGCAGCACCCGCGCGACCGGTTCGTGCTCGGCGGGTGTGCGCTGCAGCGTCACGTGGCTTCGGCATGCCGGCCGAAGAAGAAGCCGGCGGTGATCAACAGCAGCGCCGCGGCGTAACCCCACCAGATCGGCACCGCCAGCGCCTCGGAGCCCAGCACGAACTTGTTGATGCCGATCATCGCGTCCGAGGCGGCGAAACACACCGCGCCCAGCGCCGTCCACGGGGTGGGCAGCCGGGCCAGCAGCGCCGCGCACACCATCGCGCCGAGCACGGCGATGTACAGCGTCACCGGGACCGCCATCCCCTCGGCGAGCAGTTGCGGCCAGAACCACACCAGCAGGCCGAGGCACGCGGCCACCACCACACCCGCCGCCACGAGCCGGCCGGTGCTGCGCCGCACCAGCGGGATCAGCGCCGCGAGGAAGAACAGGTGGGCGATCAGGAACGCCGACAGCCCCAGCAGGAACGACATCTCCCACCACGGCAGCGCCAGCAGGAAGTCACCGGCCGCGGAGAACACCAGCGCCGCGATCAGCCGGCGGCGTTCCCGCGGGACCGGATGCCAGCACGCCGCGACGGCCAGCAGCACCGCGGTCAGCGCCTTCACCGCGGGCTGCAACACGAACTGCCCGGTGAGCTCCGCGCCGGCCGGCACCCGCAGGGCGGTCACGATCAGGAACAACCCGTACGCCACACCGGCCGCCAGTGCCGCCACCCACAGCGCCGTGGTCTGGCGGCGTGCGTACGGTGTGGCTATGTCAAACTCCGGACCTGTGTCTGCTGCGAAACCGGGCGTCGATCCCACGCTGTTGAAGGTACTTGAAGCGGTCCCGTTCCAGATCAGGACTGACGACGGCGTGGCGGCGCTGCGTCAGCAGTTCCGTGATCTGCCGCGCCGCCCGGTGTATCCGGAGGTGCTCAGCGAGGACCGCCGCATCGACGGGCCGGCCGGTCCGATCCCGGTCCGGTTGTACCGGCCGCCCAACACCGGCGACCGGCGGCTGCCGGTGGTGGTGTTCCTGCACGGCGGCGGCTGGTCGATCGGCGACCTCGACAGCTACGACGGCACCGCCCGCGAACACGCGGCCGTCGCCGAGGCGTTGGTGGTGTCGGTGGACTACCGGCTCGCGCCGGAGCATCCGTATCCGGCGGCGGTGGAGGACTGCTGGGCCGCGGTGCGGTGGACGGCCGCGCACGCCGCGGAGCTGGGCGGTGACCCGGCCCGGATCGCGGTGGCCGGTGACTCGGCCGGCGGGAACCTGTCGGCGGTGATGGCCCTGCTGGACCGCGACCACGCCCGCGCCGACGGGTCGGCACCGATCCTGCGGTTCCAGCTGCTGTGGTATCCCGCGACCACATGGGACACCTCGCTGCCGTCGTTCTCCGAGAACGCCGACGCCCCGGTGCTGGGGCTCGACGCCGTCGCCGGGCTGTCCCGCTGGTACGCCGGCCACGTCGATCTGTCCGATCCCCCGGTGACGCTGGTGCCGGCCCGCGCCGACGACCTGTCCGGTCTGCCGCCGGCCTATATCGCCGTCGCCGGGCACGACCCGCTGCGTGACGACGGCGCCAAGTACGCCGAACTGCTGACCGCGGCGGGGGTTCCGGTCGAACTGCACAACGCCGACACCCTGGTGCACGGCTATCTCGGCTATTCCGGGGTGGTGCCCGCCGCCACCGAGGCGACCGAGCGTGCGCTCAAGGCGCTGCGCGCCGCCCTGCACGGCCCCGGTTCGGCGTCCTGACGCTAGATGACGGACTTGAGCGCCTCGACCTTGTCCAGCCGCTCCCACGGCAGGTCGACGTCGGTGCGGCCGAAGTGGCCGTACGCGGCGGTCGGCGCGTAGATCGGGCGCAGCAGGTCCAGATCGCGGATGATCGCGCCGGGCCGCAGGTCGAACACCTCGAGGATGGCCCGCTCGATCTTGGCCGGGTCCACGGTCTCACTGCCGAAGGTCTCCACGAACAGGCCCACCGGGGCGGCCTTGCCGATCGCGTAGGCCACCTGCACCTCGATCCGATCCGCCAGCCCCGCGGCGACGACGTTCTTGGCCACCCAGCGCATCGCGTACGCGGCGGACCGGTCCACCTTGGACGGATCCTTGCCGGAGAACGCGCCGCCGCCGTGGCGGGCGAATCCGCCGTAGGTGTCGACGATGATCTTGCGGCCGGTCAGCCCGGCGTCGCCCATCGGGCCGCCCAGCACGAACTTGCCGGTCGGGTTGACCAGCAGGCGGTAGTCGGAGGTGTCGACGGTGTCGTGGCCGAGGTCGTCGAGCACGGTGTTGACGACCTTCTCCCGGATCTCCGGGGCCAGCGTCTCGTCCAGATCGACGTCGGGGGCGTGCTGGGTGGACAGCACCACGGTGTCCAACCGCACCGGCCGGGTGCCGTCGTACTGGATGGTCACCTGGGTCTTGCCGTCGGGCCGCAGATACGGCAGCACACCGTTCTTGCGCACCTCGGTCAGGCGCCGGGCCAACCGGTGGGCCAGCGCGATCGGCAGCGGCATGAGTTCGGGGGTGTCGCGGATCGCGTAGCCGAACATCAGGCCCTGGTCGCCGGCGCCCTGGGTGTCCAGCGGATCGGCGGCGCCCTCCACCCGGGCCTCATGGGCGGTGTCGACCCCCTGGGCGATGTCGGGCGACTGGGCGCCGATCCCGATGTTCACCCCGCAGGTGGCGCCGTCGAAACCCTTCTCCGACGAGTCGTAGCCGATGTCGAGGATGCGTTCGCGCACCGTGTTGGTGATGTCGGCGAACGCCTCCTTGGCGTTGGTGGTCACCTCGCCGACCACATGCACCTGTCCGGTGGTGACCAGCGTCTCGACCGCGACACGCGAATTGGGGTCCTGCGCCAGCAGCGCGTCGAGCACCGAGTCGCTGATCGCGTCACAGATCTTGTCGGGATGTCCCTCTGTGACGGATTCACTGGTAAACAGCCGACCTGTGCTCACTGCGCCATCCTTCCGAATACTTAGTTAGCCGAATAGTAGGTCAGGTGCAGCCAACCGCCTGCGCGGCCCCGGCGCAATGGTTACGCGCTGCCTGAGGTTTGCAGGAAGGCTGCGATCGCGTCCACGATACGACTCGCCATCAGCGTCTTCGAGCCGTGTTCGAGCTGCGATTCGGCGCCGTCGGCGGCCAGCAACCAGCCGGCGTTGTCCTCGACCTCGAACGCCCGGTTCTCACCGACCGCGTTGACCACCAGCAGATCGCAGCCCTTGCGTTTCAGCTTCGCCCGGGCGTGGTGGAGCACATCACCGCTGGCGTCCCCGGTCTCGGCGGCGAACCCGACGATCGCGCGCATGTTCGGCAGCTGCCCGTCGGCTCGGGACCGCACCACCCCGGCGAGCACATCGTCGGTGCGGGTCAGTTCGATGACCGGCGCGGGCGCATTCGGATCGCTGGACTTCTTGATCTTGGTCTCGGCCGGATGCGCGGGCCGGAAATCGGCCACCGCGGCGGCCATCACCAGCACATGTGCCTCGGGGGCGGCCTTGTTGACCGCATCGCGCATCTGGGCGGCGGACCCGACGTGCGACACCTCGACGCCGGCCGGGTCGACCAGCCCGGCGGTGTTCCCGGCGATGAGTTTCACCTCGGCGCCTCGCTGGGCCATCACCCGGGCCATCGCGTAACCCTGCTTACCGGAACTGCGGTTGCCGATGAAGCGCACCGGGTCGATCGGTTCCCGGGTGCCGCCGGCGGTCACCACCACCTTGACGCCGGGCAGGTCGTAGGGCAGGGCGTCGGCGCGGTCCAGCAGCAGCTTGGCCAGCGTGGTGATCTCCTCGGCCTCCGGCAACCGGCCGGCGCCGCTGTCCGCGCCGGTGAGCCGGCCGGAGGCGGGTTCCAGCACCACCGCGCCGCGCCGGCGCAGGGTGGCGACGTTCTCCACGGTCGCCGGGTGGAACCACATCTCGGTGTGCATGGCCGGTGCGAACAGCACCGGGCAGCGCGCGGTGAGCAGGGTCGCGGTGAGCAGATCGTCGGCCCGGCCCGCCGCGGCACGCGCCAACAGGTCGGCGGTGGCCGGCGCCACCACCACCAGATCGGCCTGCTGTCCGATGCGGACATGGGCCACCTCGGGCACGTCCTCGAACACCCCGGTGTGCACGGGGTTCCCGGACAGCGCCTCGAAGCTGGCGGCTCCGACGAATTTCAGCGCGGACTCGGTGGGCACGACCCGGACGTCATGGCCGGCCTCCGAGAGCTGCCGGACCACGGTGCACGCCTTGAAGGCGGCAATACCTCCGGATACGCCGACGACTATCCGCTTGGAGTCCACCCGGCCAGCCCCGGCCTATTCGCCTTCGGTGTGCTCGAGCAAGTCGGCGTGGATCTCGCGAAGCGCTATCGACAGCGGCTTCTCGTGCAGACCCGGCTCGACCAGCGGCCCGACGTATTCGAGGATGCCGTCGCCGAGCTGGTTGTAGTAATCGTTGATCTGCCGGGCGCGCTTGGCGGCGAAGATGACCAGCGCGTACTTGCTCGACACCCGTTCGAGAAGTTCGTCGATGGGCGGATTGGTGAGGCCCAGCGGGGTGTCGTAGACGGCGGTGGCCGACGAGTCACCGGCCACGGCGTTCGACCGCGCGTCGGCGGACGGGGTGCTCACGTAAAACTCTCCTGCTGTTCAGCGGAATGCTCGATGGTTCGTCAGACTTCTTCAGGCTGTCGTCGAGCTTCTTCGGTGGCTCAATTCTCTTCGGGTTTCGTCGGGGCTGAATCCCCGGGACCCAAATCGCCGAGCACGCTCTGCATCAGGGCATCAGGCGCGGGGGTCATCAGGGGTCCACCAGCAAGGATACCAATTCGGCGCAGGCGGTCTCCAAATCGCTGTTCACCACGATCCGGTCGAATTCGCTCTGCGCGGCCAGTTCGGCCCTCGCGGTGTCCAGCCGCCGGGCGATCACCTCGGGCGTCTCGGTGCCGCGACCGACCAGCCGCTCCTCGAGGGTCTGCCAGTCGGGCGGGGCGACGAACACCGTCATCGCCTCCGGCATGGCCGCCTTCACCGCGCGGGCGCCGGCCAGATCGACCTCGATCAGCACCGGCCGACCGTCCTTCACCGCCCGCCGGATCGGTTCGGCCGGAGTGCCGGAGCGGTGCAGACCACCATGGATCTCAGCCCACTCCAACAACTCGCCGCTGTCGATCAGTTCGGCGAACCGTTCGGGGCTGATGAACGAGTAGTCAACGCCGTCCACTTCGCCGGGGCGGGGCGCCCTGGTCGTGACCGAGACGGAGAAGTACAGGTCGGGAACCCTTTCTCGGATGCAGCGCACCAGAGAGGTTTTCCCGACGGCAGAGGGACCAGACAGCACCATCACCCGCCCGGCCCCCCGGCCGACGTTCACTTGCCTCCTCAGGCCTGGTCGAACTTCTCCAACAGCGCCTTGCGCTGACGATCGCCCAGCCCGCGCAGCCGGCGGGTCGGAGCGATCTCGAGTTCGGTCATGATCTCCTGCGCCTTGACCTTGCCGACCTTCGGCAGGGCCTCCAGCAGCGCGGAAACCTTCATCTTGCCCAGGACCTCGTCGGTCTCGGCGTCCTTGAGCACCTGCTTGAGGGTCGTACCGCCGCGCTTGAGCCGATCCTTGAGTTCGGCACGGGCTCGACGTGCGGCAGCAGCCTTCTCCAACGCCGCCGCGCGCTGTTCGTCGGTCAACTGGGGAAGGGCCACGGGTTCCTCCGTCTCTCGCCTATTGGGCCATCGGGATCAATTTTATTTTGGCTGGTCGTGGAATCAGCCAGCGACGACGACCGTACCCACGCCGTCCGACGAATGCGAACCCCACCCCCCGGCGAACAACCTCAAAATCCCAGCTTGTAGTGGGCAACATCACCGGTGTCGCAGCCGCCGGCACCGGCCGCGACCGTTGCTCGCCACCCCGATTCCGGACGGAATTTCCTGCATATCGGGGGTTTTGCGGTGTTCGCCGGACCCGCCCGGCCGAACCCCGCCGGCCGCGGCGCGCTCGGCGGGCGGCTGAAAGAGAATTTTTAGAAAGTTCTCGCTGGTCACGGCGTGTCGGGCGTGTCGCCGGGGCGGTCAGGCCAGATGGGCGACCGCATCGCGGATGCGTTCGGCGGCGCTGCGCAGCGCGGTGGGATCGGGTCCGGACCGCAGCACCGCCCGCGACACCGCGGGCAGCAGTTGCCCGCGACCTGCTCCACCGAGGCCGGAGAGCTGCTCCGGCCGGCCGCCCTGCGCCCCCACGCCCGGAACCAGCACCGGGCCGCCCAGCCCGCTCAGATCGGGCGGTTCGGCGACGGTGGCGCCCACCACCACCCCGACCGAGCCGGAGGCGGCCTGGTTCGCTCCCGCCGCGGAGGCGGCCTGGTTCTCCGCCGCCGCGGAGTCGACGATCCACTGGGCCACGGTGCGGTCCCCGACCCGCGCCCGCTGCAGCGTCACCCCCTCCGGATTGGAGGTGGCGGCCAGCACGAACACGCCACGGCCGTGGGCGGCGGCGGTGTCGAGCAGCGGCCGCAGCGACTCGAACCCCAGATACGGGGAGGCGGTCACCGCGTCGGCCGCCAACGGTGAGTCCCCCGCCCACGCGGCGGCGTAGGCGGCCATGGTGGAGCCGATGTCGCCGCGTTTGGCGTCGGCCAGCACCAGCACCCCGGCCTCGCGCAGCGCGCCGATGGTGCGTTCCAGCACGGCGTAGCCGGCCGCGCCGTACGCCTCGAAGAACGCCACCTGCGGTTTGACGATCGCCAGTTCGGCGAACGCCGTCACGCAGATGTCGCTGAACCGGCGCAGCCCGTCGGCGTCGGTGTCCAGCCCCCAGGCCCGCAGCAGCTCCGGGTGCGGGTCGATACCGCAGCACAGCGGGCCGCGGCGGGCCACCGCATCGGCGAGCCGGGCGCCGAATCCGCGGGCCGGTGCGGCCGTCAAGCCGACCCCAGGGTGCGGTGCAGCTCCTGCAGCGAGCGCACCCCGATGTCGCCCCGGATCGCCGCTTCGATGCCCTGCACCGCCGCGGAGGCGCCCTGCACCGTCGTCACGCAGGGAATGTTCATCGACACCGCGGCCGCGCGGATCTCGTAGCCGTCGCGGCGGGGCCCGGAGTTGCCGTACGGGGTGTTGATCACGATGTCGACCTCACCGGCCCGGATCGCGTCCACCGCGGACATGGCCGGTCGGTCCGGGCTGGGTTCCTCGAAATGCTTGCGCACCACATCGCAGGGGATGCCGTTGCGGCGCAGCATCTCCGCGGTGCCCTCGGTGGCCAGCACCCGGAAGCCGAGGTCGGCCATCCGTTTCACCGGGAACACCAGGGACCGCTTGTCGCGGTTGGCCACCGACACGAACACCGTGCCCTCGACCGGCAGCGACCCGTAGGCGGCCGTCTGGCTCTTGGCGAACGCGCTGCCGAAATCGGAGTCGATGCCCATCACCTCGCCGGTGGACTTCATCTCCGGCCCGAGCAGGTTGTCGATGCCGGTGCCGTCGGCGCGGCGGAACCGGTGGAACGGCAGCACGGCCTCCTTGACCGCGATCGGGGCGTCCGGCGCCGGGGTGGCACCGTCACCGTCGGCGGCCAGCAGTCCCTCGGCGCGGAGCTCGGCGATGGTGGCGCCCAGCATGATCCGGGCGCAGGCCTTGGCCAGCGGCACCGCGGTGGCCTTGGACACGAACGGCACGGTACGGCTCGCCCGCGGGTTGGCCTCGAGCACGTACAGCTTGTCGTCCTTGAGGGCGTACTGCACGTTGAGCAGCCCGACGACGCCGATGCCGTGGGCGATCGCCTCGGTGGCCCGGCGGACGGCGTCGATGTCGCTGCGGCCCAGGGTCACCGGCGGCAGCGCGCACGCCGAGTCGCCGGAGTGGATGCCGGCCTCCTCGATGTGCTCCATCACCCCGCCGATGTAGACCTCGGTGCCGTCGCACAGCGCGTCGACGTCGATCTCGATGGCGTCCTCGAGGAACCGGTCCACCAGCACCGGATGTTCCGGCGACAGTTCGGTGGCCCGGGTGATGTAGGCGTGCAGCGTCTCCTCGTCGTAGACGATCTCCATCCCCCGCCCGCCGAGCACATAGGACGGCCGCACCAGCACCGGATAGCCGATGCGCTCGGCGATCTCGCGGGCCTGCTCGAAACTCGTCGCCATCCCGTACTTCGGCGCGGGCAGTCCGGCGCGGGTCAGCACGTCGCCGAACAGGCCGCGGTCCTCGGCCAGGTCGATCGCCTCCGGGCGGGTGCCGACGATCGGCACTCCGGCGTCGGCCAGCCGCTGCGCCAGCCCGAGCGGGGTCTGCCCGCCGAGCTGCACGATCACCCCGACCACCCCGGGCCCGGTGCCGTCCGGTCCGCGTCCGGAGGCGTCCTCGGCGTAGTACACCTCCAGCACGTCCTCGAACGTCAACGGCTCGAAGTACAGCCGGTCGGCGGTGTCGTAGTCGGTGGAGACCGTCTCCGGGTTGCAGTTGATCATCACGGTCTCGAACCCGGCCTCGGACAGCGTGGTCGCGGCGTGCACGCAGCTGTAGTCGAATTCGATGCCCTGGCCGATGCGGTTGGGCCCGGAACCCAGGATCAGCACCTTGGGTCTCTCGGTCTGCGGCGCCACCTCGGTCTCGGCGGCCGGGTCGAGTTCATAGCTGGAGTAGTGGTACGGCGTCTTCGCCTCGAACTCGGCGGCGCAGGTGTCGACGGTCTTGAACACGGGGTGGATGCCCAGCCGCTGCCGGAGCGCACGCACCCCCAGTTCGCCGGCCAGTTCCGGGCGCAGCGCGGCGATCTGCCGGTCCGACAGCCCGCAGTGTTTGGCCCGGCGCAGCAGATCGGCGTTCAGCACCGGCGCGTCGACCAGTTCGGACCGCAGCCGCACCAGTTCCTCGATCTGCGCGACGAACCACGGATCCACGCCGGAGGCCTGGGCGACCTGCTCGACGGTGCCGCCCAGGCGCAGCGCGTGCTCGATGTCATACAGCCGGCCGTCGGTGGGGACCTTCAGCCGCTCCAGCAGCTCGTCGAGCGTGACGTCGTCGTCGGGTGCGGTCCAGAACCCGGCCCGTTTGGTCTCCACCGAGCGCATCACCTTGCCGAGCGCTTCGATGAAGTTGCGGCCCAGCGACATCGCCTCGCCCACCGACTTCATCGTGGTGGTGAGCAGCGGGTCGGCGCCCGGGAACTTCTCGAACGCGAACCGCGGCGCCTTGACCACCACGTAGTCCAGGGTCGGCTCGAAGCAGGCCGGGGTCTCACCGGTGATGTCGTTGACGATCTCGTCGAGCGTGTAGCCGATCGCCAGTTTCGCGGCGATCTTGGCGATCGGGAAACCGGTGGCCTTCGACGCCAGCGCCGACGACCGCGACACCCGCGGGTTCATCTCGATGACGATGAGCCGCCCGGTCTTCGGGTTCACCGCGAACTGGATGTTGCAGCCCCCGGTGGCGACTCCGACCTCCCGCAGGATCGCGATGCCCAGGTCGCGCATGCGCTGATACTCGCGGTCGGTCAGCGTCATCGCCGGGGCGACGGTCACCGAGTCGCCGGTGTGCACACCCATCGGGTCGACGTTCTCGATCGAGCACACCACGACGACGTTGTCGTTGCCGTCGCGCATCAGCTCGAGCTCGTATTCCTTCCAGCCGACGATGGATTCCTCGATGAGCACGTTCGCGGACGGGGAAGCCGCGAGTCCATCCCCGGCCATCCGGTCGACGTCCTCGACGGAGTGCGCGATGCCGGAGCCGAGCCCGCCCATGGTGAACGACGGCCGCACCACCACCGGCAGGCCGAGTTCGGCGACCGTCTCCCGGACCTCGTCCATCGTGTAACACACCCGGGACCGGGCCGATTCGCCACCGACCTTGGCGACGATGTCCTTGAACCGCTGGCGGTCCTCACCGCGCTGGATGGCGTCGATGTCGGCGCCGATGAGTTCCACGCCGTGGCGTTGAAGCGCGCCGTTCTCGTGCAGCGCCACCGCGGTGTTCAGCGCGGTCTGCCCGCCCAGCGTGGCCAGCAGGGCGTCGATCTTGTTGCCCCGCTCGGCCTGCTGGATGATCACCCGCTCCACGAAGTCCGGGGTGATCGGCTCGACGTAGGTGTGGTCGGCGTACTCCGGGTCGGTCATGATCGTCGCCGGGTTGGAGTTGATCAGGCTGACCTGCAACCCCTCGGCGCGCAACACCCGGCAGGCCTGGGTGCCGGAGTAGTCGAACTCGGCGGCCTGACCGATCACGATCGGCCCGGACCCGATCACCAGGACGTGGTTGATATCGGTGCGGCGTGGCATTAACGCGTCTCCCCATCCCCGTGAGAGTCCCCATTTGTACGCGACACGCCGCTGGTTGGTGTGCAGACACGGTCGCTCGCGGCAGAGGCCATGACATCGATGAACTGATCGAACAGATTGTTGGCGTCGTGCGGGCCGGCCGCCGCCTCCGGGTGGTACTGCACCGAGAACGCGCGGCCGCTCACCAACCGGACACCCTCGACCACCCCGTCGTTCGCGCAGGTGTGGCTGATCTCGGCCCGGCCGAACGGGGTGTCGAACACCTCCCCGGCCTCACCCTCGAGCGCGAACCCGTGGTTCTGCGCGGTGATCGCGACCCGGCCGGTGCGGTGGTCGATCACCGGCACGTTGTGACCGCGGTGGCCGAACACCATCTTGTAGGTCGACCGGCCCAGGGCCCGGCCCAGGATCTGGTTGCCGAAACAGATGCCGAACAACGGGATCCCGGCCTCGAGCACCGATCGGGTCACCGCCACCACGTGGTCGGCGGTGGCCGGATCGCCCGGACCGTTGGACAAGAACACCCCGTCCGGTTTCAGATCCCTCAGCTCGTCGAAGGTGGTTCCCGCCGGCATCACGTGCGTCCGTACCCCGCGCTGCACGAAGTTGCGCGGGGTGTTGGTCTTGATGCCCAGGTCGATGGCCGCGATGACGAAACGGTGCGGGCCCTCGGGTTCGAGCACATACGGCTCCGGTGTGGTGACCTCGCCGGACAGGTTGGCGCCCAGCATCGACGGCTGCTCGCGCACCCGGGTCACCAGTTCGTCGATGTCGGCCAGCGCCGGCCCGGAGAACACCCCGGCCTTCATCGTGCCGCGGGTGCGCAGATGCCGCACCACCGCGCGGGTGTCGATGCCGGCGATGCCGACGATGTTCTGCCGGACCAGTTCCTCCTCGAGGGTGCGGGTGGCGCGCCAGTTCGACGCCCGCGGCGACGGGTCGCGCACCGCGTAGCCGGCCACCCAGATCTTGTCGCCGCGGCTCTCGCTGTCCTCGTCGTTCCAGCCGGTGTTGCCGATGTGCGGTGCGGTGGCGATGACGATCTGCCGGTGAAAGCTCGGATCGGTCAACGCTTCCTGGTAGCCGGACATCCCGGTGGTGAACACCGCTTCGCCGAGCGTCTCCCCGACCGCACCGAACGCGACACCGGTGAAGACCCGGCCGTCCTCGAGAACCAGGACCGCCCTGGTCGCCGCTGTGGTCGCCTGCATGGACGCTGTCATGGTCATGCCACCTCTCCCAGCCAGGGCGCGTACTCCGTGCGGTCGTCACCGCGGAACCCGGTGTCGATCTCGGTGCCCGACGGCAGGCGCCATCGGATCACCAGGATCGCGTCGGGCGCGATCACCTTGCCGGCCAACGCTTTCTCAGTGCGGATATTGACGATCGACTCGTCGGGGATCCAGATCGGGTGCGCGCCGCTGCGCTGCAACATGATGCCTTCCGGGTAGCGGGTGAGCACGGCCTTGGTGCGGTAGCCCAGATCGCCGAAGGCGATGCGGTCGTTCCAGTGCGGCACCAGGGTGCTGCCGACGTAGAGCCCCTTCGTCGGCGGGACGAGGGCCGGGCCGACCGTGTCGGGCAGGGGCGGCAGGCTGCCGATCAGCGCGGCCTGCCGTTCGGCCCGTCGCCGCCAGCCGCGCATCATCGCCTGGATCACCAGCGCGATCAGCACCACGACGACGAGCGCCATGATCAGCGATCCGATCAGGGTGCCGGTGTTCATCAGGTCCCCGCGCTCATGACGTCGCGGCCTTCCCGTCGCGGGCGGTGATCTTGCCGCGCAACATGGTCAGCGTCACGGTGGCCGGCAGCGTCATCGATTCGTAGGGGGTGTTCGCCGATCGGCTGGCCAGCCCGGAGCCCTCGACCACCCAGCTGGCGTCCGGGTCGACGACGGTGAGGTTGGCCGGTTCCCCGACCTCCAGCGGGCGCCCCTGATCGGGCAGCCCGACGATGCGGGCCGGGTTCTCGCTCATCACCCGCGCCACCCCGCGCCAGTCCAGCAGCCCGGGCGTCACCATGGTCTGCACCACCACCGACAACGCGGTCTGCAGACCCAGCATGCCGGGGCGGGCGGCGGCGAACTCGCACATCTTCTCGTGTTCGGCGTGCGGCGCGTGGTCGGTGGCCACACAGTCGATCACACCGTCGGCCAGCGCCCGCCGCAGCGCCTCGGCGTCGCCGGCCTCGCGCAGCGGCGGGTTGACCCGGTTGCGGCCGTCGTAGCTGGCCAGCCGGGAGTCATCCAGCATCAGGTGGTGCGGGGTGACCTCGGCGGTGATCGAGATTCCTTGGGCCTTGGCCCATTTCACCAGTTCGACGGTCCCGGCGGTGGAGGCGTGGCAGATGTGCACGCGCGCGCCGGCGTCGCGGGCCAGCAGGGCGTCGCGGGCCACGATCGACTCCTCGGCCGCCCGCGGCCAGCCGGTCAGCCCGAGCCGGGCCGCGTTGGGCCCCTCGTGGGCGACGGCGCCGACGGTCAGCCGCGGCTCCTCGGCGTGCTGGGCGATCAGCACCCCCAGCCCGCGCGCGTATTCCAGGGCGCGCCGCATCACCAGCGGGTCGTGTACGCAGAGGCCATCGTCGGAGAACATCCGCACCCGGGCGGCGCCGGCGGCCATCAGGCCCATCTCGGTGAGCTGTCTGCCCTCCAGGCCGACGGTCACGGCGCCGACCGGATGCACGTCGACCAGCCCGACCTGCTGGCCGCGCCGCCAGACGTGGTCGGTGACCACCGGGCTGTCGGCCACCGGATCGGTGTTGGCCATCGCGAACACCGCCGTGTAGCCGCCGAGAGCCGCTGCCGCCGAACCGGTTTCGATGTCCTCGGCGTATTCGCGGCCGGGCTCGCGCAGGTGGGTGTGCAGATCGACGAAGCCGGGCAGCAGGATCTGACCGTCGGCGTCGATGACGTCACCGAGTTCACCGTCGCCGGGAATCGGCAGCTTCTCGCCGATCTCGGCGATCTGACCGTCGGCGACCAGCACGTCGACGGGTTCACCCTCGCCGTAGGGTCGCACGTTGCGGATCAAAACCCTCATACACTCACCTGTTCGTCGGCACCCACGAGCAGGTGGAACAGCACCGCCATCCGCACGTGGACCCCGTTGGAAACCTGTTGCAACACCGCCGATTGCACCGAATCGGCCACCGTGGACGCGATCTCCATGCCCCGCAGCATCGGACCCGGATGCAGCACCACCGCGTCGCCGGACAGCATGGCCTGCCGCTGCTCGCTGAGCCCGTAGAGCACCGAGTACTCCCGCGCCGACGGGAAGAAGCCGCCGTTCATCCGCTCGGCCTGCACCCGCAGCATCAGCACCGCGTCGGCGCCGGGCAGTTCGGCGTCGAGATCGTGCGACACGGTGGCCGGCCAATCGGTGACCCCCACCGGCAGCAGTGTGGGCGGGGCGACCAGCACCACCTCGGCGCCCAGGGTGTGCAGCAGCGACACATTGGACCGGGCCACCCGGCTGTGCAGGATGTCGCCGACGATGACGACCCGCCGGCCCTCGATACCGCCGAGCCGCTGCCGGATCGTCAGCGCGTCCAGCAGCGCCTGGGTGGGGTGTTCGTGGGTGCCGTCCCCGGCGTTGATGACGCTGGGCCCGCCGCCGCCCCCGTCGGCCGTCCAGTGCGCCAGCTGCTGGGCCGCCCCGGACGCCGGGTGGCGGATGACCAGCGCGTCGGCGCCGGCCGCCCGCAGCGTCAGCGCGGTGTCGCGCAGCGACTCCCCCTTGCCCACCGAGGACCCGGTGGCGCTGACGTTGATCACGTCGGCGCTCATCCACTTGCCGGCCACCTCGAACGACACCCGGGTGCGGGTGGAGTTCTCGTAGAACATCGTGATGATGGTGCGGCCGCGCAGCGTGGGCAGCTTCTTCACATCCCGGCCGAGCAGCGCCTGCCGGAACCGGTCGGCGTCGTCGAGGATGGCCACGGCCTCGTCACGTGACAGATCGGCCGCCGACAGCAGATGCCGAGCCGTCATCTGGAGATCACCACCCCGTCCCGGTCGTCGTGTTCACGCAGCAGCACCCGCACGCTCTCACTGCGGGAGGTCGGCACGTTCTTGCCGACATAGTCGGCGCGCAACGGCAACTCGCGGTGCCCGCGGTCGACCAGCACCGCCAGCTGCACCGCGCGCGGCCGGCCGATATCGCGCAGCGCATCCAGCGCCGACCGCACCGAGCGGCCGGAGAACAACACGTCGTCGACGAGGATCACCAGCGCGTCGTCGATCCCGCCCTCGGGGATGGTGGTGTCGGCCAGCGGGCGGGGCGGTTTGATGTTCAGGTCGTCGCGGTACAGCGTGATGTCCAGTGCGCCGTGCGGCACCTGCACGCCGGAGAATTCGCGGATCTTGGTGGCCAGCCGGTCGGCCAGCGTCACCCCGCGGGTGGGGATTCCCAGCAGCACCACCCGGGGCGCGTCCGGACCGTCGAGCGCGGTCTTCTCGATGATCTGATGGGCGATGCGGGAAATGGTTCGGCCGACGTCCGCCGCGGACAACAATTCCCGGGCGGCATCTGAACCGTCAGCCATCGAGCCCACGAGTGACCCCTGACCTCCTTCTCCGCCTCACGGGACGGATCGTTAAAGGACGTCGAACTGCGGCGAGCTTAGCACCCGATGGCCGCTGCGCCGAACGTCGTAGGCTGGCTCGGTGCAGCTCGACGCGAATCGATCCTCGATCATCGAAGCCATCGACTCCGGTGTCCTGGCCGGGGCCGTCACCCTGGTGTGGCGGGGCGGACAGGTGCTCCAGGTCAATGAACTCGGTCACCGCGATGTGGAGGCCCGGCTGCCGATGCGCCGCGACACCATCTTCCGCATCGCCTCGATGACCAAACCGGTCACCGTCGCCGCGGCGATGACGCTCGTCGACGAGGGCCGGCTGGCGCTGACGGACCCGGTGACCCGCTGGCTTCCCGAACTGGCCGACATGCGGGTGCTCGACACCCCGGGCGGACCGCTGGACCGCACCCATCCGGCGCGGCGGGCGATCACCGTCGAGGATCTGATGACCCACCGCAGCGGGCTGGCGTACTTCTTCTCGGTGACCGGTCCGCTGGCGCGGGCCTACTCGCGGATCTCCACCCGCCAGCATCCGGACCACTGGCTGGCCGAGCTCGCCGAGCTGCCGCTGGAACATCAGCCCGGTGAGCGGCTGACCTACTCGAACGCCACCGACGTCCTCGGCATCCTGCTGGAACGCATCGAGGGCAAGACCCTGCAGGACGTGCTCGCCGAACGCATCTTCGGGCCACTGGGCATGGTCGACACCGGGTTCTATGTGGCGGCGGCCAACCGCAACCGCACTGCGACCATGTACCGGCTCACCGACGACGACACGCTCAGCAACGACGCGATGGGTCCGCCGGCGGTCACCCCGCCGCCGTTCTGCATGGGCGGCGGCGGGCTGTTCTCCACCGTCGACGACTATCTGACCTTCGCCCGGATGCTGTTGGGCGGCGGGGCCGTCGACGGGGTGCGGGTGCTGTCCGAGGAGTCGGCGCGGGCGATGCGCACCGATCGGTTGACCGCCGAGCAGAAGCAGCACCCGTTCCTGGGCATGCCGTTCTGGCTGGGCCGCGGCTTCGGGCTGAACCTGTCGGTGGTCACCGATCCGGCGCAGTCCCAGCGGCTGTACGGACCGGGCGGGCCGGGCACCTTCAGCTGGCCGGGCGCCTACGGCACCTGGTGGCAGGCCGATCCCAGCGCCGATCTGATCCTGATCTATCTGATCCAGAACTTCCCGACGCTGGGTGTGGACGCGGCCGCGACCATCGCCGGCAACACCTCACTGCTGAAGCTGCAGTCGGTGCAGCCCAAGTTCGTCCGCCGCACCTATCAGGCGCTGGACTTGTAGAGCGCGCGGCGGGCGTAGGCACGCACGTCGGCGTCGGTGTCCTTGAGCGCGAGTTCCAGCGCGTCGCGGGCCGCCGGGTCGTCGGCCCAGCGGGTGAGGCTGGGCACGTACACCGCTACCGACCGCACCAGCGGGTCAGGTAATTTCAGGTGCACCGCAACAACTTCGGGTCGCGGTAACACGTCGACCAGTTCCCGCAGCCCATCCGCGGCGACACGGCGCACCTCGCCGTCGTCGTCGTGCAGGGCGTGCAGCAGCACGGCCGAATAGCCGTCCGGCAAGTGCTCGACCAGGGTGGCGACGGCGGTGCGGCGCACCCCGGCGTCCGGGTCGGCGAGGTAGCTGCCGAGGTCGTCGACGGTGGGTGCCTCCAGGGCCAACACCTGCGCGATCCGCGGCGACGGCGGCGGTCCGGCGGTTTTCCGGATCCTGGTACCCGCCGCGGTAGACGCCGGCCCGCCCACCAACGGCGGCTGCTCGACGGCCACCACGGGCCGCTGCGAAGGCACATGCTGCAGCTCCGGCACCGGCACCAGATACAGGGCGACCGGGCGTTTACGGAACCGCATCTCGCTGTCGTCGTCACACCTCCACCGCGCGCATCAACTCGTGTGGGGTGCGCGCGCCCATCTCGGCGATCTCGTCACGCATCCGCTCGAAGGTTTGCACCGCGATGGACAGTTTCGTCGCTGTCTTCGGCGGTGCGACGTAGTCGTTGACGAACCGCCGCAGCTTGTACTCCACCTGCGGTTGCGGTGGGCCGTCGGGATGGCGCAGCGGCCGGTAGATCAACTAGTGGGCTTCGCGCAGTTGGTCCTCGGGAAGCTGCTGCGGTAGTTGGGTTTCGGTCAGTGTCGAGGCGGCGTGTTCCCCGGCCAGATCACCGTGGACGAAGGCACCGACCATGTAGTTGTGCTGCACGCAGGCCAGGTCACCGGCGGCGTACAGGCCGGGCACCGTGGTGCGGGCATGTTCGTCGACCCACACCCCGGAGGCGGAATGCCCACTGCACAGCGCGATCTCGGAGATGTGCATCTCGATATCATGGGTGCGGTAGTCGTGGCCGCGGTTGGCTGGAATGTGCCGCGGGTGGGCCGTTCGGTGGTATGCAGGATGTTCTCCAGCGTGCTCAACGTCTCGTCGGGCAGATGGGAGACCTTCAGGTAGATAGGCCCACGGGCGGATTCGATCTCGCTTTTGACCTCGGCCATCATCTGGCCGGACCAGTAGTCGGAGTCGACGAACCGCCCCCCGCTGCGTTGACCTGATACCCGCCGAACGGGTTGGCGACGTAGGCGCAGGCCGGGCCGTTGTAATTCTTGATCAGCGGGTTGACCTGAAAGCATTCGATACCCGACAGTTCGGCACCGGCGTGATACGCCATCGAGTAGCCGTCACCGGCGTTGGTGGGGTTCTCATAAGTGCCGTAGAGATAGCCGAGGCCGGCAGACCGAGGCGCCCGCATGCACCGGTGGCCAGGATCACTGCCTTGGCGGCCACCGCGACGAAGTCCCCCGTGCGGGTGTGCAGGGCGGCGGCACCGACGGCCCTCGTGCCATCGGTGAGCACCCGCACCGGCGTCAACCGGTTCTCGATCTGGATCTTCTCCCGCATTTTGCGTTGCCGCAGCACCCGGTACAGCGCCTTCTTGACGTCCTTGCCCTCCGGCATCGGCAGCGCATAAGAGCCGGACCGGTGCACCCGACGCACCGCGTACTCGCCGTGTTCATCTTTCTCGAATTTCACGCCGTAGCGTTCCAGCCGCTGGACCATCGCGAATCCGCGGGTGGCGGTCTGATAGATGGTGCACTGGTTGACGATGCCGGCGTTGTTGACACCGTCCATGCCCATGGCCAGCGCACCGGAGTGGCGCACATGCGCCTTCTCCAGCAGCAGCACCCGCGCACCGTGTTCGGCGGCGGTCAGCGCGGCCATGGTGCCGGCGGTGCCGCCGCCGATCACCAGCACATCGGTGTCGAACCGAACGGTTTCGCTCAGTTCCGGTATTCTCATGAATTCTCCAGTGCTGCAATTAATTTCTTGCGTAAGGCGACGCGGGATATGTGCTCGGTGCGTGGTTCGGAGACGTCGAGCACCGCCCGCAGCGGTTGGCCGGCGCGACCGAGCACAGCCACCCGATCGCCGAGGATCAACGCTTCGTCGACGTCGTGCGTGACGAACACGATCGTGGTGGGATGGGCCCGCCAGGTGTCGATCAACAGGCGTTGCATTGCGGCGCGGATCTGGGTGTCCAGCGCGGCGAACGGTTCGTCCATCATCACCGCGCGCGGCGCCCCGGCCAGTCCGCGGGCCAGCTGCACCCGTTCCGCGGAGAAGACGCAGATCCAGGCCACCCCCATGCCCACCGACAGCCCGCCGAACAGCCCAGGCAGGAACCACCTGTGCGCCGGGCTGCAACCCCAACCGGCGCGCCACGGCGGGCGGGGCGGCAAGGGTCATCGCGGCACGGACTCGTTGCGTACCTCGCCGTAGTTTGGACGTCTCCTTGAGGCCGACCAGGGCGTCGAGCCCATGCTCGTACTTGCGCACCAGTACGTGCGTGCCGACCTTCGGGCCGCGACCGATCAGGCCCTCCGCCTTGAGCGCGGCGAGCGCTTCGCGAACGGTGTTACGGGAGACGAAGAAATCCGCCGCCAGCTGCTGCTCGACGGCAGTCCGTCGGGATAGGCCCCGGCGTGAATTTGCTGGCGCAGCACGCAGCTCATGGTAGGTGCGCCAAAGGCACCGCTTCACGCCGTCACTTCGGGCGTTGAGAAGCCGAGCCGCAATGCGCCGCCCCGTGTAGTGCCGCTACCTGCAAGAACGCAGCCGGCGGGGCGCTATACGCCACCGCAGCCGGCGGACGGCCTTTTGATCGCGCTGATCCGAATCGGGCACCGACTAACCTCACCCACGTGGAACTGCTCATCGCGGCGAACCCGAACCCCGAGTCGCGGTTGCCCTACCTGATCCGCCTCCCCCTCGGTGCAGGACTGGTGTTCTCGACGTCGGGGACCTGGCCGCGAACGAAGGCGTTGTACTGTCACCCGCTGGACCTCGAGCAATGGCCGGCCGACGCCGAGGTGGTCGAACGGATCGAACTGCGGGCGTGTCAGCGGCGCGGCGCCGCGATCGACATCATCGCCGCCCGGGGCCGGGAGAACCGCTCCCAGTTGGTCTTCACCACCGCGCGCGGACGCGAGGTGGTGTTCTGGCAGGGCCCACGCACCACCAGGCAGTCCCGGCCCGGGGTACGCACCCCGTCAGCCCGGGCCGCGGGCATCGCCGACCTGCACGTCGTCGTGGACACCCATGAGCGCTACGCCTACGACTTCGCGGACAAACCCGTCACCGTGAGCCGACGCGCCCTACCCTGCGGTGATTACGGCGTGGCCGTCGGCGAGCGGCTGGTGGCGGCGGTCGAGCGAAAGTCGTTGTCGGACCTGACCAGCGGTCTGCTCAACGGCAAGCTCAAATACCAACTCACCGAGCTCGCCACGCTGCCGCGGGCCGCGGTGGTGGTGGAGGATCGGTATTCGGAGATCTTCAAGCTGACCTACGCCCGGCCTTCGGTGGTCGCCGATGCGCTGGCCGAACTGCAGATCGCGTTCCCGACGGTGCCGATCGTGTTCTGTCAGACCCGCAAGCTCGCGCAGGAGTACACCTATCGGTATCTGGCCGCCGGCCGCACCTGGGCCCTCGACAACGCCGATGCGGCCGCGGCCTTCGGTGTCGACGCGACAGCCGATCACGGATCTCATCGAGTCGAGCCGAGCTCCGCGCAGATCCGCACCTGGGCACGCGACGCGGGCCTGCCGGTGGCGGACAAGGGGCGACTACGCGCGGAGATTGTCGCCGCCTGGCGCGAAGCCCATACGTAACGGGAGTCACTCGGTACCGCGCACCGCCTGGGCGGCCGCGCGGATCTGCGGGGTCACCAGCATCACCTGTCCGAGCACCCCGTTGACGAAGCCCGGCGACTCGTCGGTGGACAGTTCCTTGGCCAGTTCCACCGCCTCGTCCACGGCCACCGGCTCGGGAACGTCGTCGGCGTGCAGCAGCTCCCACACCGCCACCCGCAGGATGGCCCGGTCCACCGCGGGCAGCCGCTCCAACGTCCAGCCCTGCAGGTGCGCGGAGATGAGGTCGTCGATGTGCGCGAGGTGCTCGGTCACCCCGCGCACCACCTTCACCGTGTACGGGTTGAGCGGCGCGATGTCGGGTTGCTTCTCGGCCAGGGCGTTTCGCTGCTCCGCCGCCTCGGCGGGAGTGATCTGCCTGGCCTCCGCCTCGAACAGAAGGTCGACTGCTCGTTTACGGGCTTGATGCCGGCCCCGGTCGGCGCGACGTTCGGGCTTCTTGTCGGTCACAGCTAGTTGGTCACACGTCCCAGGTAACTGCCGTCGCGGGTGTCCACCTTGACCTTGTCACCGGTGTTGATGAACAACGGCACCTGAATCTCCGCACCGGTCTCCACGGTGGCCGGCTTGGTTCCGGCGCTGGACCGGTCGCCCTGCAGGCCCGGCTCGGTGTGGGTGACCTCCAGCTCCACCGACACCGGCAGCTCCAGATACAGCGGGGAGCCATCGTGGAAGGCGATCTGCACAGGCAGGCTCTCCAGCAGGAACTTGGCCGCGTCGCCGACCATCGACTCGGGCAGCGGGTGCTGCTCGTAGTTCTCGGAGTCCATGAACACGAAGTCCGAGCCGTCCCGGTACAGATAGGTGGCGTCGCGCCGGTCGACCGTGGCGGTCTCGACCTTCACCCCGGCGTTGAAGGTCTTGTCGACGGTCTTGCCCGACACCACGTTCTTGAGTTTGGTCCGCACGAACGCCGGCCCCTTACCCGGCTTGACGTGCAGGAACTCGACGATCTGCCACAGCTGGCCGTCGATCACCAGCACCAGCCCGTTCTTGAAGTCGGCGGTCGTTGCCACAGTCGGTTCGTCTCCTAAATCTCAGTCGAGAACAGCCAGATCCTTGGGGAACCTGGTGAGCAAGTCGGGGGTCGTCTCACCTACGACCAGCGTGTCCTCGATGCGGACACCGCCACGGTCGGGCAGATAGACACCTGGCTCCACGGTAACCACAGAGCCAGCAAGCAGTGTACCGACGGCGGCGGCGTTGATCCCCGGCGCTTCGTGGATGTGCAGTCCGACGCCGTGCCCAAGACCGTGGCCGAAGTTGTCGGCATACCCGGCGTCGGCGATCACCTGCCGCGCCGCGGCGTCCACCTCGCGCAGCGGCGCCCCCGCCCGCAGCGCCTCGGTCCCGGCCCGCTGCGCGGTCGCCACCAGCTCGTAGAGCTCGTGCTGCCACTGCGCCGCCGGACCGAGCACGAAGGTGCGGGTCATATCGGAGTGGTAGCCGGCCACCAGCGCCCCGAAGTCGATCTTGACGAAGTCCCCGGCCTTCAGCTCGGCGTCGGTCGGGCGGTGGTGCGGGATCGCCGAATTGGCTCCGGCCGCCACGATGGTCTCGAACGACGGTCCGTCGGCGCCGTGGTCGAGCATCAGCGACTCCAGGTCGCGTCGCACCTGCTTCTCGGTGCGGCCCGGACGCAGCCCCCCACCGGCGACCAGATCCGTCAGCGCCGCGTCGGCGGCCTCGCAGGCCAGCCGCAGGATCGCGATCTCCCCGGCATCCTTGACCTCGCGCAGCCGTTCGACGATCCGCGGGGCGCGCACCAGCTCGACACCCTCGGCGGCCTGCTGCAACGCCGTGTGGGCGTCCACGGTGACCACATGGCTCTCGAAACCCAGCCGGCGGATCCCGTCGGCGGCGGCGCGGCCGGCCAGGTGGGGCCCGCACGCCCGCTCGATGACCAGTTCGACGTCGGGCGCCTGCCGGGCGGCCTGGGTGCGGTAGCGCCCGTCTGTCGCCAGCACGGCGGTGGCGCCGTCCGCCCTGACCAACAGTGCGGCATTCGACCCGGTGAACCCGGAGAGATAACGGACGTTGGTCAGATCGGTGACCAACATCGCGTCGAGTTCGGCGTCGGCGAGGTGGTGTCGCAGTCGATCCCGTCGTTGTGAAATAGTCACAGTTGATGAAGCTACTCGCTACGCTGAGGCCCCATGAGTAAGTGGCTGCTGCGCGGACTGGTGTTCGCGGCCCTGATGGTGGTGGTTCGACTCTTCCAGGGCGCGTTGATCAATGCCTGGCCCGTCCGGGCGACATTGATCAGTGTGACCCTGGTGGTGGCGTTCACCATCGTCGCCTTCGTGTGGGGCTATCTGGACGGCAGGTCCGACGCACGAGCCAACCCCGACCCGGATCGCCGCTCGGATCTGTCGATGGCCTGGCTGCTGGCCGGGTTGTTCGCCGGGGTGGTCAGCGGTGCGGTCTGCTGGTTCATCGGGCTGTTCTACGAGAGCCTGTACGTGGAGGCCCTGATCAACGAGGTCACCACGTTCGCGGCGTTCACCGCGCTGCTGACGTTCCTGGCGGCGCTGAGCGGGGTGGCGCTGGGCCGCTGGCTGGTCGACCGCAAAACGCCCGACCAGCCGCGCCGCCGGGTCGGAGCCGACGGTGACGCGAACGCCGACACCGACGTGTTCGCCGCGGTGCAGAACGGCGGCGGCACGACCGTCGAGACCCCGCCGCAGGACCGCACCTAGATCTTTCCGGGGAGTTTCCCGGCTTTCGGGGAGTTTCCGGGTTCAGGCGCTCTTGCCGGTGTTCGCGAGGTAGCGGAGTGCCAGCAGGTAGCCCTGCACGCCGAGCCCGACGATGACCCCGGTCGCCACCGCGCTCAGATAGGAGTGGTGCCGGAACTCCTCCCGGGCGTGCACGTTGGAGATGTGCACCTCGATCAGCGGTGCGCGCAGTTCCGCGCAGGCGTCCCGCAGGGCGATCGACGTGTGGGTGAACGCGCCGGCGTTGAGGATCACCGGCACCCCGGCGTCGGCCGCGTCATGGATCCAGCCGAGCAGCTCGGCTTCGCTGTCGCTCTGCCGGACAACGGCTTTCAGCCCGAGGTCGGTGGCCTCCCGTTCGATCATGGCAACCAGATCGTCGTGGGTCGTACTGCCGTAGACCTCCGGTTGACGGCGGCCGAGCCGGCCCAGGTTCGGCCCGTTGATGACGTACACCGTGGACTGCGCGGTCATGCCTTGCTCCCCTGTGCGGCGATCTCCGAGTAGGCGGCGGTCAGCAACGACGGGTCCGGGCCCTCCAACCGTCCCGGTTTGGCCAGGCCGTCGAGCACCACGAACCGCAACACCCCGGAGCGGGTCTTCTTGTCGCCGCGCATGAACTCCAGCAGCTCCGGCAACGCGTCGGCGTCGTAACTGACCGGCAGCCCCAGCGCGGTCAGCACCGAACGGTGCCGATCGGCGGTGGCGTCGTCGAGCCGGCCGGCCAGCCGGCCCAGTTCGGCGGCGTACACCAGGCCCACCGACACCGCCGCGCCGTGACGCCACTGGTAACGCTCGCGCCGTTCGATCGCATGAGCCAGGGTGTGGCCGTAGTTGAGGATCTCCCGCAGTTGCGATTCCTTCTCGTCGGCGGCCACCACCTCGGCCTTGACCGCCACCGCCCGCCGGATCAGTTCGGGCAGCACGTCCCCGGCCGGGTCCAGCGCGGCCTGCGGATTGGCCTCGATCAAGTCCAGAATCTTCGGGTCGGCGATGAATCCGGCCTTCACCACCTCCGCCATACCGGCGACGATCTCGTTGCGCGGCAACGTCTCCAGCGTCGCCAGGTCGATCAGCACCCCGATCGGCTGATGGAACGCCCCGACCAGGTTCTTGCCGGCATCGGTGTTGATGCCGGTCTTCCCGCCGACCGCGGCGTCGACCATGCCCAGCAGCGTGGTGGGGATGTGCACGATGTCGACCCCGCGCAGCCAGGTGGCCGCGACGAATCCGGCGACATCGGTGGCCGCTCCCCCACCCAGGCTGACGATCGCGTCTTTGCGGCCGAGCCCGATGCGGCCCAACACTTCCCACACGAAACCGACGACCGGGAGGTCCTTGCCCGCCTCGGCGTCGGGGATCTCGATGCGGTGGGCATCGACGCCGCTGTCCGCCAGCCGGGACCGGATCGCCTCGGCGGTCTGGGCCAGCACGGGCTGATGCAGCACGGCCACCTTGTGGCGGCCGCCGAGCAGGCGGTCCAGCTCCCCCAGCAGCCCGGTGCCGATGATCACCGGGTAGGGCGGGTCGACCTGGACGTCGACGGTTACCGGTTCAGTCATTCTCTTCGCTCCGCGTGACGGGCGGCCAGGGCCGCGGGGGTGGGCGGATTGTCGGTGCTCGGTTCCGCTGTCAGGGTGGCCGGCTCTCTTCGGGAGCGGCCGGAGCCGCCACGGCGACGACGGCGCCGTCGCGGCGAGGTGTTCTGAGCGTTCTCCGGCCGGGAATCCTCCAGCCGGCTGACGATCTGGCGGACCACGGCACCCGGATTGCGCCGGTTGGTGTTGATCCGCATGGTCGCCACCTGCCGGTACAACGGACCGCGTTCGGCCATCAGCTTGCGGAACTTCTCGGTGCGGTCCCCGCCGGCCAGCAGTGGCCGCACGGTGCTGCCGCCGGTGCGGCGAACTCCCTCGGCCAGACCGATCTCCAGATAGATCACGGTGTGCCCGACCAGCGCCTCCCGGACTCCGGGTGTGGTGACGGCGCCGCCGCCCAGGGACAGCACACCGTCGTGGGTTTCCAGCGCCTCGCGGATGACCTCCTCCTCGATCCGGCGGAACTCCGGTTCGCCGTCGGTGGCGAAGATGTCGGCGATGGTGCGGCCGGTGCGCTCCTCGATCACGACATCGGTGTCGAGCAGGGTGAGATCCAGGGCCTTGGCCAGCCGCCGGCCGATGGTGGACTTGCCGGAGCCCGGCAATCCCACCAACACCGCCCTGGGCGCCATCAGCCCGACGCCTGGGCCGCCGGGCGCGCTGACGGTTCGCGGGCCGCCACCGCGCGCAGGTAGTTGTCGATGTTGGTGCGGGTCTCGGTCAGCGAGTCCCCGCCGAACTTCTTCAGCGCGGCGCGGGCCAGCACCAGCGCGACCATCGTCTCCACCACCACGCCGGCGGCCGGGACGGCGCACACGTCCGAACGCTGGTGGATGGCCGACGCCTGTTCACCGGTGGTCATGTCCACGGTGGACAGGGCGCGCGGCACGGTGGAGATCGGTTTCATCGCCGCCCGCACCCGCAGCGGCTGGCCGTTGGTCATGCCGCCCTCCAGCCCGCCGGCCCGGTTGGTCGACCGGCTCACCCCGTCGGGTCCGGGATACATCTCGTCATGGGCCTGGCTGCCGCGGCGACGGGCGGTTTCGAAACCGTCGCCGATCTCGACGCCCTTCATCGCCTGGATGCCCATCACCGCGCCGGCGAGCTGACTGTCGAGGCGGTCGTCGCCGCTGGTGAACGATCCGAGCCCGACGGGCAGTCCGGTGGCGACCACCTCGATGACACCGCCGAGGGTGTCGCCGTCGCGTTTGGCGGACTCGATCTCGGCGATCATCGATTCCTCGGCGTCCTTGCCGAATGCCCGCACCGGGCTCTCGTCGATGGCGGCAAGGTCGGAGGGTTGCGGCGGCGGGCCGTCGTAGGGGGTGGACGCACCGATCGAGATGATGTGGGAGATCACCTCCACGCCGAGCGCCTCGCGCAGGAAGTTGCGGGCCACCGTGCCCGCGGCGACGCGGGCGGCGGTCTCCCGGGCGCTGGCCCGTTCCAGCACCGGCCGGGCGTCGTCGAACCCGTACTTGAGCATGCCGGCGTAGTCGGCGTGGCCCGGCCGCGGGCGGGTCAGCGGCGCATTGCGCGCGACGTCGGCGAGTTCGGCGGGATCGACCGGGTCGGGAGCCATCACGGTCTCCCACTTGGGCCACTCGGTGTTGCCGATCTGGATCGCGATGGGTCCGCCGAGGGTGACACCGTGCCGGACGCCGGCCAGCATGGTGACCTCGTCCTGCTCGAATTTCATCCGGGCGCCCCGCCCGTAACCCAGCCGCCGGCGCCGCAGTTGCTCGGCGATGTCGGCGGAGGTGACGGGCACACCGGCGACCATCCCCTCGAGCACGGCCACCAACGCGCGCCCGTGGGATTCACCGGCCGTTATCCATCGCAACACGCGTCCCATCTTCCCATGACGCCGCGCACCGGCCGAATCGCTGGTGGCCGGCACACGCGGGTGAACGACATGACGGTTGTCCCCAATCGCCGATTCATCCACAGCTCGCCGTTCGGTCGGGGTCTGTTGTCACACCCCCGCACTATATTCGCACATATGTTCGAAAGAACACGACCGGACACCACCGCCCTCCCGGAGATCGAAGACCTCGCGTCGTTGAGTGACGCGGAGCTCATCGCCGCCGGGGTCGGCTGGGCCCGCGCCGAGAACGCGGCGGCCGCCCGCAAGTTGGCGGTCATGGCGGAGTTGTTCGCCCGTCGCACCGGCTTGGCCGCGGGCGAACGGGAGGACTGGTTCGTCGACCCGGCAGCCGAGCTCACCGCCGAGCTTGCCGCCGCCCACGGCATCAGCCAGGGGCTGGCGATGGCGCAGACCCACCGGGCGGTCGCATTGCGGGACCGGCTGCCCGAGGTCGCCGCCCTGTTCGCCGCCGGCCGGATCAGCGATCTGATGGTTCGCACGATCGTGTGGCGCACCCATCTGATCGTCGACGCCGAGGCGCTGGCACGGGTGGACGCCGCCGTGGCCACTTGCGCCGCCGACTGGGGTGCGTTGTCGAAGAAGAAGGCCGAACAGGCCGTCGACGCGCTGGTCGAACTCTACGATCCGGGGGCGCTGCGGCGCGCACGCACCGTAGACCGCAGCCGCGACGTGGTGATCGGATCGCCGGCCGATGAACCCGGCATCACCAACATGTGGGGACGGCTGTCCGCACCCGACGCCGCCGCGCTCAAGAAGCGTCTGACCGCGATGGCCCGATCGGTGTGCCCCGAGGACCCGCGCACTCTGGCCGAGCGGCGCGCCGATGCGCTCGGCGCGCTGGCCGACGGCCTCGACCTCGTGTGCGAATGCGGCGCCGATGACTGCCCGGCCGTCCGGAACGGTGCACCGGAGCAGAAGCCCACGCCCGACACCGTGATCTATGTGATCGCCGAGTCCGGCACCGTCGACGCCGCGAGCCAGGCCCCTGTTGACGACGACGGCCAGGCCGCTGTTGACGACGAGGGCGCCGAACCACCGGCGGCGCCACCGGCTTTCATCGTCGGACACGGCGTGTTGCCCGCACCCCTGCTGGGTCCTCTGCTCGACCGGGCCCGGCTGTGTCCGCTGCGGCATCCTGGCTCCGCACCACCCGAACCGCGATATCGGCCGTCCGCGGCACTGGAGGCGTTTGTCCGCTGCCGCGACCTCACCTGTCGGTTCCCGGGTTGTGACCGGCCGGCCGACGTGTGCGATGTCGACCACACCGTCCCCTATCCGGACGGACCGACGCATGCCTCGAATCTGAAGTGTCTCTGTCGTTTCCATCATCTGTTGAAGACGTTCTGGGCGGGCTGGAAGGACTGTCAACTGCCCGATGGCACCGTCATCTGGACGTCGCCGACCGGCCAGACCCACACCACCAAACCGGGCAGCGCCTTGCACTTCCCGTCGTTGTGCGCACCGACCGGGACACTGAATCCGCCCGACACCACATCGGCCTCCACCGCAGGGGCCTCCACCGCAGGCCGCGACGTGAAGATGCCCAAGCGGCGCCGCACCCGCGACGAGGACCGCGCCTACCGGATCGAGGCCGAACGCCGACTCAACGCCGACCTGGTCGCCGAACGCAACCGGCCCCCTCCGTTCTGAGGCCAGGGGATGTCAGAGGATTCCCGGCGCGCCAGTTCCGAACCGCCGGCCAGTTGCGGACTGCGGTTGCCGGCGACCAGTTCTCTCGTTACGGGCGGCGGCGATAATGTGTGAAGCCATCGCGGGCCGCTGCCAGCGGACCCTTCCTGTGCAGAAGGTCTGTGGCCGCCCAGTGTGCCGTAGAACGGCGACCGTGGCATACCGCCAGCCCGTTACGTTCCAGGTACTTCAGTCCTTCCTGCACCTGATTCTGTTCCAGTTTCACCGCTCTGGCCAACTCGCGCACGGTGATTCCGGAGCCCCGCTGATAGAGCTGCCGGGCGATTCTGTAGTGCTGCTCCGGTACCGGAACAGGGGGCTCCTTGGGCGGCTTCCACGTCTTCTTCGTAGGCGGCGTCTTCGCAGGCGGTCGTGGTGGAGTCGGCTTATCATCGCCGACGTACTTCCTGCAGGTTAGGCAGATATCCTCGACGGTTGTGGTGCGGTGGATGCACCCGGCAGATTCCAGTGGGGCGCCGCGCTTGCCCAGCAAAATGGGCTTGCCTTCACGTCGACGCCGACGTCGCGGCGCTGCAGGCGGAGTCGCAGCCATGCTTCACGGTAACGAACCGCGTGACCGACACAGAGAAACTTCCAGCTATTCAGTTCGTGGGGCGGTCGTGTAGCGGGTGTCGTCCGACGCCACGGTCGCAGGGGATCTCGGCCAGACGCGCTGGCCGTCGGCAACGGGGCGCAACCCAGAACCGAGGAGGGGCTGTTCACGCACGGTGTCCTGACGTCGCTTCACGGCGTCAACAACCTATGGCGTCAGCGTCGCTGATGGTGTGGCGCCCACAGGTCCACACCGTCATTGATGTTCTGATGTAGGCGATGTTCTGAGGTAGGCGGGCCCCGCGCCTACCGGATCGAGACCGAACGCCGACTCAACGCCGACCTGGTCGCCGAACGCAACCGGCCCCCTCCGTTCTGAGGCCAGGGGATGTCAGAGGATCGCCAGCGCGACAGCGCCCGCGCTGGCGACACACATCGACGGGCCGTGCGGCACCGTTCGCGCGGCGGAGCGGATCAGCGCGATGACGCCGAGCACCCCGGTCAGCAGCGGCGCGGCCAACGCGGCCAGGGTCCACACCTCGGGTCCGAACGCGCCCGTCATCCCCCCGAGTCCGAGGGCGAGTTTGACGTCCCCGGCGCCCATCGCCGCCGGAGCCAGCAGATGCACGATCAGATAGACACCGGTCAACGCCATCGACCCCAACAGCGCCGGCACCCCATGACCGGCCGCCGCGGCGGCCATGAGCACCACGACGGCGCCCGGCAGGGTGAACCGGTTCGGCAGCCGCCGCCAGCGGATGTCGCAGACGCTCAGCGTCGCCAACCACCCGAGCGCCACGACGGCGCCGGCCCACCCCATGGCCCACCCCATGGCGTCCAGGCTATGGCTGGTTCAGCGCCGCCCTCATCGCTTCTTTGGGCGCGGGCCGGCCGGTGAACAACTCGACCTGGGTGAACGCCTGATTCAGCAGCATCTCCAGCCCGCTGATCACCCGACCGCCGGCTTCGGCCACGGCCGCGGCCAGCGGCGTCGGCCACGGATCGTAGATCGCGTCCAACAGCACCGGCGTGGCCGACAGCGCCGCCGCGTACCGGGCGGCCGCATCGGCGGGAATCGTGCTCACCACCGCGTCGACCCCGGCGGCCGTGACCCCGGCGAGGTCCTGCCAACGGGCCGAGGCGCCCAGCCGCTCGGCCAGTTCCACCAACGGGGCGGCCTTCTCACGATTGCGGGCGGCGACGGTCACCTGCCGGGCGCCCGACTCGACCACCGCGACCACCGCCGCGGGAGCGGTGCCGCCCGAACCGACCACCATCACATGCTCACCGACGGCGCCCAGCGCGCCCTTGACACCGTCGATGTCGGTGTTGTCGGCCAGCCAGCCGCCGTCCCGGCGCACCAGGGTGTTGGCCGATCCGACCAGCTCGGCGCGCGCGGTGCGCTGATCGGCGAACGTCAGGGCGGCGAACTTGCCGGGCATCGTCACCGACACCCCGACCCATTCCGGGCCGAAACCGCCCACGAGCACGGGCAGCTGCTCGGCGTCGCATTCGATGCGTTCGTAGGTCCAGCCGGTCAGGCCGAGCGCGCGGTAGGCGGCCAGATGCAGTTGCGGAGACCGGGAGTGCGCGATCGGCGATCCCAGCACCGCCGCCTTGCGCGCCGAACTGTCGGGCCGCGCCGAATGATCGGGCCGCGCCGAACTACCGGGCACTGTCGAGCACACCGTTGCGCAGGGCCTCCTGGATGTTGATCAGATGCTGCTCGTAGTCGCGGGTGAACAAGGTGGTGCCCTCCATGTCGATGGTCACGAAGAACAACCAGTCCCCCGGCTCGGGCTGTTCGGCGGCGAGCAGCGCGGACTTGCTGGGCGAACAGATCGGCGTGGCGGGCAGCCCCTCGCTCATGTAGGTGTTCCACGGCGTCACCTGGCCGCGGTCCTCGTCGGTGGTGGCCACCTCCTGCCGGTCCAGCGCATAGTTCACCGTCGAGTCGAACTCGAGCTTCTGGTTCACCGCCAGCCGGTTGTAGATCACCCGCGCGACCTTCGCGAAATCCTCCGGGGTGGATTCCCGCTGCACCAGCGACGCCACGGTGAGGATCTCGTAGGGTGACATGTTGGCCCGTTCCGCGGCCTCGAGCAGACCGTTCTGCGCATACAGCGCCGCACTGGCGGAGATCAGTGTCGAGAGGGTCTGCTGCGGGGTGGCCGCCGGGTTGATGTTCCAGGTGCCGGCCGCGATCAGCCCCTCCAGCCGGCGCGGATCGTCACCCATGGCCCGTACCGCCGGCTCGGCCCAGTGCGGCACCGACAGCGCCGCCGCCGGCGCGGTGCTCGCGACCTCGCGCAACTGCTCCACCGACATACATCGCTCTTCGCCGTCGAGATCCACACAACTGGCGCGCGCGATCATGGTGAGGATGCCTTCGGTGACCCGGTCGGTCTTGACGTCGCGGGTGTCGTCGAGTTGACGGCCCTCCGGGATCACCAGTTTGCCGACCCGGTTCTCCGGATCCGCCAGCCGGGCGACCGCATCGGCCGCCGGGATCTCGGTGCGCATCTTGTAGAAGCCGGGCTGGATCGACGAGATCGCCGCATTACCGGCGGCCGCGTCCACGAACGCCTTCACGGTGGCGACCACATTGTGTTCCTGCAGGGTCTGGCCGATCGCGGTGGTGGTGTCGCCGTCGCGCACCTCGATCACCACATCGGCCACCCCGTCGCCGCGGAAATCGGTCGGGGTGCCGAACATGCTGTGCCACAGCCGCGACCCCAGGAACACCGCGCCGATCATGACCACGATCAGCACGCTCAGCGACATTCCGATGGTCAGCCGTCTCCGGCGTCGCGCCCTCGCCTCACGCATCCGCTCGGCACGGGATCGTCCGGGCCGGGGCGGTCCGACCGCCGTCGGCTGGGCCCGGTACTGCGTCCACCCGTCAGTCATCCCCTGCCTCTCCGCGCGCCGACAGCGCCGCCCGGCGCTGATCCAACCAGCCCTGCAGGATGTCCACCGCGGCCACCTGATCGATCATCGCCCGTTGATCCCGGCTGCGGACACCGGCCGCCCGCAGGGACCGCTGGGCCGTCACCGTGGTCAGTCTCTCATCGGCCAGCCGTACCGGTACCGGATCGATCCGGCGCGCCAACTCATCGGCCAACGCGATCGCGTCCTGCGCCGCGGGTCCCATCCGGTCGGCGAGTGTGCGCGGGAGCCCCACGACCACCTCGACCGCGGACAGCTCGGCCACCAGCGCGGCCAGCCGCCGAAGATGCCGGCCGGACCGTTCACGGCGCACCGTCTCCAGCGGAGTGGCCAGCACGCCGTCCGGATCGCTGGCGGCCACCCCGATCCGCACCTTGCCGACGTCTACGCCGAGCCGCCGGCCGGGACCGGGATCAGGGGGCTGCAACGCGTCCCCGGGACGGTCCGGACGGCGCTCGCGGCTGTCATCCACACCTAGCTCCGGGCAATCTCCGCGCGTAGCGCGGCCAGTGCCGCATCGATGCCCGCCGCCTTCTTACCGGACCCCTGAGCCAGGTCCACCTTGCCGCCGCCGCGACCGTCGACCTCCGGGGCCAGCACCTTGACCAGGTTGTTGGCCCGCAGCCCGAGGTCCTGGGCGGCCGGGTTGACCGCCACCACGAACGGCACCGAGCCGTCGTCGGTGGCCGCCATCAGCGCCACCACCGCCGGATCCGAGCCCAGCTTGCCGCGGATGTCGCCGACCAGGTTGCGCAGCTCACCGGCGTTCAGGCCGGCGTCGATGCGCCGGGCCACCAGCCGCACCCTGCCGACCTGCTCGGCCTGGGCCACCGCATCGCTGACCGCCGCCTTGGCGTTGGCCAGCCGCAGCCGTTCCAGTTCCTTCTCGGCGGCCCGTAGCTTCTCCACCAGATTGGCCACCCGGTCGGGCACCTCCTCGGAGGGCACCTTCAGCGTCGAGGCCACCGCGGCCATCAGCGCGCGTTCCTTGCTCAGGTGGCGGAAGGAGTCGAGCCCGACGTACGCCTCGACCCGGCGCACCCCCGAACCCACCGAGGACTCGCCCAAGATCGTCACCGGGCCGATCTGCGCGGAGCTCTCCACATGGGTGCCGCCGCACAGTTCCAACGAGAACGGACCGCCGATCTCCACCACCCGGACCCGCTCGGGGTACTTCTCGCCGAACATCGCGATGGCGCCCATCGACTTGGCCTTCTCGAGTTCGGTGATGAAGGTGTTCACCTCGAAGTCGGCCTGGACCGCCTCGTTGGTCACCTCCTCGATCTGGGTGCGCTGCTGCTCGGACAACGGGCCCTGCCAGTTGAAGTCGAACCGCAGATAGCCCGGCCGGTTCAGCGAACCGGCCTGAACCGCGTTGGGGCCCAGCACCTGCCGCAGCGCCGCATGCACCATGTGGGTGCCGGAGTGGCCCTGGGTCGCCCCGCGCCGCCACTCGGGGTCCACAGCGGCGATCACGGTGTCCCCCTCGACGAACTCGCCGGACTCCATGCTGACCCGGTGCACGAACAGTGTGTTGGCGATCTTCTGCACATCGGTGACCCGGGCGCGCGCGGCCATCGACGAACCGGTGCCCGTGATGGTGCCCTCGTCGGCGATCTGCCCACCGGACTCGGCGTAGAACGGGGTGCGGTCCAGCACGATCTCGACCTGTTGCGGAGGCGGGCTCTGCGAGCGCACCCGCGGCAGATGCGACACCACCGGCACCCGCTGACCGTCCACGAAGATACCGAGAATCTTTGCCTCGGAAGTCAATTCGTCGAACCCGGTGAACTCGGTGGGTCCGGCGTCGACCAGTTCGCGATACGCCGACAGGTCGGCATGGGCCTGTTTGCGGGCGGCGGCGTCGGCCTTGGCGCGTTCGCGCTGCTCGGCCATCAGGGTCCGGAAACCCTCCTCGTCCACCGACAGCCCGGCCTCGGCGGCCATCTCCAGGGTCAGCTCGAGCGGGAAGCCGTAGGTGTCGTGCAGCGTGAACGCGTCCTTGCCGCTCAGCACGGTGGCGCCGGCGGCCTTGGTGGCCTTGGCGGCCTCCTCGAACAGCTTCGACCCCGACGACAGAGTGCGGTTGAACGCGGTCTCCTCGGCCACCGCGATGCGGTGGATCCGGTCGAAGTCGCTGATCAGGTTGCCGTAGGCGGGGCCCATGGTGTCCCGCACCGTGGCCATCAGATCGCCGACGATCGGGCGGCCCACGTCGAGCAGCTTGGCCGACCGGATGACCCGCCGCAGCAACCGGCGCAGCACATAGCCGCGGCCGTCGTTACCCGGGGTCACCCCGTCCCCGATCAGGATCGCCGCGGTACGGCTGTGGTCGGCGATGATCCGGTACCGCACATCGTCGGAATGACTGCCCTGGCCGTAGCCCCGTGGCGCCAGGCCGGCGACCAGATCGATCACCGGGCGGATCAGATCCGTCTCGTAGACGTTGTCGACGCCCTGCAGCAGGCAGGCCACCCGCTCGATGCCCATGCCGGTGTCGATGTTCTTCCGCGGCAGCGGGCCGAGGATCTCGTAGCCCTCCTTGGCCGGCCCGGCGCCGCGCTCGTTCTCCATGAACACGAGATTCCAGATCTCGATGTAGCGGTCCTCGTTGGCGATCGGGCCGCCCTCGACGCCGTAGTCCGCCCCGCGGTCGTAGTAGATCTCCGACGACGGTCCGCACGGCCCGGGGATGCCCATCGACCAGTAGTTGTCGGCCATGCCGCGGCGCTGGATCCGCTCCGGCGGCAGACCGGCGATCTCCTGCCACAGATCCGCGGCCTCGTCGTCATCGAGATAAACGGTGGCCCAGATCTTTTCGGGATCGAAGCCGTAGCCGCCGTCGTCCACCGACTTGGTCAGCAGGCTCCAGGCGTACTCGATCGCGCCGCGTTTGAAGTAGTCGCCGAACGAGAAGTTCCCGGCCATCTGGAAGAACGTGTTGTGCCGGGTGGTGATACCGACCTCGTCGATGTCCGGGGTGCGGATGCACTTCTGGATGCTCGTCGCCCGGGTGTACGGCGGGGTGCGCTGCCCGAGGAAATAGGGCACGAACTGCACCATGCCGGCGTTGACGAACAACAGATTGGGGTCGTCGAGGATCACCGAGGCGCTCGGCACCTCCGTGTGGCCCGCCTTCACAAAATGATCGAGGAACCGCTTCCTGATCTCGTGTGTCTGCACTTCCTTGTCGTCCTGTTCTCGGCGTCCGGCGAATCCATCGACCGCCCTACAGTACCGGTACGGGCTCGGGCGCCCGTGTCGGCGCAGTCAGCCGTTTATGAAGCTCAACCGCACCGAGCGGCGCGGGTTGTCCCGATTGAGGTCCACCAGCACCACGCTCTGCCAGGTGCCAAGCAGGGGTTCACCGCCCTGAACCGGGATCGTCACCGACGGCGCCACCAGCGCCGGCAGCACGTGATCGGCACCATGTCCCGGGGAGCCGTGCCGGTGCCGGTACCGGTCATCGCGCGGCAGCAACCGGTCCAGGGTATCCACGAGATCCTCGTCGGAACCCGACCCGGTCTCGATCAGGGCGAGCCCCGCCGTCGCGTGCGGTGCGAACACATTGCACAGCCCGTCGCCGCGGCCGGCGCAGAACTCGCGTACCTGTGGGGTCAGGTCGACGATGCGACGACGTGCGGTGTCGACGTCGAGCACCTCGGTCTTCATTCCTCCAGCCTAGCGGCCCGGATCTGCAGATTCCGTTCCGGAACCTCCCCCGAACCTCCCCCGAACCTCCCCCGAACCATTGCCACGGGGCCGGCGACGGAGGACGCTGATAACTGAACCGGTGGCGCCCACCGGGGCGCTGCCCCGAGGTGACAGGGGGGGAATCGTGTTCGCACGTTCATCCACATTCATGGCGCGTCCGAGCTGCATCGACGCCGGGATCGCCCACATCCGCGACGAAGTGATGCTCCAGCTCTCGCTGCAGAGCGGTCATGTCGGGCTGTCGTTGCTGGTGGATCGGCGGTCCGGGCGCTGCATCGCCACCAGCGCCTGGGACCGCGAGGAGGCCCGCCGGGACAGCGCCGGCCCGGCCGAGCGGTTGCGGCACCGTGCGGCCGAGGTGTTCGGCAGTCCCGAGCCGAAGGCCGAGGACTGGGAGATCGCCGTGCTGCACCGGGACCACGCGGCCGGCGACGGCGCCTGTGTGCGGGCGACCTGGATCAAGCTGGTGCCCGACCAGAGGAAGCGTTCGCTGGAGTACTACCGCACCGCGGTGCTGCCCTCGGTCGAGGAGCTCGACGGCTTCTGCAGCGCCAGCCTGCTCATCGACTCGGCGGCCCGGCGTGCGGTGTCGTCGACCACATTCGACAGCCACGAGGCGATGGAACGCAACCGGGAGCAGGCCACCGCCCTGCGCACCGCGCGGCTGCGGGAGCTGGGTGCGGAGCTGCTCGACGTGGGCGAGTTCGAGCTGGCCATCGCGCAGTTGCGGGTGCCCGAGCTGGTGTGAGACCGGTTTACTGACGCCCGCGAAAGGGCACCTCCGCTGCACCTGAAAGCACTGGAGGAATCTCATGACCATCACCGGCGTCATCAGCGCAATCCTGGTGGGAATCGTCTCGGCCTTCATCGGTACCGCGATCGCCCGGGCGGTCGGCATCCCCACCGCGACCCGCGGGATCGATTGGCTGGAACTGCTCGTCCAGGTGGTCGTCGCGGTGATCGGAGTCGCGATCGTGGCGTCGCTGATGGGACGCAGAAGTCGCCGTCACGGGGTACTCGGTCACTGATTGTCGAGCCGAACCCGGCCGGTCGACCACCGGCCGGGTTCCGCTAGGGGGGCTCGCGGGGCAGCAACGGTCCCAACGGACCGAGATCGATGTTGAGATCCTCAGGTGTCAGGCCGAAATGGTCCCGCAACTCCGCCATCTTCTCCTCGAGCAGCATCAGCGTCGTGCCGATCCGCTCGATCTGCTCATCGGTGAGATCACCGGCGTCGACCCGCCGGATCGGACGAGCATGCGGTGTGCCGCACACTATTTGCTGTCTGTTTCCGGTGCACCGCGGCGGGTCCGGCCGGTCCACCACGCGGCGGGTTCCCCGGGAAATCACCGATGGTGTGCGGTGGCGCGGCGGCCGCAGGACGGTGGCAAACCGGTCAGGACCGCCCGCGCAGGCCGCGGATGATCGCACGCAACCGGTCGACCCGGCCGGCGATCTCCCGTTCGGCGCCCCGGCCGGTCGGCCGGTAGTAGTCCACGCCCACCAGGGTGTCCGGCGGATACTGTTGCGCCACAACGCCGTCCGGATGGTCGTGGGAGTACTTGTACCCCTGGGCGTGGCCGAGCCGCGCCGCGCCCGAGTAGTGGCCGTCGCGCAGGTGGGCCGGCACCAGCCCGGCCTTCCCGGCCCGGATGTCGGCCATCGCGGCGCCCAGCGCGGTGGTCACCGCATTGGACTTCGGCGCGGTGGCCAGGTGCACGGTGGCGTGCGCCAGCGTCAGTTGCGCCTCGGGCATCCCGATCAGCTGCACGGTCTGGGCCGCTGCCACCGCGAGCGGCAGTGCCGTCGGATCGGCCATCCCGATGTCCTCGCTGGCCAGGATCATCAGCCGGCGTGCGATGAACCTCGGATCCTCACCGGCCACCAGCATCCGGGCCAGATAGTGCAGAGCCGCGTCGACGTCGGAGCCCCGCACCGACTTGATGAACGCGCTGACCACGTCGTAGTGCTGATCCCCGTCGCGGTCGTAGCGCACCGCCGCCTGATCCAGGGACTGTTCGATGGTCCCGACCGTGACCCGCTCGCCCGCCTCGGCGGCCACCTCGAGCGCGGTCAGCGCACGGCGGGCGTCACCGGCCGACAGCTGCACCAGCAGCTCCACCGCGTCGTCGCTGACCTCGACCTTCCCGCCGAGACCGCGCGGGTCGTCGATGGCGCGGCGCACCACGGTGCGGATGGCGTCGGTGTCCAGCGGCTGCAGCTGCAGGATCAGCGACCGGCTCAGCAGCGGCGCGACCACCGAGAACGACGGGTTCTCCGTCGTCGCCGCCACCAGCAGCACCACCCGGTTCTCCACCGCCGCGAGCAGCGCGTCCTGCTGGGTCTTGGAGAACCGGTGCACCTCATCGATGAACAGCACGGTCTGCTCACCGCGCATCGCGGCGCGGCGGGCGGTGTCGATGACGGCGCGCACCTCCTTGACGCCCGCCGACAACGCGGACAGCGCCTCGAACCGCCGGCCGGTGGCCTGGGAGATCAGCGACGCCAGCGTGGTCTTGCCGGTGCCCGGCGGTCCGTACAGGATGACCGAGGCCGCGCCCGAGCCCTCGACGAGGCGGCGCAGCGGGGCGCCGGGCTGCAGCAGATGGTCCTGGCCGACGACCTCGTCGAGGTTGGCCGGCCGCATCCGCACCGCCAGCGGCGCCGGGGTGGTCGGTGCCCCGGGTTCCGCGGTGGAGGCCGGTTCACCGGGCAGATCGAACAGGCTGTCGGACACGCCTCAGGCTTACCACGACCGTCGGTCACTCGTCGCGCGTGTGTGGGGGCTGCTGCACGCCTCAGGTCCCGGGCGCCGTCACGAAGTCGATCAGCTCCTCGACCCGGCCGATCAGCGCCGGCTCCAGATCCATCCAGTTGCGCACCTGACCGCGGATCCGTTGCCAGGCGTGCGCGATGTCGGCCTGGGTCTGATGCGGCCAGCCCAGCGCCGCGCACACCCCGGTCTTCCAGTCGGTGCCGCGCGGCACCGTCGGCCAGGCCTTGATGCCCAACCGTTCCGGTTTGACCGCCTGCCAGATGTCGATGAACGGGTGGCCGACCACCAGGGTGTGCGCACCGAACGGTCCCTGCTCCACCTCACCGGCGATGCGGGCCTCCTTGGAGCCGGTGACGAGATGGTCGACCAGCACCCCCAGCCGCCGGCCGGGGCCGGGCCGGAACTCCGCGACGATGTCGACCAGATCGTCGATCCCGCCGAGATACTCGACCACCACCCCCTCGACCCGCAGATCATCGCCCCACACCTGTTCGACCAGCTCGGCGTCGTGGCGGCCCTCCACGTAGATCCGGCTCGGCAACGCGACCCTCGCCCGTCCGCCCCGCACCGCCACCGACCCGGATGCGGTGCGGGCCGGCGCCTTGGGCGCCTCGCGCCGCGGCGGCGTGAGGATCACCGGTTCACCGTCGATCAGATAGCCGGGCCCGATCGGGAACGGTTTGGTGCGGCCGTGGCGGTCCTCCAACCGCATCCGGCCGAACTCGATGTGCACCACCGCGCCGACGAATCCGGTCTCCGCATCCTCGACGACCAGGCCCAGCTCGACGGGACGTTCGGTGGAGCGGGGCCGCCGATGCGGATTGTTGGTCAAGACATCACTGCCATAGCGATCAGCCACCCGGGTGATCGTAGGGAAGCCCGCGATGAATAGGTCTCACCACCGCCAGCGTGTTGGCTTCGGCGCACCTGAGACCATCGGAGGGTGACCGATCTGACTCGATACGGGCCCACGGCGGTGATCGCGGGCGGTTCGGAAGGTGTGGGCGCGGAGTTTGCCCGGCTGCTCGCCGACGCCGGCATCGACCTGGTGCTGATCGCCCGCAAACCCGGTCCGCTGGAGGACACCGCCGCCGACTGCCGGGCCCGCGGTGTCGAGGTGCGCACCATCTCGGCGGATCTCACCGACCCGGCCGCGGTGCACCGGGTGCTCGCCGAGTGCGCCGGCCTCGAGGTCGGACTGCTGATCTACAACGCCGGCGCCAACACCTGCAGCGAGGAGTTCCTCGACGGCGAGCTGGCCGACTTCGACAAGGTGCTGCGGCTCAACATCGACACCATGCTCACCCTGGTGCAGCACTTCGGCCGGCCGATGCGGGAGCGGCGCTCCGGCGGCATCCTGCTGGTCGGGTCGATGGCCGGCTACCTCGGCTCGGCCCGGCACACCGTGTACGGCGGGGTCAAGGCGTTCGGCCGGATCTTCGCCGAGAGCCTGTGGCTGGAGCTGCGCGACCACGGTGTGGACGTCCTCGAACTGGTACTCGGGGTCACCCGTACCCCCGCGATGGAGCGGGCCGGGCTGAATTTCGATGTCCCCGGGCTGCGGGTGGCCGATCCCGCCGATGTCGCCCGCGAGGGTCTCGAGCGGCTGCCGCACGGTCCGGTGCACGTCGCCGGCGGGAACGCCGAGGACGTCGCCCGGCGCAACGATCCGGACCGGGCCAAGGTGGTGCTGGGTGCCCACCGGTTCGTGCAGAAGCTGATCGGGCAGGCCTGACATGCGCATCGGGATCTCCACCCCGGTGGTGATGCAGATGCCCGGCGTGGCCTCGGACTGGGAGCGCACCGCCGGCCCCGACGAGCTGGCCCGCGTCGCGGCCGCCGCCGACGACCTGGGATTCGAGTTCCTCACCTGCGCAGAGCATGTCGTGGTGCCGGAGGCCGACGCCGCGGTGCGCGGTGCGACGTACTGGGATCCGGTGGCCACGTTGGGTTTCCTGGCCGCCCACACCACAAGGATTCGGCTGGCCACCTCGGTGATCGTGCTCGGCTACCACCATCCACTGGAGGTGGCCAAACGGTACGGCACCGTGGACCGGCTCAGCGGCGGGCGGGTGATCCTCGGCGTCGGTGTCGGATCGCTGAAGGCCGAGTTCGATCTGCTCGACGCCGCGTGGTCGGACCGCGGCGCCCGGGCCGACGAGGCGATCCGGGCGTTGCGGGCGTCACTGTCGCAGAGCCGTCCGCACCATGACGGCGAGCACTACCGCTACTCCGGGTTCATCGTCGAACCGTGCGCGGTGCAGGACCGGGTGCCGATCTGGGTGGGCGGCAGGACGCGGCGATCGCTGCGCCGGGCGGTGACGCTGGGTGACGGCTGGATGCCGTTCGGGATCAGCGCCGCCCAGATCTCCGAATGGCTCGGCTCGGTTGAACTTCCGGACGGCTTCGAGGTGGTCCTGGCGACCTCGGCGCTGGATCCGCTGGGTGATCCCGACGCCGCTCGCCGGCGGCTGGACCGGCTGCGGGAACTCGGTGCGACGGCCGTGACCGCGACCGTCTCGGCGACCTCGGCCGCCCACTACTGCGAACAACTCGCCGCACTGCGGGATCTGGCGATGGGAGACGCGCTGTGAGTGACCGGGAGAGCCGAGACCGGCTGGCCGCGCTGGAACGGCGGTTGCAGCGGATCGAGGACGAACGCGCGATCGAGCGGATGATCGCGTCCTACGGTCCCCTGGTGGACGCCGGGGAGGCCGACGCCGCTGCGGAACTGTGGGCCGTCGACGGCGGTTACGACGTCGAGGGCTGGCCGATGCACAGCCGTGCCGAGGTGGCCGCGATGGTGCGCTCGGACGCCCATCAGGGTTTGATCCGCGGCGGCTGCTGCCACTTCCTCGGTCCGGCGGTGGTCACCGTCGACGGCGACGAGGCGGTCGCGGTGTGCGACTCGATGCTGATGGTGCACCGCGACGGCCGGTTCGTGGCCGCGCGGGTCGGCGCGAACCATTTCCAGCTGCGCCGCATCGACGGCCGCTGGCAGATCACCAAACGGATCATCCGCGGCCTGGACGGCAGATCCGAGGCGCGCGAACTGCTCTCCGACGGGGTCGCGGGCCGCACCCGCTGACCGCTGGGCCCCGGCCAGCACCGCCTGGGTCTGCGTGACCCGGGCCACCGGCCTGCCACGGTCGTCGGTCAGCGTGGTCCGCACGACGATCGTGGTGCGGCCGACGTGCAGCGGTGTGCAGGACGCGGTCACGTCGCCACCGCGGACGGCGCGGAAGAACGCGGAAGAACGCGGAAGAAGGTGTCGGCGAACGCCATCAACGCACCGCCGTGCAGGATTCCGCCGGTATCGATGTCGATTACCTGACAGGTAACCGGATTCGGTCAGTCCGTCTCGGGTTTGGCGTCGATGCCGGACTCCTTGCGCTGCTCCGGGGTGATCGGCGCCGGCGCATCGGTCAACGGATCCACCCCGCCGCCGGTCTTGGGGAACGCGATGACCTCACGGATGGAGTCGAACCCGGCCAGCAGCGCGGTGATGCGATCCCACCCGAAGGCGATGCCGCCGTGCGGTGGCGCCCCGAAGGTGAAGGCGTCCAACAGGAATCCGAACTTCTCCTGCGCCTCCTCCGGACCGATGCCCATCACGTCGAATACCCGCTCCTGGACGTCGCGGCGATGGATACGGATGGAACCGCCGCCGATCTCGTTGCCGTTGCACACCAGGTCGTAGGCATCGGCCAGCACCACGCCGGGATCGGTGTCGATGCGGTCGACGAACTCCGGTTTGGGTGCGGTGAACGCGTGGTGCACCGCGGTCCAGGCGCCCGAGCCGACCGCGACGTCGCCGTGCGCGGCCGCCTCGTCGACCGGTTCGAACAACGGCGGGTCCACCACCCAGGTGAACGCCCAGGCGTCGGGGTCGATCAGATCGAGACGTCTGGCGATCTCGTTGCGCGCGGCGCCCAGCAACGCCCGGGACGACTTCGGCGGCCCCGCGGCGAAGAACACACAGTCACCCGGCGCCGCGCCGACGTGCGCGACCAGTCCGGCGCGTTCCTCGTCGGACAGATTCTTGGCCACCGGACCGCCCAGCGTGCCGTCCTCACCGACCAGGACATAGGCCAGCCCGCGCGCGCCACGCTGTTTGGCCCACTCCTGCCAGCCGTCCAGGGTGCGCCGCGGCTGCGACGCACCGCCGGGCATCACCACCGCGCCCACGTACGGCGCCTGGAACACCCGGAACGGGGTGTCCTTGAAGAACTCCGTGCACTCGACGAGCTCCAGCCCGAACCGCAGATCGGGCTTGTCGGTGCCGAACCGGCGCATCGCCTCGGCGTAGGTGATCCGCGGCAGCGGGGTCGGGACGTCGTAGCCGATCAGTCTCCACAGCGCGGTGATGATCTCCTCGGAGACGGCGATGACGTCCTCGGCGTCGACGAAGCTCATCTCCATGTCGAGCTGGGTGAACTCCGGCTGCCGGTCGGCGCGGAAGTCCTCGTCGCGGTAGCAGCGGGCGATCTGGTAGTAGCGCTCCATCCCGGCGACCATCAGCAGCTGTTTGAACAGCTGCGGGCTCTGCGGCAGGGCGTAGAAGGTGCCGGGCCGCAGCCGCGCGGGCACCAGGAAGTCGCGCGCGCCCTCCGGGGTGGACCGGGTGAGGGTGGGGGTCTCGATCTCGACGAAGTCGTGCCGGGCCAGCACCTCGCGGGCCGCGGCGTTGACCTTGGAGCGCAGCCGCAGCGCGTTGCCCGGCCGTTCCCGCCGCAGGTCCAGATAGCGGTACTTGAGCCGGGCCTCCTCGCCGGGGGCCTCGTCGAGCTGGAACGGCAGCGGCGCGCACTCCCCCAGCACGGTCAGCTTGGTGGCGTTGATCTCGACCTCGCCCGTCGGGATCTCCGGGTTCTCGTTGCCCTCCGGGCGGATCTCCACCACCCCGTCGACGGCGATGCAGTACTCGGCGCGCAACCGGTGCGCCTGCTCGAGCACCTCACCCTCGCGGAACACCACCTGCGAGACCCCCGACGCGTCGCGCAGATCGATGAAGATGACGCCGCCGTGGTCGCGGCGCCGCGCCACCCACCCGGCCAGGGTCACGGTCTGGCCGGCGTCGGTGGGCCGCAGTGAACCGGCGGAATGACTGCGCAGCACGAAAACTCCTGTTGATGGCCGGACGATCGGGACTGCCACAGTCTAGAGGTGGCCGGGTGAGCGGAATCCGCGGCTCAGTACACGCCCTGCCAGGCCGTGCGCCGGACCACATCGGGATCGTCGGCGACGAGGTCCTCGCCGGTGCGGATGAGGCGGGTGCGCCGCCGCCCGGTGTCGTAGCGCGGCCAGTCGGACCCGGGGTGACCGTCGGTGGCGAAGGCCAGCCAGGCGCGCTGCATGCGCCGCCCCACCGCCGGCGTCCGGCGGGCACCGAGCGGGTGCAGCCGCCGGCCCGGGTACGACGCATAGGTGTGCTGGATGTGCACGATCTCACTGCCGTGGGTGGCGCCCAGACCGAGTGCCCGCAGGGCCGGCGGGGCGTGCTCGAAGCGGTACAGGTAGGTCGGGGCGTGTGCGCTGTAGGCGTCGGCGAACGCCCAGGTCGGCGCGGCGAACATGACGTCGGCGCCCACGGCCACCGCGGCCCGGCGGCGCGGATATCCCGGGTAGGCGGCCAGCACGGTGTCGCGGGCGTGCGGCGCGTGGCGCCGGAAGTAGTGCTCCACCCGGTCGGGGGTGGTGGGCAGCATCGGCGGCCGGCCCCAGGCGAACATCGACGCCTCATCGCTGTTGGTGCCGATGATCAGCGGCACCGGGTGCACCGTCCCGGCCCGGGCCGCCGCGATCGGATGCCGCGGCAGCAGGTCCACGCCGTGGGTCAGGCCGTACGCCAGGGCCGGACTGTCGGCGATGCTGTCCAGCTGTACCAGCCCGGCCGCCCGGCGCAGCGCACGCTGCGGCAGTTCCCGGATGTCGTCGACCCCGACACCGAGCCGCTCGACGAAGCGGGCCGCCCGTCCGGCGCGCAGGTCGGCATCGGCGATCAGCGGCAACGCCGGGCTCTGGGCGATGGCCCGGTGGAACAGCCCCCGCGCGGCCGGGCTGGCCAGCAGCGCGAGCACCGATGTGGCCCCGGCGGATTCGCCGAACACGGTGACCCGGCCGGGATCGCCGCCGAACGCGGCGATGTTGTCGCGCACCCACCGCAGTGCGGCGACCTGATCGCGCAGCGCCAGGTTGTCGTCGAAGCCGGCGCCCAGGCCGCTCAGTTCGAATCCGCCGAACACCCCCAGCCGGTAGGTGACGTTGACCACGACCACATTGCCGTTGGCGGCCAACCGGGAGCCGTTGTAGAGCTGCAGATGCCCGGCGCCGTACACGAACGCGCCACCGGGAATCCACACCATCACCGGCAGCGATCCGCCGGGATCGGGTGACCAGACGGTCAGCGTCAGACACGCCTCGTCGCGGATCCTGGGGTCGTCCTTACCGCCGCCGACGAACGACCTGCCCTGGGGCGGGATCGGCGCCGGTTCCACCGCGTCCCGCACGCCCGACCACGGCCGCGGCGGCTCGGGCGCCCGGAACCGCAGGTCCCCCACCGGTTGTCGGGCGTACGGCACACCCCGCCACACCGCGACCCCTTCCGCGGCCTGTGCGGGGACGTTCTCGTAGCTGCCGCGCAGCCGCCCCAGCGGCGTGTCCGCGATGGGCGAACGTTCGACGACGGCGGTCACACCGGCATGGTAGTTGTGGGACGCTGAACCCATGACCTTCAACGAGGGGATGCGCATCGACACCAGCACCACGTCGACCGGCGGCGGGGGCGGTGGCCGGCGGATCGCCGTCGGCGGCGGTATCGGCGGGTTGCTGGTGGTGGTGGTCGCGTTGCTGCTCGGTGTGGACCCCGGCACCGTCACCCCGCAGCAGCAGCGGCTGGACCCCGGCGGCGCGGCCTCCGAGGGCTTCGACCTCAGCCAGTGCCGAACCGGCGCGGACGCCAACCGGCTGGCGGAGTGCCGGGTGGTGGCCACCGGGAACTCGCTGGACGCGGTCTGGGCGCAGCTGCTGCCGGGATATCAGCGCCCGCGCATCATGCTGTTCACCGATGCGGTGAACACCGGCTGCGGAGCGGCGACCAGCGATGTCGGACCGTTCTACTGCCCGGCCGATCAGACCGCGTACTTCGACACCGGCTTCTTCGATGTGCTGCGGGATCAGTTCGGTTCCAGCGGCGGGCCGTTGGCGCAGGAGTACGTGGTGGCCCACGAGTTCGGGCACCACGTGCAGAACCTGCAGGGCACGCTCGGCCGGGCGCACGGTCCGGCCGCGCAGGGCCCGCAGGGGGCCGGGGTGCGCACCGAGTTGCAGGCCGACTGCTACGCGGGGGTGTGGGCGCATTACGCCGCCATCACCGAACAGGAGGACACCGGGGTGCCGTTCCTCGAGCCGCTGAGTGATCAGGACATCGCCGACGCGCTGTCGGCCGCCGCGGCGGTCGGCGACGACCGGATCCAGCAGGCGGCGACCGGCCGGGTGAGCCCGGAGTCGTGGACGCACGGGTCGTCGGCCCAGCGGCAGAAATGGTTCACCGTCGGCTACCAGACCGGCGACCCGCAGCGGTGCGACACGTTCGCGACCGATGACCTCGGGTAGGACCCCGACGGCCGTCGACGCCGCCGCCGAACGCCACCTGGCGCGCTTTGCGGCGCTGGACCCGTGCGCGGCCACCGAGATGGGTCTGGCCGGCTACGACGACCAGATCACCGACTACTCCCCCGACGGGGTGCGGGCGCGCGCCGAACTGGCCCGGTCCACGCTGGCCGAGGTGGCCGCGCTGGAACCGGCCGACGACGTCGACGTGGTCACGTTGGCGGCGCTGCGGGAACGGCTCGGCACCCAGGTCGAACTGCACGAGGCCGGACTCGATGTCGGCGAGCTGAACAACATCGCCTCACCGCTGCAGACCATGCGTGACGTGTTCGACCTGATGAGCGCCGACACCGAGGAGGACTGGGCGCTGATCAGCACCCGGCTGTCGCGGCTGCCGGACCGCGTCGCCGGGTACGCCGAGGCGCTGCGGACCGCCGCGAACGGCCCGCAGCCGCCGGCCATCCGCCAGGTGCGCCGCGGCATCGAGCAGGCCGGCCAGATCCAGCGGTTGTTCGTGGAGATGGCGACCGACGCGCCGGTGCACGACCCGACACTGCGGGCCGAGTTGCTGCGGCACGCCCGGGCCGCGGCCGCCGCCTACCAGGGGTTGGCCACCGTGCTGGCCGAGGAGATCGCCCCGCGGGCCCGCACCCGCGACGCCTGCGGTCGCGACGCCTACCGGTTGTTCTCCCGCTGGTTCCTCGGCGCCGCCATCGACCTCGAGGAGACCTACGAGTGGGGCCTGGAATTGCTGAAAAGCATTCAGGCCGAGCAGGAATCGACCGCCAACCAGCTCTACCCCGGCGTCTCGGTCGCCGAGGCGCTGGACCGGTTGGACACCGAACCCCGGTATCTGGTGCGCGGCACCGATGCGCTGCAGGCCTGGATGCAGGACCTGTCCGACCGGGCCGTGCAGGCGCTGGCCGATCACCACTTCGACATCCCGGAGCCGCTGCGCCGGCTGGAATGCCTCATCGCGCCCACAAACACCGGCGGCATCTACTACACCGGCCCGTCCGAGGATTTCAGCCGGCCCGGCCGGATGTGGTGGTCGGTGCCGCCGGGGGTGGACACCTTCCACACCTGGCAGGAGACCACCACGGTGTTCCATGAGGGGGTGCCGGGGCATCATCTGCAGATCGGCCGCGCGGTGCTGATGTCCGACCGGCTCAACCGGTGGCGCCGGCTGGGCTGTTTCGTCTCCGGCCACGGTGAGGGCTGGGCACTCTACGCCGAACGGCTCATGGCCGAACTGGGCTGGCTCGACGACGCCGGAGACCGCATGGGAATGCTCGATGCGCAACGCTTCCGGGCTGCCCGAGTGGTCATCGACATCGGCGTGCACTGTGAGCTGACCGCACCGGACGGCACGGTGTGGGATGCCGCCAAGGCGGCCGACTTCCTCGCCCGGCACACCGTGCAGACCGAGGAGAAGCTCCGCTTCGAACTCGACCGCTATCTCGGCTGGCCCGGTCAGGCGCCGTCGTACGCGGTGGGACAACGGATCTGGCAGCAGCTGCGGGAGGAGATGACCGCGCGCGGCTGGCCACTCAAGCAGTTCCACAGCCGCGCACTGGATCTCGGCGGGCTGCCGCTCGACGTGCTGCGGTCGGCCCTGCTCGACACCGGGGCCGCCGATGGCTGAGCCCTCGGCCGAGCCGGTGCGGGCCGTCGAGGTGACCGCCGAATTGAGCCTGCTCCACATCGACGGCTGGCAGGTCTACGTGTGGCGGGACGGGGACGAGGTCACCGTGATCGACACCGGCCAACCCGGATCCGGTGCGCGGATCCTCGCCCACACCGGAACGGTCACCCAGGTGGTGCTGACCCACGGGCATGTCGACCACTGCGGGTCGGCCGCCGAACTGCAGCGGGCCACCGGGGCGTTCGTGGCGGCGGGTGCCGGGGACACCGACGCGATCCGGGCCGGCGCCGCGCTGCCACCACCGGTGTTCGAGGACTGGGAACGGCCGATCCACGAACAGGTCGCCGCCGGGCTGCCCGAGGCCGCGCCGGCGGTCACGGTGCACCGCGACCTCATCGACGGCGATGTGCTGGATTTCGGCGGCGGTGCACGGGTGCTGGCGGTGCCCGGCCACACCGACGGCAGCATCGCGATCCATCTGCCCGAACACGGGGTGTTGTTCACCGGTGACACCGTCGCCAACGTCGGCACGCTGTCGTTGGGGGTGTTCAACCGCGACCGGGCCCGCACCATCGAGGCGTTCCGCCGGCTGGCGGCGCTCGACGTCGAGACCGTCTGCTTCGGGCACGGCGACCCGATCGTCGAGGGCGGCGGGCACCGGCTCCGCGAAGTCGCGGCCGAACTGGGCTGATCTCACCGTCTCTCACCGTCTCTCAGCGTTGATGTCGACAACCTCGCGCTGCAGGCGCCGGTGTGGTCTTGACAAGCCGGGTGGCCACCGGCGAGGTTGGGTGTGGTGGCGGCATCGAAGAAATCCTCAGCTGACAACCCGGCCGGGCCGAAACTGCTCTCCGGCGGCAACCCGCAGATCCCCAAGGGCGACGGCGACGGCCCGGTGCAGGCGTACATCGCAGCGATGCCGGGCTGGAAACGACCGCTCGGTGAGCATCTCGACGAGCTGATCGGGCGGACCGTGCCCGGCGTGCGCAAGGCGGTGAAATGGAACCAGCCGTTCTACGGACATCCCGACAGCGACGGCTGGTTCTTGGCCTTCCGCTGCTACACGAACTACGTGCAGCTGCAGTTCTTCCGCGGCACCTCGCTGGAGCCGGTGCCGCCGAAGGCGTCCAGACATCCGGAGGTGCGCTACCTCGACATCCGCGCGGACGACGAGCCCGACGACCGTCTGCTGGCGTCCTGGGTCGAACAGGCCGCCGCATTGCCCGGCGAACCGATGTAGCGGAGATCCAGCGGGCTACAACCGGGCCTGCTCCTTGATCGCGGCGTCGATCTTGCGCAGCGGCCGGATCAGCGCATCCTGGGTGAAGGACGCGATCAGCTCGCCGGCCTCGGTGTGCACGGTGCCGCGGACATAGGACATCCCGGCGCCCACCTGGGTGCTCTCATGGCTGTAGAGCAGCCAGCCGTCCCAGCCGGCCGGTTCGTGGAAACTCACCGAGATCGTCATCGGCGCGGTGGACACCGTCACATGCGATTGGGCGGTGCCGATCCCGTCGTGAGCGCGCATCGTCGTCGAAATACCGAGGTGGCCGGTGAAATACGCCAGCAGCGCCTTGGCCAGATCGCTCCGCTGCGGCACCGGGTCATAGTGCAACCAGGCGTGGATCTCCGGCGGGCCGACCTCGTCGGGACTGTTCACGTCGACGATGTCGACGAGTTTGACCTGACGGCCCACCATCGGCATGTCGCAGACATTGGCCTCGTCCGGGCCGACGACCTGCGGGCGCGGCAGATGATGCCGGATGACGTCCTCACTCGGCACATCGGCCAGCACGGTGACGGTGACGCACCGCTTGCCGTTCTGCGAAGCGGTCACCACCGCGGTGGCCGTGGACCGGCCCTCGCTGATGACGTCGATGTCGAATTCGATCGGCGGGCCGACCAGCACGACCCGGGCGAAGACCGCGTACGCCGAGCGGATCGACTTGTCCCCGAAGCGTTTCGCCGCCGCCACGAGCGCCGCCGACAGCACCTGGGAGCCCTCCACCACCTGCCGCTCGTCGGTGCCGGCGATACCGGACGGCGCGGTGAACCGGTTCTCCCCGGCGGGTTCCACGTCGAACAGGTCGAGCAGCATCTGCAGTGTCCACTCCGTACGCTGCGTGGTGGACTCCTCAGTGGAATGTGTTGTCATGCTTGTCCTTTCAGATCGTGTGGACTGTTCAGCGGGCCCGGATCACGGTGTCGGCGAATTCGGCGAGCGTCTGCGGTTGCGCGAAGTCGGCGAACCAGACGTAGAAGCGTTCGACTCCCTGCGCCGCCAGCGCGCCGAAGTGGTCGGCCAGCTCAGCGGCGTCACCGCACCTCAGCCCGTCACCGAGGTGGCCGAACCGGCGCCGGCTGACCTCGGTGACCGCGTCGCGGTCGGCGTCCTCGCCGACGAACCCGACCATCTGCTGCACCGACGCGCGCGCCGAACCGATGGTGGGCAACAACTCGGGCAACCGGTCGAGTTGATGTGACGGGACATTCCACCAGTGCGCGTACTGCCGAACCAGCTCCATGGTGCGTTTCCCGGTTCCGCCGAGCACCAACGGGATCGGGTGTTCGGGGACGGGCTGCTGGACGAGGTCGTCGTGGTCGTCGGCGCCCCAGTATCGGGGCAGCAGTTCCAGTGTGCGGGCCAGCCGGCGCACCCGCGCCGGGGCGTCGTGGCCGTCATCGATGCCGAACCGGTCGAACTCTTGGGGCCAGGAACCCCAGCCCAGCCCGAGTTCGAACCGGCCGCCGGTGGCCGCGGCAAGCGTGACCGCCTGCTTGGCCAGCACCGCCGGGTGCCGGAAGGCGTCGCACAGCACCAGATGGCCGATCCGCAACCGCTCGGTGTGCGCGGCCACCCACGTGGCGACCGTCATGGCCTCCCAGATCCCCTGGTGGGTGGCGCCGGGCGCCTCCAGATGGTCGATGAACGCGATCCCGTCGAAACCGCTCGTCTCGGCGACCCGCGCCCGCTCGACGATCTCGGCGAGACGGAACCGCACCTGCGGCAGGAAGAGGAACCATTCGGCCACGAGGCAACACCTTAACGCCGATCTTCACAAACGGTAACGTCATTCTCATGGCGAATCCGACCAGCGCCGACACCGAGTCGCGGGCCGACCGGTTCCTGCGTTCGGCGCTGACGATCCTGGGCGAGACCGGCCGCACCGACTTCACCGTGCTCGAGGTCGTGGAACGCTCGAAAACCTCGCTGCGGTCCTTCTACCAGCACTTCTCGACGAAAGACGAGTTGCTGCTGGCACTGATCGACACCATCATGGCGGAGTCCGCCGCCCGCTGGCGGGCCGAACTCGAGGGGCTGCCCGCGGCGCAGGCGCTGCGCACGCTGATCGAACGGATCTGCACCCCGGCCGGATCCAGCAGGCAGGACTACATCAACCGCGGTCTGACCTCGTACAACGACCGGCTGGCCGACACCCTGCCACGCGAATACGCCCGGGTGCTGGCACCGCTGCACCAGCTCATCGTCGACATCCTGCGCCGCGGAGTGGCCGAGGGCGCCTTCCGGGGTCCCGGCGAGACCGCCCCCGACGGCGGCGTCGACGCCGACCTCGACGCCGTGGCCGCCCTGATCATGCAGACTGCGCTGGGTGCGATGCGGTTGCGTGCCCTGGGCGCCGAACTCGGCGGCGCCCCGATCGACGCCGAGCTGATCTACACGTTCTGCCTGCACGGTCTGGCCCGGACCACCGATTCCTGAACCCGGTCCGTCGAACATGACTTGCCTCAGGATCGTTTTCCCTGCTACACAAGTGGTAACGTCATTACCGAATGCGGAAATCCCACTCTCAGGAGGCGAACATGCCGTCACGCGAGCTTCCCTACCCGGTGTTCGATGCCGACAACCACTTCTACGAGCCCCAGGAAGCGCTGACCAAGTTCCTTCCGGAGCACCGCAAGGGCGTCATCGATTACATCGACGTGCGGGGACGCACCAAGATCGTGGTGCGCAACCAGATCAGCGACTACATCCCGAACCCCACCTTCGAGGTGGTGGCGCGCCCCGGCGCCCAGGAGGAGTACTTCAAGTACGGCAGCGGCGGCAAGAGCTTCCGTGAGGTGATGGGCAAGCCGATGAAGGCCATCCCGGCCTTCCGCGACCCCGAGGCACGCCTGGAGGTCCTCGACGGCCTCGGCCTGGACTACACGATCATGTTCCCGACGCTGGCCAGCCTCGTCGAGGAACGGATGAAGGACGATCCGGACCTGATCCTCGACGTCATCCACGCGCTGAACCAGTGGATGTACGAGACCTGGCAGTTCGATTACGAGGGTCGCATCCTGTCCACCCCGGTGATCAACCTGTCGGTGGTCGACCGTGCGCTCGAGGAACTCGAATGGTGTCTCGAGCGCGGCGCCAAGACGATCCTGGTCCGGCCTGCGCCGGTGCCCGGCTACCGCGGCACCCGGTCGCTCGGCCTGCCGGAGTTCGACCCGTTCTGGGACGCCTGCGTCAAAGCCGGCATCCCGGTGTGCATGCACGCCTCGGACAGCGGTTACGCCCAGTACCTCAACGACTGGGAACCCGCAGACGAGTTCCTGCCGTTCCGGCCCACCGCGTTCCGGATGGTGGCGATGGGCAAGCGTCCGATCGAGGACACCATGGCCGCGTTGGTCTGCCACGGCGCGCTGTCGCGCAACCCGGATCTGCGCATCCTCTCGGTCGAGAACGGCGCGTCCTGGGTGCCGTACCTCTTCTACCAGTTCAAGGACGTCTACAAGAAGATGCCGCAGGAGTTCGCCGAGGACCCCATCGAGGCGTTCAAACGGTGCGTGTACGTCGCCCCGTTCTGGGAGGACAACTTCAAGGAGATCGCCGACCTCATCGGCATCGACCGGGTGATCTTCGGTTCGGACTGGCCGCACCCGGAGGGGCTGGCCGACCCGATCCGGCTGGTCGATGAACTCGAGGAGCACGGCCTCGATGACGAGGGTATCCGGAAAGTCATGGGCGCCAACCTGATCGAACTGTTCGGGGTGGAGAACAAGAAGGTGCACAACCCGAACGTGCCCGCGCTGGAAATCCCCGCCTGACCATGACCGACGTCGCATCCCCGGAGCGGCTGCTCTTCGCATCGACCGCACAGTCCTTCCTGGAGAAGGAAGCGTCCCTGACGCGGGTACGCGAACTCCACGACGACGGCGTCTCCTTCGACGCCGACTGGTGGCGCCGCGCCGCCGAACTCGGCTGGGCCAGCCTGCTGGTTCCCGAGGAACTCGGCGGCGGCAGCGTGTCGGGCGGCCCCGCCGGTGGTGTGGCCGATCTGGCGCTGATCGCCGAGCAGGCCGGCCGGTCGGTCGCCCCGGGACCGTTGCACCCGGTGAGCACCGTGCTGGCCGGCCTGGCCGAGGCGCCCGACCGACACACGGACGCCATCGAGGCGCTGATGTCCGGTGAGGCGGTCGCGTCGTGGGCAATCTACGCCCCGGGCCGGTCGTTCGACTCGCTCAACCCCGGCGTCACCGCCACCCCCACCGACTCCGGATTCCGGCTCGACGGTGTGTCCGACCGGGTCGAGGCCGGTGACCGCTGCGATCTGCTGTTGGTGACGGCCCACTGTGACGGTGCCGTCCGCCAGTTCCTGGTCCCGACCGACACGGCGGGTGTCACGCTGACCCCGCAACAGTCGATCGACCTGGTGAAGAGGTACGCGGCAGTGACTTTCGACGGGGTGACGGTCGATGCGGCGGCCGCCGTCGGCACCGCCGAGCAGACCCCCGCGGTGATCGCCCGCCAGACCCGGATCGCGCAGATCCTGCAGTGCGCCGAGCTCGTCGGGGTGCTCGACACGGTGATCGGATTCACCATCCAGTGGGCGTTCGACCGGTATTCGTTCGGCCGTCCGCTGGCGTCGTACCAGGCGCTCAAGCACCGGTACGCGGATCTGAAGATCAAGCTCGAGGCCTGCCGCGCGACCGCCGCCGCCGCGGTCAAGGCGGTCGGAACCCGTTCCGCAGACGCGGATTTCGCTGTGAGTGTGGCGAAGTCCTATATCGGTGAGAACGCGCCGTCCATGATTCAGGACTGCGTGCAACTGCACGGCGGCATCGGGGTCACCTGGGAACACGATCTGCATCTATTCCTGCGCCGCGCGATGCTGTACCGGTCGATGTTCGGCACGCCCGAGGAACACAACGTGCGCGTCTACACCCTGACCAAGGAAGCCGGCAGCAAGGAAGTGGAATCGGCGTCATGACGGAGACCACGACGACGTCCCAGGGCCGCCCGGCCGAGATCACCGAGACGGTCGAGGAGTTCGCGGCCCGGGCCCGGGCCTGGCTGGCCGAGAACATGCCCCGCATCGATCCGGACAACCCGCCCAACGCCGACCGCGGCGAGGAGGAACCGTGGCTTCGGGCGCGGGAACTGCAGAAGCGGTTGTACGAGGGCGGTTTCGCCGGCATCTGTTTCCCGCGCGAATACGGCGGGCTGGGCCTGCCCTATGAGTACCAGAAGGCGTTCGACGCCGAGACGGCCGAATACGAACTGCCGCTCATCCTCAACACCCCGACGTTCACGATCTGCTGCGCCACCATCCTCGACACCGGCAGCGAGCAGCAGAAGCGCAAGCACATCTCGGCGGCGATCCGCGGCGACGAGGTGCTCGTGCAGTTGCTCTCCGAGCCGAGCGGCGGATCCGATCTGGCCGGGGTCATCACCCGCGCCGACCGGCGCGGCGACAAATGGGTGATCAACGGCGCGAAGACCTGGAGCACAAGCGCTTTCGCGGCCGACTACGGTCTGCTGCTGGCCCGCACCAACTGGGACGTCCCCAAGCACGAGGGGCTGACCATGTTCCTGGTCCCGCTGGATGCGCCCGGCATCACCATGCGCCGGATCAAACAGGTCGACGGCGGCAACGAGTTCTGCGAGGAGTTCTTCGACAATGTCGAGGTCGGCGACGACGCCGTCGTCGGTGAGGTCGACAAGGGCTGGGAAGTCGCCTCCCGGCAGCTCTACCACGAACGGCGCGCGGTCGGCGGTGGTTCGGAATTCGCCAGCGGGATCGGCGCGGAGGGCAGCACCGATCAGCCGGTGGATTACGTCGCGCTGTTGGCGGCGACCGGCCAGTCCGACAGTCTGCGGGCCCAGGAGCTGGCCGGGCGGGCGCTGGTGCACCGGGCCGTGCAGGACCAGCTCGTCGAGCACGTGTACCACGCCGTGAACGACGGCACCCTGCCCCCGGCGGGCGGTTCGATCATCCGGGTCACCCACGCCGAGCACATCCAGGTGGAGGTCGACACCGCGCTGGCGCTGGCCGGGTCCGGCGGGGTGGTCGACGACAGCCGAGATCTGTTCCGGTTCGGTGAACGCTATCTGTCCCGACAGGCAGCCGCCCTGGGTGGCGGCACCACCGAGATCGCCCGCAACATCATCGCCGAACGCATCCTCGGTTTCCCGCGGGAGCCCGCGGCCGACCGGGGGATGCCGTTCAAGGACGTCAAACGCAACCGCGGTTAACCGTCCACCGGCTCAGTCGAACAGCGACGGCTGCACGGGTTCGGCCGGCTCCGCTGCGCGCGGCCGCGCCGGCAGCGGGCGTTCCCGGCGGTTCAGCCGGTGTTTCGCGATGAGCGGGACCACCCGGTCCTGTAGCTCCTCGCGGTAGCACGCCGGCAGATAGGCGCCGCGCCGATACAGCTGCCGGTATGGGGTGACGAGCTGCGGATGGGTCCGGGCCAGCCAGTTCATGAACCAGCCGCGGGTCGAGCCCCGCAGATGCAGGGCGAACACCGTCACCCCGGTGGCCCCGGCCGCGGCGATCCGGCCGAGCAGATCGTCGAGATGGTCGGTGGAGTCGGTCAGATACGGCAGCACCGGCGCCACCATGACGTGACAGTCCAGCCCGGCCTCGCGGATCGACGAGATGAGCGCGAGCCTGGCCTCGGGTGTGGGTGTCCCGGGTTCGACGGAGCGGTGCAGATCCGCGTCCCCGACCGCCAGTGAGACCGCGACGCTGACCGGAACCTGTTGTGCCGCATCGCGTATCAGCGGTAGATCGCGGCGAAGCAGGGTGCCCTTGGTCAGGATCGAGAACGGGGTGTGGGAATCGGCGAGCGCCCGGATGATGTCGGGCATCAACGCGTACCGGCCTTCGGCGCGTTGATACGGGTCGGTGTTGGTGCCGAGCGCGACGGTTTCCCGCGTCCAGGACGGGCGGCGCAGCTCCCGGCGCAACACGTCGGCAACGTTGACCTTCACCACGACCTGGGTGTCGAAATCGGTGCCGCAGTCCAGGTCGAGGTATTCGTGGGTGGGCCGGGCGAAACAGTACCGGCAGGCGTGTGAACAGCCCCGATAGCCGTTGACCGTGTAGCGGAACGGCAGCATGGCGGCGTTGGGAACCTTGTTGAGTGCCGATTTGCACAGGACCTCGTGAAACGTGATGCCGTCGAACTGCGGTGTCCGCACGCTGCGGACCAGGCCAACCCGTTGCAGCCCGGGCAACGCGCCGTCATCGATCGCGACGCTCTGACTCGCCCACCGCATACCACATTCGAACATATTTTCGATATCGAGGTCAAGTGGGGCGGCCGCTCTTGTGGACCACGTTCATCGGGCCGCCTTGATCGGGGCGCCCTTGATCGAACCGGGGTGCCGGCCAAATGCCTGTGGGCCAGCGATCTCGCTGGCCCACAGGCTATCTGGTCACTCCGATGGTCAAACTACTTCTCCCGCCGGCGGTGCTTCTCGGGTGCATCCGAGAAGGTCGGGTTCTGCACCGGGGTGTTGTCGTGCGCACGCTCAACGTGCTCGGCGACCACGGGGTGCGAAAACAGATCGGTGTACTGCAATGGAAGACCTCACATAAACATCATTCGGGCGAGTTGCCCGGAAAACACCGTTCGACGAACGGTACGAACCCATCCTACGCCTGTGCGTCCCGATGCGCTCGCTCGCGACGGCCTATGCGAGTCGATAGACGGCTGATAATTCTGCGAAGTCTCACCCCGCCTCACCGGGACTCAGGACGCAGGACGCGCCGATCGTCCGGAACCCGTCCGTGCAGCGTCTCGGTGAGCCGGCCCGCCACGGAAGCCACCCGGCGCCCCAGATCATCGACGCGTCGTCCGGTGAGCGGTTCGGGCGCGTCGACCAGGCAGAGCACCAACGCCGGCACCGCCTCGGCGGTGAACACCGCGGCGTTGATCGAGATGGGCTGATAGCGCCGCTTCGGCTCGATCTCGCCGATCAGCACATCGACGGTGGGTCGCCCGGCCACTGTTCGCAGGGTGACCGTCTGCCGGCCCCTGCCCAGCGGCCCGCCGTCGCCCCTGACCTCCGCCACCGCGTCGGCCAACCGCCGCTCCTGCTGATCGAGGCATTCCACGGCGAAACCGCGCTTCCGGACGAGCTCCAGCACCGGTCCGTACGCGGCCTCCACCGCGTCGGGGTCGACACCGAATTCCTCCGCCCCCGCGCGATACCACTGCCATCGTGCGTCCTCGGAAAACCACGCCGCCACAACGGAACCCAACGGCGGGATGATCTGCACCCGGTCCCCCAACCGCAGGCCGAGCGTGCCGCGGCGACCACCGGCCGGCTGCACGATCTCCGACACCACGAGGTCGGCGCCGGAGGGCACGAAGGCCACACACGCCATATCGGCGGTGTCGGCGAGTTCCTGCATGCCCGGCCGGGCGAGGTCCAGCACGTCGAGAGCGGCCGCGGCGGCGGCGCCGATCGGCACCAGCGCGGGGCCGAGTTGGTAGGTCTTGCGGGTCGGGTGGCGGACCAGCCAGCCGGCCTCGGTCAACGCCACCACCATCGGATAACACGTCGCCTTGGCGACGCCCAGGTGGCGAGCGATGTCAGCGAGGCTGCGCCCGGTGCGGGGCTGACTGCGCAGCAGTTCGACCAACGAGACGATGCGCTCGGTCTGCGGTGAAGGACGGGCCATATGTTTGCACTATGCCACTCTTGCGATGGTATATGTAACCACATAACCTGACTTATGAGGTCTGTATCACGATTGCGGCGGAGGTTGCGGTGACAGTCAACGGCGGCGAACTACTCGCCCGGGCGTTGTCCGACGGCGGTATCACCGAGGTGTTCACCCTGCACGGCGGGCATCTCGACGCGTTCTACGTGGCATGCGGAGATCACGGCATCCGCCTCACCGACACCCGCCATGAGTCCAGCGCCGGGCATGCAGCCGACGCATATGCCCGGCTGACCGGGAATGTGGGCGTCTGTGTGGTGACCTCCGGTCCCGGGTTCACCAACGCCTACACCGCGATCGTCAACGCCTACCTGGACCGCACCCCGACGCTGTTCATCGTCGGCGCACCGCCGCTGCGGGAGACCGAGACCAACCCCCTGCAGGGCGGCTTCGATCAGGTCGCGGCGGCCGAACCGGTCACCAAATGGGCGTACCGGCTCACCGAGGCCCGCCGCATTCCAGAGATCGTCGCGCTGGCCATCCGCAAAGCCACCTCCGGCGCCCCCGGGCCGGTGCTGCTCGAAGTGCCCATAGACGTGATGTTCGGCCAGACCGACGCGGCCGCCGTGCGCCGCCCGGCGACCGGCGCCGTCCCGAGCGCGCCGGCGCCGGACCGGGCCGCGGTGCAGCAGGCCCTCGATGTGCTGGCCGAGGCGAAGAACCCGGTGATCATCAGCGGCGGCGGGGTGGTGTTCGCCCGGGCCGCCGAGGAGCTGGTCTCCTTCGCCGAGACGGTCGGGGTGCCGGTGTTCTCTCCGGGCAAGTCCGACGGCGCGATCCCGGCCGGGCACCGGCTGGCCGCCGGCGGTCTGCTCGCGCTCGGCGCTCTGCCGATGCTCGGCGCCCCCACCCCCGACGTGGTGTTGCTGCTGGGCGCGCGGACCGGGATGTTCACTGGCGGACGCGCCAGCATGTTCCCCGGCGCCCGGATCATCCAGGTGGATCTGGACGCCGCCGAGATCGGCCGCATGCACGATGTGGCGGTGCCGATCGTGGCGGACTGTCGCGCCACCCTGGAGGCCCTCACCGCGGCCGCGGCCGAGCGCAGCTGGCCGGACTGGTCGGAGTGGGTCTCGGTGGCGACCGGTGCGCAGCGGTTCCACGAAGCGCTCTACACCGACGACACCACCGCCAGCGGCCGCATCCACCCCTACTTCGCGGCCAAGGCCGTCGTCGAATCATGCCCGCCCGGGACGATCTTCGTGCTGGACGGCGCGGAAGCCCCGGCGTGGGCGGAGTTCTTCGCACGCACCGAGATCCCCAGCGGTGTGCTGCGGCTGGGCTATCTGGGCGCGCTGGGGGTCGGACCGGGCTTCGCGATCGGCGCGGCCCGCGCCCACCCGGACGCCCCGGTGGTGCTCATCACCGGCGACGGCGCCGCCGGGTTCCATCCGCAGGAGTTCGACACCATGGCCCGGCACGGCATGCCGGTGGTGACCGTGGTGTTCAACAACGCGGTGTGGGGCATGTCCATCCACGGCCAGCAGGCGGTGTACGGCGAGAAGTGCGCCGTGGTCACCGAACTGGCCGACAGCGCCTACGAGAAGGTCGCCGAGGCGTTCGGCGGCCACGGCGAACGGGTGCGCACCGCCGACGCCATTCCGGACGCGATGAGACGCGCGCTGTCCGCCGGCGTGCCGGCCTGCCTGAACCTGGAGATCGATCCCGCGGTGGTGCACCCGCTGACCACGATGATGCTCGGCGACGTCAAAGCCACCGACGAGATCGTCATCCCCTACTACGAGAACCTGCCGCGCTGACCCCGGCTCACCAGGGCTTCAGCGCACACAACGCGCTGGTGTCGCCGGCCTGCTCGACGACCACTTCACCGTCGATGGCGATCTCGCACCGCGGGGTCGCCGATCCGGTGTACCGCGCGGCCGCGCCCGCGCTGACATAGGCCCAGCTGGTGTCGTTCAGGGTGGTCTCGAAGACCCAGGGCGCGCCCGGCACGATCGTCACGCGCTCATTGCGCAGGTATGCGTTCGGGTCCGCGTCGTAGCTCGCCTGGCTGTCCGGTTCGGTCGCCAGGTAGTAGAGGCCGACGGTGGCCTCCTGACCCGTCGTGACGGTGTACCGAACCACCCGTCCGTCCTGCCCTTCCGGCTCGGCGCCGGCGATCGCGGGGCTGGACATGAGACCCGCGGCGACCAGTGCCGCCGCGCCGACCGTGGATGCCACTTTTCGCATACCCCTCACATCGAGCCATCATGCCGAATCGTTACCACCCGCGGCCACCCCCGGCCCGGACCAGACCGGCTGCGGCAGCAGGGCCGGTGACGCGCCGTCCAGCGGGGCCGCCTCGTGCGTCGACACCTCCGGCCCGACGATCAAGGTCGGCTCGCTCAATTCGCTGTCGGGCACCATGGCGATCTCCGAGGTCACCGTCCGCGACGCGATCAAGCTGGCCGTCGACGAGATCAACGCCGACGGGGGCGTTCTGGGCAAACAGATCGAACTCATCGGCGAGGACGGGGCCTCCGAGCCGACGGTGTTCGCGGAGAAGGCCGAGAAGTTGATCAGCAGCGACTGTGTGGCCGCGGTGTTCGGCGGGTGGACCTCGTCGAGCCGCAAGGCGATGCTGCCGGTGTTCGAGAGCAACAACGCGCTGCTGTACTACCCGGTGCAGTACGAGGGGCTGGAATCCTCACCGAACATCTTCTACACCGGCGCCACCACGAACCAGCAGATCGTCCCGGCCCTGGACTACCTCAAGGAGCAGGGCGTGACATCGCTGTATCTGGTCGGCAGCGACTACGTGTTCCCGCAGACGGCCAACCGGATCATCAAAGCCTACGCCCCGGCCAACGGTATCGAGATCAAGGGTGAGGACTACACCCCGCTGGGGTCGACGGACTTCTCCACGATCGTCAACAAGATCCGCACCGCCGACGCCGACGCGGTGTTCAACACCCTCAACGGAGACTCCAATGTGGCGTTCTTCCGGGAGTACCGCAACGTCGGGCTGACCGCACAGGAGATGCCCGTGGTGTCGGTGTCGATCGCCGAGGAGGAGATCGGGGGCATCGGGGTGCAGAACATCGAGGGTCAGCTCACCGCCTGGAACTACTACCAGACCGTCGACAACCCGGTGAACAAGGCGTTCGTCCCCGCCTACAAGGACGAGTTCGGCGCCGCCAAGCCGACATCGGACCCGATGGAGGCCACCTACGTCTCGGTGTATCTGTGGAAGAACACCGTCGAGAAGGCGAACTCGTTCGACGTCGACGCGATCCAGGAGAACGCCGACGGCGTGAGCTTCGACGCCCCGGAGGGCACCGTCACCATCGACGGCGAGACCCACCACATCACCAAGACCGCCCGCATCGGTGAGATCCGTCCCGACGGCCTGATCTACACCGTGTGGGAATCACCGGCCCCGATCGAACCGGACCCCTATCTGAAGTCCTATCCGTGGGCCGCCGGCCTGGCGAGCTGACCGGATGGACATCCTGATCGGACAGCTGGCGACGGGATTGAGCCTCGGCTCGATCCTGTTGCTGGCCGCGCTGGGTCTGGCGCTGACGTTCGGCCAGATGGGCGTCATCAACATGGCGCACGGGGAATTCATCATGGTGGGCTGTTACACCGCGTACGTGGTGCAGCAGATCGTCTCCGATGCCGGTGTGTCCCTGTTGGTTTCACTATTCGTCGGTTTCCTGGTCGGCGGGGCCATGGGCGCACTGCTGGAAGTCACCCTGATCCGCCGGATGTACCACCGTCCGCTGGACACCCTGCTGGTGACGTTCGGGGTCGGGCTGATCCTGCAGCAGGTCGCCCGCGACATCTTCGGCGCGCCCGCCGTGAACGTGCTGGCCCCGGCCTGGCTCGGCGGGGGCGTGGAGATCTTCGGCGCGGTGGTGCCCAAGACGCGGTTGTTCATCCTGGTACTGGCGGTGGTGTGCGTGGCGGCGCTGGCCGCGGTGCTGAAGTACAGCCCCGCCGGGCGACGGATCCGCGCGGTGGTACAGAACCGCGACCTCGCCGAGACCAGCGGCATCTCATCCCGAACCACCGACGTCACCACGTTTTTCATCGGATCGGGGCTGGCGGCGGTCGCCGGGGTGGCGTTGACGTTGATCGGGTCGACCAGCCCCACCATCGGGCAGAGCTATCTGATCGACGCGTTCCTGGTGGTGGTCGTCGGCGGCTTGGGCCAGATCAAGGGCACGGTGATCGCGGCGCTGGGGCTCGGGTTCCTCAACTCGTTCATCGAATACAGCACCACCGCGTCGCTGGCCAAGGTGATCGTGTTCGCGCTCATCGTGATCTTCCTGCAGGTCCGCCCGCAGGGGCTGTTCACCGTTCGGACAAGGAGTCTCGCGTGAGAACCGCTGTGCTCGACCGGATGCCGGGAGGGGTCCTGGGACGTTGGCAGACCTGGGCCGGGTTCGGGCTCGCCGCGCTGGTGCTGTTCGTCGTCGCACCGATGGTGTTGTCCGACTTCCGGCTCGGGCTGTTCGGCAAATTCCTGTGCTTCGCGATCGTCGCGGTGGGCATCGGGCTGGCCTGGGGCCGAGGCGGCATGCTGGTGCTCGGTCAGGGCGTGTTCTTCGGCATCGGCGGATACCTGATGGGCATGCACCTCAAGATCGCCGACGCGCAGATCTACGGCACCGGGGTGCCCGACTTCATGCAGATCGCCGGCGTGCGTGAGCTGCCCGGATACTGGGAGCCGTTCGCCTCCCCCGTCGTCACGCTCGCCGCGATCGTGGTGCTGCCGACCGGTATCGCCGCGGCGCTGGGATTCGGTGTGTTCAAACGCCGGGTGAAGGGCGCCTACTTCGCGATCCTGTCGCAGGCGCTGGCCGCGGCGCTGGCGATCTTCCTGGTCGGGCAGACCAGTCTGGGGGGAAGCAACGGCCTCAACAGGTTCCGCACCTTCTTCGGGTTCACCCTGAGTGACCCGGCCAACCGTCGGATGCTGTACTTCATCGCCGCGGCGACACTGCTCATCGTCGTCGCGGTGGCCCGGCAGCTGATGCAGAGCCGGTACGGCGAACTGCTCGTCGCGGTGCGCGACAACGAGGAACGGGTCCGGTTCCTGGGCTACGACCCGGCCAACGTCAAGGTGGTCGCCTACACCGTGGCGGCGCTGTTCGCCAGCATCGCCGGCGCGTTGTTCGCCCCGATCGTCGGCTTCATCGCGCCGTCGCAGGTGGGCATCCTGCCGTCGATCGCGTTCCTGATCGGGGTGGCGATCGGCGGACGCACCACCCTGCTCGGCCCGGTACTGGGGGCGATCGGCGTGGCATGGGCACAAACCCTGTTCTCCGAACGGTTTCCGTCGGAGTGGACCTACGCCCAGGGGCTGCTGTTCATCGTGGTGATCGGGTTCTTCCCGGCCGGGCTGGCCGGACTCGGAGCGCTGCGGTCCCGGCTGCGTCGTCGCGTCCCGGACCCGGCGGTGCCGGTGAAGCATGCGCAGGAGGTCAAAGTGGAGGCCGCGGTATGACCACGGCGGCTCGCGAACCGGTCGCCGGCGGCAACGCCGGGATGCGTGCCGAATACCTCGAGGTCCGCGGCCTGACGGTGGATTTCGACGGGTTCAAGGCGGTCAGCGGTGTCGACCTCACCCTGTTCCAGGGTGACCTGCGGTTCCTGATCGGCCCCAACGGCGCCGGCAAGACCACGGTGATCGACGCGATCACCGGGCTGGTGCCGGCCACCGGGTCGGTGAACAAGTCCGGGGTCGAACTGCTCGGCAAGAAGGTGCATCAGATCGCCCGGCTCGGCGTGGGCCGAACCTTCCAGACCGCCAGCGTGTTCGAGACGCTGACCGTGCTGCAGAACCTCGACATCGCCGCGGGAGCCGGCCGCTCGTGGCGGACCCTGCTGCGCCGCCGCGGCGCCGTGCTGCCGCAGATCACCGAGACGTTGCAGACCATCGGTCTGGCCGACCTGGCGGACGAGCCGGCCGGCACCCTGGCCCACGGGCAGAAGCAGTGGCTGGAGATCGGCATGCTGCTGGTGCAGAACGCCGACGTGCTGCTGTTGGACGAGCCGGTCGCCGGGATGAGCCACGAGGAGCGGGAGCAGACCGGAAACCTGTTGCGCCGCATCGGTGGTGAGCGCACCGTCGTCGTCGTCGAACACGATATGGACTTCATGCGCGCGTTCGCCACCTCGGTGACGGTGCTGGCCCGCGGGCAGGTGATCGCCGAGGGCACCGTCGAGGAGGTGCAGGCCAACCCGAAGGTGCAGGAGGTCTACCTCGGCACCGCCGCCGAACTGCCCGAGGAGGCGCACTGATGCTCGAACTCGTCGATGTGCGAACCGGATACGGCCGGTCGGAGGTGATCCACGGCGTCAGCCTCGAGGTGCCGCCCGACGGTGTGGCGGCGGTGATGGGGCACAACGGCGCCGGGAAGACCACCCTGCTGCGGGCCGCGGTCGGCCTGCTCAAGTGCACGTCGGGCCGGGTGTTCTTCGACGGGGCGGACGTCACCCGGCTGCGCCCCAGCGCCCGGGTGGCACGCGGGCTGGCGTATGTGCCGCAGGGTCAGCAGTCGTTCGGTCAGCTAACCACCGCGGAGAATCTGCAGGTGGTCGCCGACCGGCGGCGCGACGGCCGACGGCTGATCGATGAACAACTGGACCTGTTCCCCGGCTTGCGCGAGGTGTTGAACCGGCGTGCCGGACTGCTGTCCGGCGGGCAGCGTCAGCAACTCGCGATCGCCCGCGCGCTACTCACCCGGCCGAAGATGCTGATCCTCGATGAACCGACCGAGGGGATCCAACCGTCGGTGGTCGCCGAGATCGAGGCTGTCATCACCGAACTGACCGGCCGCGGCGGTCTGGGCGTGCTGCTGGTCGAGCAGCACATCGGGTTCGCGCTGCAGTCCGCGCAGCGGTACTGCGTGCTCGAATCGGGCCGGGTCACCGCCAGCGGAACCGGCGGTGCGGGCGCCGAGGCGATGGTCCGCACCGCGCTGACGATCTGACCGGGACCGTCGCGGGTCGCGAGCGTCCGAGAATGCACGCCCGCCGCGGCGTGTCGGGGTGCAAACACGCGCGCTCGCGGGTGGGTGGGCGGTCAGTTCAGGCGGGCGAGGATGTCGTCGAGGACCGCATCCATCGGCACGTCGACCTGTTCGCCGGAGGCCAGATCCTTGACACCGAACGTGCCGGCCTCGATGTCGCGGTCCCCCGCCACCACCGCCACCGCGGCGCCGGAACGGTCGGCCGCGCGCATGGCGCCCTTGAGCCCGCGATCGCCGTAGGCCATGTCCACCCGTATTCCGGCCGCGCGCAACTTCGCGGCCAGCACCGCCAGCTTCAGTTTGGCCTCAGCGCCGAGCGGGACACAGAACACCTGAACCCGGGCCGACTCGCCCACCTGCTTGCCCTCGGCCTTCAGGGCCAGCATGGTGCGGTCCACGCCGAGCCCGAACCCGATGCCGGACACGTCCTGTCCGCCGAGCTGGCGCATCAACCCGTCGTAGCGGCCGCCGCCGCCGATGCCGGACTGCGCGCCGAGCCCGTCGTGGACGAACTCGAAGGTGGTCTTGGTGTAGTAGTCCAGCCCCCGCACCATGCGCGGGTTGATCACATACGGCACCTCGAGCGCATCCAGATATGCCAGCACCGTGTCGAAATGCTGCTTGGCGGAGTCGGACAGGTGGTCGAGCATCACCGGCGCGTCGGCGGTCATCTCCCGGACGTGCGGGCGCTTGTCGTCGAGCACCCGCAGCGGGTTGATCTGCGCGCGGCGCCGGGTCTCCTCGTCGAGGTCCAGCTTGAACAGGAACTCCTGCAACAACTCCCGATACTGCGGCCGGCAGGTCTCATCCCCCAGCGAGGTGATCTCCAGCCGGAAGTCGGTCAGCCCCAGCGACCGGAAACCGGCGTCGGCGACCGCGATGACCTCGGCGTCCAGCGCCGGATCATCCACCCCGATCGCCTCCACCCCGACCTGCTGCAGTTGCCGGTAGCGGCCGGCCTGCGGCCGTTCGTAGCGGAAGAACGGCCCGGCGTAGCACAGCTTGACCGGCAGTGGCCCGCGGTCCAGTCCGTGCTCGATGACGGCCCGGATGACGCCGGCGGTGCCCTCGGGACGCAGTGTCACCGACCGGTCGCCCCGGTCGGCGAAGGTGTACATCTCCTTGGTGACCACATCGGTGGATTCGCCCACACCGCGGGCGAACAGTGCGGTGTCCTCGAAGATCGGCAGTTCGATGTGGCCGTAGCCGGCCCGGTGCGCGGCCCGCAGCAGACCGTCGCGCACCGCGACGAACTGGGCGGATTCCGGTGGAAGATAGTCGGGCACGCCCTTGGGCGCCTGAAATGACGACACGTCAGTCACGGATGTACACCTTCGCAGGGCAGAACTTCACAGGGGTAGACCTTCGAGGAAGGGGTTGGTGCGGCGCTCCTGTCCGATGGTGGAGGTGGCGCCGTGGCCGGGCAGCACCAGGGTGTCATCGTCGAGCACCATCAGTTTGTTCACGATCGAGGTGAGGAGATCACGCCCGCTGCCGCCGGGCAGATCGGTGCGGCCGACCGACTGCTTGAACAGGGTGTCGCCGGTGAACGCGACCTCGGTGGAGTCCCCCGCCACCCGGAACACCACCGAACCGCGGGTGTGGCCCGGCGTGTGGTCGACGGTCACCAGCAGCTCACCGAAGTTCAGCTGCTCGCCGTCGACGGCCAGTTCGATCACCTGCCTGGGTTCGGCGAACAGGGCGCCGAACAGCAGCTGCCCGATCCGGGGCCCGAAGCCCTTGATCGGGTCGGTGAGCATGAACCGGTCCTCGGGGTGGATGTAGGCCGGGCAGCCGTAGGTGTCGGCAACCTTCTGCGCCGACCAGATGTGGTCGACGTGGCCGTGGGTGAGCAGCACCGCGGCCGGGGTGAGCCGGTTCTCGTCCAGAATCCGCCGCAGCGGGCCCATCGCCCGCTGACCGGGGTCGATGACGATGGCGTCCGCACCGCGCCGCGGCGCCAGGACGTAGCAGTTGCACTGCAACATCCCCGCCGGGAAACCGGTGACCAACACGTTGACCAGTGTCCCATCGGCGAGGGTTCGAGGGTTGCGAGGGCCGGAATCGGCCGCGCCTGGCACACTCGTTGCCGACCGAGTGAGCACACGAGGAGGACTCCAGGGGTGCCGACCACCAACGCAGAGCGGCGCGAAGCGGCAAAACGCAAACTCGAGGAACAGCTCGCCCGGCGGGAGGCGAGGGCCCGCCGGAACCGGCTGCTGGCCGTCATCGGGTCGGTCGTCGCCGTGATCGCCCTGGTCGGCGCGGCGGTGTACGTGTTCGTGCTGGACCGCGACCACGCCGAGTCGGACACCACGGCGCAGTCCGAGACCCCCGACACCCAACTCGCCGGGCCGACACCGTTGCCGGCCGGCGGACCGGGCCAGCTGCCGGCCTTCAACCCGCCACCCGATCTGGGGGCCGACTGCCAGTACCCCGCCGCCGCGACACCGGCGAGCAAGGAGGTCAACCCGCCCCGCACCGGGAAGGTGCCGACCGATCCCGAGTGGGTCAGCGTCAGCATGAGCACCAACCAGGGCAATCTCGGGCTGTGGCTGGACAACGGCAAGGCGCCGTGCACCGTGAACAGCTTCGTGAGCCTGGCGCAGCAGGGCTACTTCGACGACACGACCTGCCACCGGCTCACCGCCACCCCGGCGTTGTCGGTGCTGCAGTGCGGTGACCCGACCGGCACCGGCGCCGGCGGGCCCGGCTATCAGTTCGGCAACGAGTATCCGACCAACCAGTACCCGCAGGGCGACCCGGCGCTGCAGGAGCCGGTGACCTACCCGCGCGGAGCGCTGGCGATGGCGCACTCCGCCGGCCAACACAACAACGGCAGCCAGTTCTTCCTGGTGTATCAGGACTCCCAGCTGCCGCCGGACTACACCGTGTTCGGCGTCATCGACGAGACCGGGCTGGAGACCCTGGACAAGATCGCCGCCGCCGGGATCGCCGGCAACGCGATGGACGGCGCCCCGGCCGAAGAGGTGCGGGTGACCAGCATCCTGATGGACTGAGGCCCGATCGGCTGAGCCGGGCACGCCGCGCCGCCTCTTGTTCGGGGGTCAACAGACGCGCGGCGTGCCCTAGACTCGGCGGCGTGCCCAGGAACAACCAGACGGTGCCCAAGGCCGAACGCGAGGCGGCCGTGCTCATGCGGGCCGTGGAACTGTTCAAGGCATACGGATACCGAGCGACCAGCATCGCCGCCGTCGCCAAGGCCGCGGGCCTCGCCCCGGCGGCCGTGCACTGGTACTTCCCCACCAAGGACGACCTCTTCGCCGCGGTGCTGCGGCACATGATCGGGGAGACACAACGGCGCATCGAGTCGGACCCCGACGTGGCCGGTGATCCCTATCTGGAGTTGACGACGTTCCTGGATCTGCTGGCCCCGTACCGCAGCCTGCACCGCGAGGCCTACGAACGGATGGACGACAGCGCCGCCCTGCACGCCGTGTACACCGAGACCCACGACTGGTTGCAGGAGCGCCTGATGGCCGTCGTCTCCCCCGAGCTCCCCGCAGACGTCGATCCGGCGCACGTGGTCGACGTCGCCAACTTCTTCTTCGAAGGGCTGCTGGTGAGCGTCCGCCGCGTCGACAAGCCGGCCGCGCATTACATCGACCTGGTGACGAGCGCGGTGGTCGGCGCGGCCGCTGCCCGGCCGCGAAGCGGTCAGCCGCATCCGGCCTAGCCGCTCGCGGTGGCGGACGGGCCGGACGCGCGGCGCGCCGAAAGCGCGATGCACACCACCGATCTGGCCAGCCCCTCGAAATCGTTCAGCTCCCAACCCGTCAACTGTGTCCAGCGGTCCAGCCGGTACGACACGGTGTTGGGATGCAGGTGCAGAACCCGCGCCGCCGCCGCGGTGGAGAAACCGTTGTGGGCGAAGGCGACGACCGCCTCACTGAGATGCGGGTGCTCGGCGGCGATCTCGGCTCCCCGGCCGAGATGATCGAGATGGTCGGCCGACGCGAGGACCGACGCCAAGAGCCAGTGCCGGCTGAACACGACGTCATGGCCCAGCACCGCGGCCAGCCCGGCGGCACGTCTGGCATCGCCGATCGACAGCGCCGCCCCCTGCAGGCCGTAGCGGGGCTCGCCGATTCCGAACACCCCGCCGGCGGCGTGCGGGCGGCACAGCTGCGTGACGACGCCGGTGCGGTCGTGCTGCTGGAGCACCACGAACATGCCGTCGTGCACGCCCGCGACGACCGGTCCCGCGTGGATCCGCAACCGCACGATCACCCGTTCCAGTCGATGGGGGTCGACAGAGGGCGTGAAGCCCACGGCCTGGAAGGTGCCACCGGTGTCCAGGCCCAGTCTGCCGGCCAGCACCAGAGTCTGGGCGCCGGCCGGATCGGCAGTGATGAGGTCGAGCAGTTGCGCCTGCAACCGCACCTCGTTGGCCAGCTGGCTCGTCGTCACGATCTGATGTCCGGTGGCGGCGGCGCCGCCGAGCTGATGCAGCCACCGCAGCAGCGACGGCGCGAGCGCGATGAGCTCCTGCGCCTGCTTCCCGTCGCACACCAGTCCGGCATACCGCTGCCACAGTTCCTGCAGCGGAAGCTCATACGCGCGCATCAGCGCCGAGATGTCGATCCCCTGCTCGGCCCTCCGCCGCCCCAGCCGTTCCGCGGTGATCAGGTCCGCCGGTCCGGGCCCGCGCATCTCGCGCAGACCGGTCAGGATCACCGACAGCTGATCCTGCACCGCCGCCCGATGGTCGTCGAGGGGGATCGCCGCGTAGGCCGGCAGCTCGGCACGGATGATCGCGGTCACCTGTGCGGCGATGTCCTCGAGCTCGTCGAGCATCGAGCTTGTCGCGGACCGGGCCCACCGGCTGTCCGCAGGCGACGACATGGGCATCAGTGTCACCCGGGCTCAGTGTTCGTGCAAGCCACGAACATCCGGCCGATGCGTCCGGTCACGGCGGCGCAGCCCGCTGTCGGTTCGTGGAAACCACGAATTTCCGTGGTCAAGTTGGTGGGCTTGTCCATGGCTTCGGATCCGGGTCTGCAGCACACTCAGAGTCATGGCGACGCCAGTGATCGGGACCCGGTTGTCGGGCTACCGCCTCGAGGACCGCTTCACCGCCACCACCGGAAAGGTGTTGATGACCGGGGTCCAGGCGGTGTGCCGCGTGCCGCTCGACGTCCGGCGGATCGACGACCGGCGCGGACTGGCGACCCGGGGGTTCGTCACCGGTTACCAGGGCTCACCGCTGGGCACCGTGGACTTCACCATGCGCGACATCAGCGCGTTGCTCGACGAGTGCGGTGTGGACTTCCGCCCCGGCATGAACGAGATGCTCGCCGCGACGTCGGTACAGGGCACCCAGACGGTCCCGGCGCTGGGTTCGGATCTGGCCGGCGTCACCGGCTACTGGTACGGCAAGACACCCGGTGTCGACCAGGCGCTCGACGCCATCCGGCACGGCAACCTGATGGGCACCAGCGCGGCAGGAGGTGTGCTGGCCTTCTGCGGCGACGACCCGAATGCGAAGTCGTCCACCGTGCCCGGCGGCTCGGAGACCGTGCTGCGCGCCGCGCTGGTGCCCACCCTGGCCGCCGCCGACCCCGATGATGTGCTGCGCCTCGGCCTGCACGCCGTGGCGATGTCGCGTGCGACCGGCACCTGGACGGCGCTGAAGATCAGCACCCATGTGGCCGATGCATACGGTGTCGTCACGCCGGCCGTCGAAACCTTCGACCCCGTACTGCCGCTCGTCGACGGCAAGCCCTATCAGCACACCATCACCCCCGCGCCGGCCGCGGCCACCGCGGTGGCGGCCGAACAGAATCTGCACCGGATCCGGCTGCCGTTGGTGGTGCAGTACGCGCGGCTCAACGGTCTCAACACCGTCACCGCACATTCGGACCGAGACCGGATCGGCATCGTGGCCGCCGGCCAGGTGTACGCCGAAGTCCGCCAGGCGCTGGCGGACCTGGGTCTGCGCACCGCCGCGGACTGCGCGGCCGCGGGAGTCCGGTTGCTCAAACTCGGCCTGGTCTGGCCGCTGGAGCCCGGGATCGTCACCGAATTCGCCGACGGTTTGGACGAGATCGTCGTCGCGGAGGACAAAGGACCCCACCTCGAACTGCTGATCAAGGACGTCCTGTACGACTGCGGGTGCCGCGCCGCGGTTTCCGGCACCACCGACCGCGACGGGCGTGCGCTGCTGCCGGCACACGGCGGCCTCGACGCCGAGATCATCACCCGCGCCGTCGAACCGTTGTTGCGACGGAAAGGCGCCGTGCCGCGCGGCGACGGAGCACAGGCCGCACCGGCGCCCCCGCGGGTCCCGCTGTCGCTGACCGTGGCGAACCGCACCCCGTACTTCTGCTCGGGCTGCCCGCACAACACCTCCACCAGGGTCCCGGACGGATCGGCGGTCGGAGCCGGTATCGGATGTCACGCCATGGTCTCCATGATGGATCCCGAACATGTCGGCCGCATAACCGGTTTCACCCAGATGGGCGGTGAGGGGGCGCAGTGGATCGGGCAGCAACCCTACGTCCACGCCGACCACGTCTTCCAGAACCTCGGTGACGGAACGCTGTCGCACTCCGGCCTGCTGGCCATCCGAGCGTCGATCGCCGCCGGAACCAACATCACCTACAAGATCCTGTTCAACTCCACAGTGGCGATGACCGGAGGACAGGACGCCGTCGGCGGATACACCGTGACCCGGCTCGCCGAAACCCTCGCCGCCGAAGGGGTCGAGCGCATCGTCATCACCACCGACGATCCGAGGCGCTACCGGGGCCATCGGCTGCCCCGGATCGCCACTGTCGAGGACCGCGCCGAACTGAACGCCGTCCAGGAGCGATTGCGCACCATCCCGGGTACCACCGTGCTCATTCACGACCAGCCCTGCGCCGCCGAGTTGCGCCGCGCCCGCAAACGCGGCAAAGCGCCCACGCCGCGGCGACGCATCGTGATCAACGAGCGGATCTGTGAAGGCTGCGGAGACTGCGGCCGGAAATCCAACTGCCTGTCGGTGATCCCGGTCGACACCCCGTTCGGCCGTAAGACCCAGATCCATCAGGCGTCGTGCAACCTCGACTTCTCCTGTGTGCAGGGCGACTGTCCGTCGTTCATGGAGGTGATTCCGGGGCGCGCGGTCCGCCACCGGCCGCCGCCCCCGATCGGCGCCGACGATCTGCCCGCACCCGAGCCGGCCGCGCCGGCGGACGAATTCACGATCCGGCTCACCGGAATCGGCGGAACCGGCATCGTCACGGTGGCGCAGATCCTCGGCACCGCAGCCTTTCTCGACGGTCTTCAGGTGTGTGGGCTGGACCAGACCGGGTTGTCGCAGAAAGCCGGACCGGTGGTCAGCGACGTCAAGATCCACCGATCGGGCGAAACCCTCTCACCGAGGATCACCGCCGGCGGATGCGATCTGTACCTGTGCTGCGACGTCCTGGTGGGCGCCACGCCCGCCAACCTCGCGGTGATCCGGCCCGGCCGCACCGTGGCGGTGATCAACACCGCCGAAACGCCGACCGGAGCGATGATCCGCCGGCCGGAAACGGCGCCGCCCACCCTGGATCCGCTCGTCGCCGGCATCGACGAAGCCACCCGCCGCGACGACAACCTTCGCCTGGACGCCGACCGGATCAGCCAGGAGTTGTTCGGCAGCAATCAGTTCGCCAACATGCTGCTGGTCGGGGCCGCCTATCAGGCCGGTGCCCTCCCGCTGTCGCCGTCGGCGGTCGAACGGGCGATCGAACTCAACGGTGTGGCAGTCGAAACCAACATCGAGGCCTTCCGGTACGGGCGCAAGGCGGTCAGCGCGCCCGAGGAACTCGCCGCGCTGATCGAACCCGCGGCGGTGACCGCCGCACCGGCACCACCGACCGGAACGGCAGCGACCCTGCTGGCTGCCATCGACACGTCGGCGGACGACGACCTGGCGCGCACCCTGGCCGCACGCATCTCCGACCTCATCGACTACCACAGCGTCGGATACGCCCGCCGCTACGCCGAAACGGTGTCGAAGGTGCGCACCGCCGAACGTCGCACCGGGCTCGGCCGAACGTCCCTCACCGTGGCGGTGGCCGAGAACCTGTACCGGCTGATGGCGTACAAGGATGAATACGAGGTCGCCCGGCTGGCCCTCGACCCGGACGAAAAGCGCAAAGTGACAGCACGATTCGGCGCGGACGCCAAGGTGATGTGGAAACTGCGGCCGCCGATCCTCACGGAGCTGGGGCTTTTCCGCAAGAATCCCGGTCGCAAGATCTCGGTCGGCCGATGGTTCACCCCGGTGTTCCTCGTCCTGCGCCGGGCCAGAAGGTTGCGCGGCACACCACTGGATCCGTTCGGCCACACCACGGTCCGCAAGACCGAACGGCGGCTGATCGGCGAATACCTCGACGTCGTCGACCTGCTCATCGGGCGGCTCGACTCCGCCAACTACGACGTGGCGGTCGAGATCGCCGGGCTGCCGGACATCATCCGCGGCTACGAGCAGATCAAGCTCGACAACGTCGGGCGCTACCGCCGGAGACTGGCCGAACTGACCGACCGGCTCCAGCCGACCGGGTTGCGCAACACGCCGAGCCGTTCCACCTCGACCTCCACCACGTCACCCTCGGTCAGGTAGGCGTCACAGAACGCGCCGGCGCCGCTGGGCGTCCCGGTGAGAATCACGTCGCCGGGCTCCAGCCGATACCGCCGGGAGACCGCCGAGACCAGCGTGGGGAAGTCGAACAGCATGGTCGCGGTGCGATCATCCTGGCGTAGTTCCCCGTTGACCCGCGTGCGGATCCGCAGATCGACCGGCAGCGTGAACTCGTCGGCGGTCACCAGGCACGGCCCCATCGGTTTGAAGGTCGGGAAACTCTTCGCATCGGCGATGCCGGCGATCGAGCCGCTGAGCAACGCCGACAGCTGCACATCCCGGGCGGACACGTCGTTGGCGATGGTCAGGCCGGCCACACAGTCCCACGCCCGCTCCACCGGCACGTCGTCGGCGGTGCGGCCGATGACCACGGCGACCTCCCCCTCGTAGTCCACCTGGTAGGGTGCCGCCGCGGGCACCCGGATCGCGGCGTCCGGGTCGTGCGCCGCGGTGATCGGCAACAGCTGGAAGCTCGGCTCCGTGGGCAGCCCGGAAAACTCCCGGCCCAGGGAGGCGGCGAGCTCGCGGGCCTCCTCGGCGTGGCTGGGATAGTTCAGGCCCGCGATGACGACCTGCCCGGGAGCCGGCACCGGCGCCCGCAGGGTGACGTCGTGCACCGGACGGGTGGAGGTCACCGCGGCGGTTCGGGCCGTCTCGAGATCGCCGCGGCGCAGCACCTCACCGACATCGGTGTGGTCGAGCGCGAGCAGCGACAACATGCCCGGGCTGTCCTCGCGCGCCACGCCGGCATCGGTGCTGTAGAGACGCATACGAACTCCTCGAGGGTTGTGGTGTGCCGGTCGGCTATCGCGGGGTGCGCCGGAAGGACAAGTCAGCCGTCAGGTCGACCTCGTTGACGACAAAGCCGAACCGGTTGTACGGCACGCCGAAACGGGTGCGGTCGATCGTCACCGCGGTGCTGATTTGGACGGTGTCGGGCGGGCTCACCGACACGTCGACCGGCACCGAGAGGTCGTTGACGACGTCCTTGACCCGCAGGGAGAGGTGCATGGCGTTCCGCTGCGGGGCCTCGCGGCGCAGACCCGTGACGGCAACGTCGATGTGCCGGAATCGCTGCGCGTCGAAGAAGTCGGCCGACCGCAGGTGCTCGTCGCGCCTACCCATCCCGGTCCGCAACCACGCCACCTCGATTCTCAGGGCGCCCGAGACCCGTCCGTCGGCGGACAGCTCTCCGGTTCCGGTCACCTCGGCGAAGTGGCCGCGCACCGGGAGCAGCCCCCAGATCGATCTGGCGGTGAAGGTGATGCGTGACCGGGAGGCGATGAGGTGGTATCCGCCGACGAGTTGGGGATCGTCGGTGAGGTCAGGAGCGGTCAATCGTCACAGCCCTCATCTCGAGGCGCCTTGGCCGGAGGCACTTCTCGCGGCGTCGGCGGACAGGTGGACGCCGCGCAGCGCGGAGGTCAGCTCGGCGGCGGGATCGGCGGGAAGATGCGTCGCGATCCAGGCGATGTGGCCGTCCGGCCGGACCAGAACGGCGCCGTCGTCGGCGAGGAACGTGGTGTCGGACGGGCCGGTGAAAGCGAAATCCACACCTGCGGTGAGGGTGCGCACCGGCACCGCGACATCGCGAACGCCCGCCGTCCACGCCGCACCGGCGGGTCCGGTGAGGAGGGTGAACCCGTCGCCGAGCAGATCGAGGGTGGACGCGGTGCCCTGCCCTGGTGTGATCCGGGTGATCCACCTGTGCGGCAGCCTGCCGCCGACGACCGGTGTGCTGACCGGATCGCCGTCCGAAGCGTCACCCGGGTACACGTACCCGATCTCGAGCTCGAGATGGTCGAAGTGCGGCCGCTGTTCCGGTATGGCGTTTCTGATCCGGTCGCGCACGGCGGCGGCGACCGACGGGTCGTCGCTCTCCAGTTCGGCCGCGAACTGCGGACCGGTCGGCCCGATGCCCGTGCTCGCCATCTTGAGCGCGTTGGTGACGCTGAACTCACTGTTGGCCAGGGCGACGGGACGGCGTTCGGACTCGTAGGTGTCCAGCAGCTCCTCATCCGCCCAGCCGTGCAGCACTGCGGCCAGTTTCCAGCCCAGGTTGTCCGCGTCGGCCAGGCCGGTGTTCATCCCGAATCCGCCGGTCGGGGGGAACTGGTGCGCGGCGTCGCCGACGAGGAACACCCGGCCGGCGCGGTAGGTGCGGGCGGTGGTGGCACAGAGGGTCCAGGATCCGGCCGAACGGAAGTCGATGTCGACGTCGGAGCCGGCGGGCCCGATGGCGAGCCGGATCAGCTCCACACAGCGCTGCGGATCGAGCGCCCGGCGCGCCTCATCCGTCGCGCCGAAGCCGATCGTGAACGTCCACCGGTTCTGCCCCATCGCGATGAACGTCCCCTGGACATCGGTGTTGATGATCCATTGCAGCAGCGGCGGACGCTCGCCGGTCCACTCGGACAGATCGGCGTGGAAGTAGCTGGTGACCTGATCGGCGATGAAGGGAATGCCGTCCATCTCGATTCCCAGCGCGGACCGCAGCCGACCGCCCGCTCCTTCGGCGTTCACGACATAATCGGCGCGGAAGCGCCTGGGCTTTCCCCGGGACTCGGCGGTCACCTCGACACCGGTTGCGGCGTCGGTGATCTCCACGACGCGGGTGTCATAGTCGATACGGGACATGCCCTGCCTCAGGACGGCGTCGACCATCAGCCGCTGGATGCGATCCTGCGGGCACGAGATCAGACCGACCGGCGATGCGGCACGCCGTCGCTCGATGCTCTCCACGGGTGCGTCCAGTAGGTCGATGCACCCGAGTTCCTCCCCGGACACGCTGTGCTTCCACACGATCCGCACACCCGCACCGGCGTCGAACGCCTGCTCGTCCCGCGCGATCGCGTCCGCGATGCCCCACGAGCGGAACAGCTCCATGGACCTGGTGTTGATGACGTGGGCCCGGGGATGCGGATGGATCCCGCTGTGCTGGTCGCAGACCACGCTGGGAATTCCGTTCCGCCCCAACACGTATGCCGTGGCCAGCCCGGCCGGGCCGGCCCCCACGATGAGAACCGGGGCCTGTTCGGGACCGCTCACAGCCGCACGAGCTCCTCGAAGGGTTCCCCGGCCCGGTACCGCGCCGCCAGCTCCTCCGGATCGAACAGCACCCCCACGGGGTTGGCTGCGAACTGCGGGGACTCGATGAAGCGCTGGACGTCCTCGGCGGTGGTGAAGTTGTCGACCTGTAATTCGACCTGGTTCCCGTCCGGATCGCGGTAGTACATCGATGTGGTCGGCCCATGGTTGATGCACATGATCGGTTCCACGCCTTGGGATTTGAGCCGGAAGTAGGTGTCGAGCAGATCGTCGAGGCCGACGTAGGTGAACGCGACGTGGTGCAGTCCGGTGTGCGCGTCGGTCGGCGGTTCGTCCGCGCCGGTGGCGATGAAGGCCACCCGGTGGTGCTCGTCGTCATAGGTGAGGAAGGCGAACGTGTCGTCGGCGAACGCCACCTGGGCGTCGAGCACCTTGACGTACCAGTCGACCTGCCTCGCCAGCTGACTGGTCTTGAACACGACGTGGGCGAGTTTCGACGGCGATGCCATGAGGTGAGCTCCTCGGTCCAGTCGGGTCACAGCGACCGCGAAGTGATGCGGGTCATACTAGGGAGCTCATGAATGCTAGTCAAGAGAAACGACAGCGATTTCGGCGTGCTGACGCTCGCTCAGCGAACGTGAGCACGCCGAAATCGCTCAGGCAGCGGAGGTGACGCGGTAGACGTCGTACACACCCTCGACGTTGCGCACCACGTTCAGCACATGGCCGAGGTGTTTGGGATCGCCCATCTCGAAGGTGAACCGGCTGATCGCCACCCGGTCGTTGGAGGTGGTCACCGACGCCGACAGGATGTTGACCTTCTCGTCGGCCAGCACCCGGGTCACGTCCGACAGCAGCCGGTGCCGGTCGAGCGCCTCGACCTGGATCGCCACCAGGAACACCGACGACGGCGACGGCGCCCACTTCACGTCGATGATGCGTTCGGACTGCTTCTGCAGCTCGGCCGCGTTGGTGCAGTCGGTGCGGTGCACGCTGACCCCGCCGCCGCGGGTCACGAACCCCATGATGTTGTCGCCCGGGACCGGGGTGCAGCACTTGGCCAGCTTGGTCAACACGCCCGGCGCGCCGGGAACCGACACGCCGCAGTCCTCCGGGGTGCGCTGCCGCACCGGCATCGTCGACGGGGTGGACCGTTCGGCGAGTTCGTCCTCGGCCTCGTCGTCGCTGCTCAGCCGCGCCCGCAACCGCTGCACGACATGGCGCGCCGAGACGTGGCCCTCCCCCACCGCGGTGTAGAGCGCCGACACGTCGGCGTAGCGCAATTCCCCGGCCAGCTCCGACAACGCCTCGGCGGTCACCAGCCGCTGCAACGGGAGCCCGCCGCGGCGCACCTCCCGCGCGATGGCCTCCTTACCCGCCTCCAGCGCCTCCTCGCGGCGCTCCTTGGCGAACCACTGGCGGATCTTGGCCTTGGCCCGCGGCGACGCCACGAACGACTGCCAGTCCCGCGACGGCCCGGCGTTGGCCGCCTTGGAGGTGAAGATCTCGACGACCTCGCCGTTCTCCAACTGCCGTTCCAGCGCCACCAGCCGGCCGTTGACCCGCGCGCCGATACAGCGATGCCCGACCTCGGTGTGCACCGCGTAGGCGAAGTCCACCGGGGTGGAGCCGGCCGGCAGGGTGACCACATCCCCCTTCGGGGTGAACACGAAGATCTCCTGCACCGCCAGGTCGTAGCGCAGCGACTCCAGGAACTCACCCGGGTCCGCGGCCTCCCGCTGCCAGTCCAACAGCTGCCGCATCCAGGCCATGTCGTCGATCTCCGCGGCGGCATGCGGATGCGGAACACCGTTGCGGCCGCGGGCCTCCTTGTACCGCCAGTGCGCGGCGATGCCGTACTCGGCGGTGCGGTGCATGTCGTGGGTGCGGATCTGCACCTCCAGCGGTTTGCCCTCCGGCCCGATCACGGTGGTGTGCAGCGACTGGTACACGCCGTAGCGGGGCTGGGCGATGTAGTCCTTGAACCGCCCCGCCATCGGCTGCCACAGCGAGTGCACCACCCCGACCGCGGCGTAGCAGTCCCGAATCTCATCGCACAGGATGCGCACCGCGACCAGATCGTAGATGTCGTCGAAGTCGCGGCCCTTGACGATCATCTTCTGATAGATCGACCAGTAGTGTTTGGGCCGGCCCTCGACGACCGCGTTGATCTTCGACTTGGCCAGCGTGTTGGAGATCTCCGCGCGGACCTTGGCCAGGTAGGTGTCGCGCGACGGCGCCCGGTCGGCCACCAGCCGCACGATCTCCTCGTACTTCTTCGGGTGCAGGATCGCGAACGCCAGGTCCTCGAGCTCCCACTTCACCGTCGCCATGCCCAGCCGATGCGCAAGGGGCGCAATGACTTCCAGGGTCTCCCGGGCCTTGCGCGCCTGCTTCTCCGGCGGCAGGAAACGCATGGTGCGCATGTTGTGCAGCCGGTCGGCGACCTTGATCACCAGCACCCGCGGGTCGCGGGCCATCGCGATGATCATCTTGCGGATGGTCTCGCCCTCCGCGGCGCTGCCCAGCACCACCTTGTCCAGCTTGGTGACGCCGTCGACCAGATGGGCGACCTCGGAGCCGAATTCGGCGGTCAACTCCTCCAGGGAGTAGCCGGTGTCCTCGACCGTGTCGTGCAACAGCGCCGCCACCAGCGTGGTGGTGTCCATTCCCAGCTCGGCCAGGATGTTGGCGACCGCCAGCGGGTGGGTGATGTAGGGGTCACCGGACTTGCGCAGCTGATCGGCATGCCGGCGTTCGGCCACCTCGTAGGCCTTCTGCAACAACGACAGGTCGGCCTTAGGGTAGATCTGGCGGTGCACCGCGACCAGCGGTTCGAGCACCGGGTTGATCGCGCTGCGCTGTGCCGTCATGCGGCGGGCCAACCGGGCCCGCACCCGCCGCGACGCGCTGGTCGGCTTGGGCGGCTCGACCGGCTCCTGCGGCGGCTGGACGGCCTGCGTCGACCGGGGATCGTCGGCCATCATCACCTCCGCAGTCCACTCGTGAAGCGATCAGGTACCGCCTGCCACGAGGATATCGCTCACGTCGTGTACAGGCTGCTCACCGGCAGCGGTTCCAGCGCCGCCCGGCCACCGAGCCCACCGAGTTCGAGCACCACCGCAACCCCCGACACGGTCGCGCCGGCGCTGCGCAGCAACCGCGCAGCGGCCGCCACCGTGCCCCCGGTGGCCAGCACATCGTCAACGATCACAACGCGTTGACCGGTGAGATCGATTCCCTCGGCCGGGATCTCCAGCGAAGCGGTGCCGTACTCCAGGACATAGCTCTCCGAGCGCACCGGGGGTGGCAGCTTGCCGCCCTTGCGGACCGCGAGCACACCGGTGCCCAGCCTGATCGCGACCGCGGCGCCGATCAGGAACCCGCGCGCGTCCAGCCCGGCCACCAGGTCGGCGCCGCCGATGTTCGCCGCCAGCGCGTCGGTCACCACGGTGAGCGCGCGGGCGTCGGCGAGCACCGGGGTCAGATCCTTGAACTGGATGCCCGGTTCGGGGAAGTCCGCCACCTCCCGCAGATGCGCGGCGATCAGTGCCGCCGCGTCGGCCGCGTACCCGGCACCGCTCATCGCCGCAGCACCCAGCGGTCCATGTTCCAGCCCGCACCCCACCGGGTCGGATTGCCGCTCACCGCGTACATGTCGTTCGACGTCACGATCGTGCGCTGCTGACGGTACAGCGGCAGGGTGGGCAGATCACCCCACAGCATCGGGGCCCCCTCGGCCAGCAGCCGGGCCACTTCCTTCGGGTCGCTGGTGACCGCCAGCGCGTCGATGATGCCATCGACGCGTTCGTTGCGGTAACCCGACAGGTTGTTGCCGTTGCCGCTGTGCAGGGTGTAGGCGTCCATCGTCGACGCCCCGGTGGAACCGGATCCGGCCGCGCCGCCGGTGCCGGCCAGCAGCACGTCGATCTCGTTGTCGCGCAGCGTCAGCGGCCCGGTGGTCTCGGTGGCGGCGTCCTCGACGGTGATCCCGGCCGGGGTGCAGGCCTCGGCGATCACGCCGACCGCGGCCGCCATCCGCGGGTTCGGGCTCTGATACCCGATCCGCACCCGCAACGGTTCGCCGCCGAGGGCCTCGCGCGCCGCCTCCGGATCGGCGGCGGTGAACTGTCCGCCCTCGGCGCCCGCCTCGGCGACGCCGAACGCGTCCTCCTCGGCGGCGTTGAGGCGGGCGTTGACGATCGGCACCCCCGCGTTGCGGGCCAGCACGTCGCGCGGTGTGCACAACGCCAGCGCACGGCGCGCCGGCGGCGCCGCCAACGGTCCGCCGGGGGCGAAGATCATCTGCTGCACCCCGGCCGACGGGGAGGTACTGGCGTCGTAGTCGTCGGGCAGGTTCAACGTGCCCGCCGACCCCGCCGCGATGTCCACCACGTCGAGCTCGCCGCGGCTGATCCGGTCGCCGGTGTCGGCGGAGTGCGGCCACACGGTGATGGTCGGGGTCTGCGGCGGCGCGCCCCACCACTTGTCGTTGGCGACCAGCACCACGGCGCCGTCCTCGGTGACCTTGTCGAGTTTGTACGGCCCCGACGACGGGAATTTAGCCAGGTCGATGTCGGGGCTCAGATCCCAGATCGTGTTCCAGACCTCGGCGACGCGTTCCATCGCGGCGGCGTCCTGGGTGCGGATCGCCGCGATCACGTCGATGCCGAGCTCGTCGGCGATGACGTGCGCCGGCATCAGGGAGGTGGCGTCGAACAGCTGCCCGTAGGCGACGATGCCGCGGTCCGGCGCGAACGACACCCGCGCCTTCTTCTGGCCCGGCGCGCAGTCCACCGTGAGGATGTCGCGGTAGCCGGCCCGGCTGGCGGCGTCGAAACCGGGAAACCGGCCGGACTGCGCCGCCCACGCCAGCACCATGTCGTCGCAGGTGACCGGTTTGCCGTCGGAGTACACCGCGTCGGGGTTGATCTCGTAGTCCAGCACCAGCGGGCTGCGCCCCACCACCGAGACGGTGCCGAAGTCGGTGTCCCCGATGATCTGGCCGTCGGGCCCGCGGTAGTGGAAACCGGTCAGCACCCGGGCGAACGCCTGCGGCCCGCCCGAGGCCGCACCGGCCACGGTGTTGGTGTTGTAGGTGGTCAGCCGACCGTCGATGGCGTAGTCGATCTCGTCGGCGGTGCCGCCACCGCAGGCCGAGACGCCCCCGCCGACCGCCAGCAGCACCGCGATCAGCACCAGGGCACGTCGTAACCGCGCCAGAGGCACCGCTGGAACCATCGGGCTACTGCCGCCGGGTCTTGCGCTTACCTGCCGGTCGTCCGGTGCGGCTCGAGGTCGGCCGCACCGGTCGGGCGCCCGGCGCCGGCTTGTCCGCGGCGGGCACACTGACCGTCGTCGCGGCGGCCTCGGTGCCGGTCCGCGCCGGCCCCGCACCCTCGTCCGCGCCGGTGTCCGGCTCCCCGCCGGCGTCGGCGGCCGGGGACGTCAGCCGCTCGCGGCGGTTCAGCACCCGGCGGGTGTGCTTGCGGACCTTGTCGTCGAACCGTTCCCGCAGCGACACCAGCAGCGGGGTGGCGAAGTAGATCGACGAGTAGGTGCCCACAATGACGCCGACCAGCTGGACCAGGGCCAGGTCCTTGAGGGTGCCGACCCCGAGCATCCACACCGCGATGATCATCAGCGCCACGATCGGCAGCACCGAGATCAGGCTGGTGTTGATGGACCTCATGAAGGTCTGGTTGACCGCCAGGTTGGCCTGTTCGGCGTAGGTGCGCCGGGTGGTGTGTTCGAAGCCGTGGGTGTTCTCCTCGACCTTGTCGAACACGATCACCGTGTCGTAGATCGAGAAACCCAGGATGGTCATCAGGCCGATCACCATCGCCGGGGTGACCTCCCAGCCGACCAGCGAATAGATGCCGGCCGTCACGATGATGTCGAAGAACATCGCAGCCAGCGCCGACAGCGCCATGTAGCGCTCATAGCGGGCGGTGATGTAGATCGCGGCGAGCACCACGAACACCACCAGCGCGATGATCGCCTTCTTGGTGATCTGGTCGCCCCAGGTCTCCGACACCGCCGAGTCGCTGATCGCCGCCCGGCTCGGGGTCCCGTCGGGGGTGGCCGGCTGGAACCGGTCGAACAGCGCGGTGCGCAGATCCTCGGTCTCGTCGTTGGTCAGCGTCTCGGACCGGATCTGCACGGTGGCGGTGCTGCCCGACCCGACGACCACCACCGACTCCGGTGGGGTGCCGATGACGTCGGTGAAGATCGACTCGACCTCCTCCACCGCCACCGGTCCGTCGGCCCCGGTCGCCGGCATCGACACCGTGGTGCCGCCCTCGAAGTCGATGCCGAGGGTGAAGCCGCGCAGCACGATGCTGGCCACCGCGACCGCCAGGATCAGCCCGCTGACGATGAACCACAGCCGGCGTTTTCCGACGACCTCGAAGGCGCCGGTGCCGGTGTAGAGCCGGACGAAGAAGCCGTGCTGTTTGGGCGCGGCGGTGTCCAGCGCGGGCGCCTCGACGGCGGTGGACTCGGTGGTGGTGTCGGAATGTTCAGCGGCCATGCCTTCTCAGATTCCCTGTCCCGTGGTGGCGCGTGCGGCGCGGCGTTCCCGCGCGATCTGCTGGACCGCGCCCAGACCGTTGAGCGACGGTTTGGCCAGCGTCGGCGACTTGGACGCCAGATAGACCAGCGGCCAGGTCACCAGGAACACCACCATGACGTCGAAGATGGTCGTCAACCCCAGTGTGAACGCGAAACCCTTCACCTGGCCGATCGCCAGGAAGTACAGCACCGCGGCGGCCAGGAAGGTGACGGCGTTGCCCGACAGGATGGTCTTGCGGGCACGCGCCCAGCCTCGGGGCACCGCCGACCGGAACGAACGGCCTTCCCGGATCTCGTCCTTGATGCGTTCGAAGAACACCACGAACGAGTCGGCGGTGGTGCCGATACCGATGATCAGACCGGCGACACCGGCCAGGTCCAGGGTGTAGTTGATGTATCTGCCGAGCAGCACCAGCACCGCGTAGACCAGCGCCCCGGCGGCGACCAGCGACAACGCGGTGAGCACGCCCAGCAGCCGGTAGTACAGCAGCGAGTACAGCAACACCGCGGCCAGGCCCACCGCACCGGCGATCAGCCCGGCCCGCAGCGAGTTCAGCCCGAGGGTGGGCGAGACGGTCTCGGCCTCGGACGCCTCGAACGACAACGGCAGCGAACCGTACTTGAGGACGTTCGCCAGTTCCTTGGCTGTCTCGGCGTTGAACCGTCCGGTGATCTGGGTGCGCCCGCCCGGGATCGGCTCCTGGATCTGCGGGGCGCTGACCACCTTGGAGTCCAGCACGAACGCGGTCTGGGTGCCGACGTTGGCGGCGGTGAAGTCGGCCCAGATGTCGGTGGCCTCCCCCTTGAACTGCAGGTCCACCACATACTCGCCGCCGCGCTGCGGATCGCGGCCCGATGACGCGTTCTCGATCTGCTCACCGCTGATGATCGACTTGTTCAGCAGATAGACCGTCTGACCGTCGGTGGAGCAGGTGATCAGCGGCAGTTCCGGGTCGTCGTTGCCGGCGAGCACATCCTCCTCGCCGCACCGGGTGGCCTGGAACTGCAGTGCCAGCAGCTGAATCTGCGGATTGGTGTTCTGCCGCAGCTCCTTCTCCGCGGCGATGCGTTTGGCGATCGCCTCCCGGGTGCCCGGCGCCGGTTCCGGTTCGGGCTCCGGTGCGGGTTCGGCCGGGGGCGCCGGTTCGCCCGGCGCCGGCTCGGCCGGGGGCGGTGTGCCCGGATCGGGCTCGGGAGTCGGGGCCGGCTGCTCCGGATAGGGCCGCGGCTGCGGGCCGGGCGCCGGGGTGGGCGCCTCACCCGGCTGGGCCGGCGCCTCGCCGGGGGCCGGGGCCTCACCCGGGGTGGGCAGCAGCGGGTTGGCTGGCTGTTCGCCCGCGCCCGGCAGGCCCGGGAGCCCGGGGATGGCGGGTGCGCCCTCGTCAGCGGGCGGCGCCTCCTCTGACCCTTCGGGGCCCTCTGACTCCTCCGGGCCCTCCTCGGACCGCGGCTGCGCGGGAATCGCGTGGATGACCGGGCGGATGTAGAGCCGTGCGGTCTGGCCGAGGCTGCGCGCCCCGCTCCCGTCGGTACCCGGCACGGTGATGACGAGGTTGTCCCCGTCGATCACGACCTCCGAACCGGACACCCCCAGCCCGTCGACGCGGGCGCCGATGATCTGCTGCGCCTGCTCGAGCGCCTCGCGGGTCGGTGCGGAGCCGTCGGGGGTTCGGGCGGTCAGGGTCACGCGGGTGCCGCCCTGCAGGTCGATGCCCAGTTTCGGTTCGGGCTCGCGATCTCCGGTGAAGAACACCAGCAGGTAGGTGCCGATGAGTATCACCAGGAACAACGTGAGGTAGCGGGCAGGGTACACCGGCGCCGAAGGCGATGCCACGTGCTTGTGTCTCCTCGAGATCAGTTCGTCAGCACAGCAAAGGGTACGTGGTCGAGCTGAGCGTCACCCTCAGGACAGCCGGTCCTGACCGGTCGAGTCGGAGGTGCTGACGTCGGTGACGTCGTCGGTGTCCGCGGTCTGTGGCTCGATGCGGTCCCGCACGGCCAGCTTCATCCAGGTGGTGACGACGCCGGGGGCGATCTCCAGGTCCACGTAGTCATCATCGATGGCCCGGATGGTGCCCTTCAGACCCGCGGTGGTGTGCACCTGATCTCCGACCCGAAGGGATTCGTGCAGGTCGATCATGGCCTGCATGGCCTTCTTCTGGCGCCGCGACGCGAAGAACATGAAAGCGCCCAGCACGATGAGCAGGGGTAAAAAGACGACCAAGTCCATGAAGCGTTTGTCTTTCGTGTCGGTCTTGTGGTCACGAGCGCCCGACCGGGCACACGAATCCTCGTAAGTGACCAGTGTGCCATTGCGGCACTGCGGGGCCGACTGCACGGTACGCCATCACGGACCCCGAACAGCGGAATTCCCGGTCGTCACCCCTCGAGACGTTGGAAGGACGACTGACGACCGGGAATTCCGCGGGGCCCAGACCCCGTGGTCAGTGGGCGGTGGTGTGCCGGCGGCTGAACGGATTCGTCCACCGGCGACGCTTCGGGGCAGCGGCCACCGGCTCGTCGGACGCCGCGGCCCGAGCGGTTGTGGCGGTGGGACCGGTCCCGGACCCCGTCGTCTCGGGAGGTCCCGTCGTCTCGGGAGGTCCCGTCGTCTCGGCAGGCACTGTCGTGTCGGCCGGGGCAGGCGTGGTGACGGGGGCAGCCGCCGGCGTGGCGGCGCCGGCGGCCGTGGTCGTGGTCGCCGGTGTGGTGGCGTATTCGATGTCCCGCACGCTGCGGATGGAGACCCGGCCGACCGCCATCCCGCCCAGCAGGATGATCAGCGCGCCCAGCCCGTAGAAGTGCGTCATCTCCAGCCACAGCCGTTCGGTCTCATTGCTCGCCACCGGCGCTCCGGCGTCGCCCAGACCGAGCAGCCCGGCGAAGGCGCGGCCCACCACGAACCAGGTGCCGCCGGCCACGGCGAGCCAGCCCCCCAGCATCGCGGTGGCCCGGCTGCGGGAGACCATCAGCATCAGCCCGCCCAGTGCGACGACGGCGCCGGGCAGCACCTGCAGCCAGCCCCGCCCGACGGTCCACGTCCACGGCTCGTCCGGGGTGAACGCGAAGTCGACATACGGACCCACGAACGGGATCAGCGCACCCCACAGGCCCAGCAGTAGCAGCAGCAATCCGGTGACGGCCCCGCGGCTGCGGCGCATGTGCATCCTGCCGCCGCGGGGACGCACGGTGTCGGTGTCGGTCATGATGGCCTCCTTCGCTGAGCTGTCGGGTACCCCGTCGGCAGCTCCTCTAACGAAGGACCGATCAGCCGGCCGGTCTGACCCGTACCACCGGCGGTGCGGCCAGCATCAGCACTCCGATGAACACCAGCCACCCGAGGGTGGACCACGCGGCGGCGGTCGGCGCCCAGCCGTGCGCCAGCGGCAGGATCCCCAACACCGCGCCGAGCGCCGACCATCTCGGGAACACGTTGGTACGCCAGACCACCACGGAGGTCGCGAAGATCAGCAGCGCGGCCCCGATCTGAGCGGCCTGCGCCGCACGGTCGGTGTCGAGGCCGGTCGCCGCGACGGCGAAGTGGACGAGCCCGCCGGCGAACGCGATGTGAGCGGCCGCGCCGAGCCCCTCGGTGGCGCGCAGAACCGCCACCAACACCCCGAGGAAGACCAGGCCGGAGAGCAGCTGGAGCAACGGCCGGTCCCCGAGCAGTGCGGCGGCCGACAGCAGGGCGCACAGTCCCCCGAGCCGGATCGGGGCGCTCGCCCCCACGGGTCCCCCGGCACTGTTTCCGGCCCTGTCCGGGCCGGTGTCTGTGGTGTTGTCCCCGGCGATGGCGTCCTCCCTTGATTCAGGGACCGGCGGTCAGGGTTCCTCGAACAGTGCGGGCTGACCGAATGCGGTCACCCCGGCCGGCGGGCTGAGCCCCAGATGGGTCCACGCCTGCGCGGTGGCGACCCGGCCGCGCGGGGTGCGCGCGATCATCCCGGCCCGCACCAGGAACGGTTCGCACACCTCCTCCACCGTGGTGGCCTCCTCCCCGACCGCCACCGCCAGCGTCGACACCCCGACCGGGCCGCCGCCGAAGCTGCGGGTGAGCGCGGTCAGCACCGCCCGGTCCAGCCGGTCCAGCCCGAGCTCGTCGACGTCGTACACCTCCAGCGCGGCCTTGGCGACGTCCCGGGTGATCACCCCGTCGGCGCGGACCTCGGCGTAGTCGCGGACCCGGCGCAGCAGCCGGTTGGCGATCCGCGGCGTGCCGCGCGACCGCCGGGCGATCTCGGCGGCGGCCTCGGCGCCCAGCTCGATGCCGAGGATGCCTGCGGAGCGGGCCAGCACCTGTTCGAGTTCGGCGGGTTCGTAGAAGTCCATGTGCGCGGTGAAACCGAACCGGTCACGCAGCGGTCCGGTCAGGGCGCCGGACCGGGTGGTGGCGCCGACCAGCGTGAACGGCGCGACCTCCAGCGGAATCGACGTCGCGCCCGGACCCTTGCCCACCACCACGTCGACCCGGAAGTCCTCCATCGCCAGATAGAGCATCTCCTCGGCCGGCCGGGCGATGCGGTGGATCTCGTCGATGAACAGCACATCGTGCTCGACGAGATTGGACAGCATCGCCGCCAGGTCGCCGGCCCGCTCCAGCGCCGGACCCGAGGTCACCCGCAGCGAGGAGCCGAGCTCGGCGGCGATGATCATCGCCAGCGACGTCTTGCCCAGGCCGGGCGGCCCAGACAGCAGGATGTGATCGGGGGTGCCGCCCCGGTTCTTCGCCCCCTCGATGACCAGTTGCAGCTGTTCCCGCACCCGCGGCTGCCCGATGAACTCGTCGAGCGAGCGAGGACGCAGGCCGGCGTCGATATCGCCCTCCCCGACGGTGAGCGCCGGCGACACCTCACGTTCGGGCTCGCCCTGCTCGGCGGCGTGTGCGTCGAATCGGCTCATTTCCTCCCCAGCATGGACAGCGCCGACCGTAACGCGGTGGACGTGCTCGCGTCCGGATCATCGGCGAGCACCTTGTCGGTGGCCTCCTCCGCCTGTTTGGCGGAGAACCCCAACCCCACCAGGGCCTCGACCACCGGTCCGCGCACCGCGTGGCCGCCTGCCGCCGCGGCGCCCGCGGCGGCGCCCGCCACCGGGCCGACCTTGTCCCGCAGTTCGAGCACCATGCGTTCGGCGCCGCGTTTCCCGATGCCGGGCACCCGGGTCAGGGCCTTGACGTCCCCGTCGGCGAGCACCTGCCGCAGGGTCGGCGGGTCGTACACCGCCAGGGTGGCCAGTCCGGTCTTCGGCCCCACCCCGGTCACCCCGATCAGGGTGAGGAACAGATCGCGCGCGTCGGTGTCGGGGAAGCCGTACAACGTCATCGAGTCCTCGCGCACGATCATCGCGGTGATCAACCGTGCCTCGCCGCCCCGCCGCAGCGTCGACAGGGTCGCGGGGGTCGCCATCACCTTGTACCCCACCCCGGCGGCCTCGATCACCGCGTGGTCCAGCGCGATCTCGAGCACCTCACCGCGCACCGAGGCGATCACCGGGCACCCCGCGACGTCCGCTGCGGCGCCGCCTTCAGGCGGGCGCGGAACATGCGTTGCTGTTCGGCGGCCAGGGCCTCGGCCTTGGCCATCCGCGCGAGCATCGGCGCCCGCCAGCAGTGGCAGATCGCCAACGCCAACGCGTCCGCGGCATCAGCCGGTGTCGGTTTTGCCTGTAGCTCAAGGATTTTCGTCACCATCGCGGTGACCTGCGCCTTGTCCGCGCGACCGTTGCCGGTGACCGCCGCCTTGACCTCGCTGGGAGTGTGGAAGTGCACATCGATGTCACGTCTGGCGGCGGCCAGGGCGATCACCCCGCCGGCCTGCGCGGTACCCATCACCGTCGACACATTCTGCTGCGAGAACACCCGCTCGATGGCGATGACGTCCGGCCGGTGGGTGTCCATCCAGTACTCGACGGCGTCGCTGATCATCAGCAACCGCTTGGGCAACGGCTCCCCGGTCGGGGTACGCACGACGTCGACGTCCAGCGCGGTGACCTGCCGCCCCCGGCCTCCCTCGATGACCGACAACCCGCACCGCGTCAACCCGGGATCGACTCCCATCACCCGCACATCGACCCTTCCCTAGAACAGCTGTTCGAGAGCCTAGCCGGTGTTGTGGACAGTCCCCAACCAGACACGCCCCGGGGCGGGCAGCGGGTCAGCCCGCAGGCCGACGCGCGAGGTGGCCGTCACTCCTCGTCGAGTTCGGCGAGCACCTCGTCGGGGATGTCGGCGTTGGTGTAGACCTCCTGCACGTCGTCGCTGTCCTCGAGCGCCTCGACGAGCTTCATCACCTTGCGGGCGCCGTCGGCGTCCAGCGGAACCGTCACCGACGGTATGAAACTGAGTTCCGCAGAGTCGTAGTCGATGCCGGCGTCCTGCAGTGCGGTGCGCACGGCCACCAGATCGCCCGGTTCGCAGACGACCTCGAACCGGTCCCCCAGATCGTTGACGTCCTCGGCGCCGGCGTCCAGGACCGCGGTGAGCACATCGTCCTCGGTGAGGTCGTTCTTCTCCAGGATGACCACACCCTTGCGGTTGAACAGGTAGGCCACCGAACCCGGATCGGCCATGTTGCCGCCGTTGCGGGTCATCGCCACCCGGACCTCGCTGGCGGCCCGGTTGCGGTTGTCGGTGAGGCATTCGATCAGCACCGCCACCCCGTTGGGGCCGTAGCCCTCATAGGTCACGGTCTGCCAGTCGGCGCCGCCGGCCTCCTCGCCGGCGCCGCGCTTACGCGCACGCTCGATGTTGTCGTTGGGGACCGACGCCTTCTTGGCCTTCTGGATGGCGTCGTACAGGGTCGGGTTGCCCGCCGGGTCGCCACCGCCCACCCGGGCGGCGACCTCGATGTTCTTGATCAGTTTGGCGAACATCTTGCCGCGGCGGGCATCGATGATCGCCTTCTTGTGCTTGGTAGTGGCCCACTTGGAATGGCCGGCCATGCTGTCTACCCACTTCCGCGGTCGTACTGAAGTCTGCGCCCGACGAGTTTACGGGCATCGCCGCACACCCGGCTTTTCGCCGCCGCGGGGCGACGTCGGTCTGTTAGCTGCACCACAGCGCTTTCCTCTCGAACTTACTCCGCAGTAAGATCGTGGTTGACCGTACAGCAGCGCGGATCATCACGTGTGAAAGGACCGCGACTCCATGTCGTTCTCGCTTGAACTACCGCCCGACCTCGTCCACATCCAGAACTGGGTGCACGAGTTCGCCCGCGATGTCATCCGCCCCGCCGCCGCCGAATGGGACGAGCGGGAGGAGACGCCGTGGCCGATCATCCAGGAGGCCGCCAAGGTCGGCATCTACTCGATGGAGTACTTCGCCGAACAGGCCGCCGAGCCGACCGGGCTGGGCATGCCGATCACCTTCGAGGAGATGTTCTGGGGCGACGCCGGCATCGGGCTGTCGATCCTGGGCACCGGGCTGGCCGCGGCCGCACTCGCCGGCGGCGGCACCCTCGAGCAGCAGGCCGAGTACCTGCCGCAGATGTTCGGCACCGTCGACGACCCCAAGGTCGCGGCGTTCTGCGCCTCGGAGCCGGGCGCGGGTTCCGATGTCGGCGCGATCCGCACCCGCGCCCGCTATGACAAGGCCACCGACGAGTGGGTGCTCAACGGCACCAAGACCTGGGCCACCAACGGCGGCATCGCCGAGGTGCACATCGTGATGGCGTCGGTGTATCCGGAGCTGGGCGCCCGCGGCCAGGCGGCGTTCATCATCCCGCCGGGCACCAAGGGCTTCAGCCAGGGCCAGAAGTTCAAGAAGCACGGCATCCGGGCCTCGCACACCGCCGAGGTGGTGCTCGAGGACGTCCGGCTGCCGGGCCGGTTGATCGTCGGCGGGCGGGAGAAGTTCGAGGAACGCATCGCCCGGGTGCGTGAGGGCAAGAGCTCCAAGAGCCAGGCCGCGATGGCCACCTTCGAGCGCACCCGCCCGACGGTCGGCGCCATGGCGGTCGGGGTGGCCCGCGCCGCCTACGAGTACGCGCTCGAGTACGCCCTGCAGCGCGAACAGTTCGGCCGCAAGATCGCCGAGTTCCAGGCGATCGCGTTCAAGCTGGCCGACATGAAGTCGCGCATCGACGCCGCGCGGCTGCTGGTGTGGCGGGCCGGATGGATGGCCCGCAACGGCAAGTCGTTCGACAACGCCGAGGGTTCGATGGCCAAACTGGTCGCCAGCGAGACCGCGACCTACGTCACCGACGAGGCGATCCAGATCCTCGGCGGCAACGGCTACACCCGCGACTACCCGGTCGAACGGATGCACCGCGACGCCAAGATCTTCACGATCTTCGAGGGCACCAGCGAGATCCAGCGGCTGGTGATCGCCCGCGCGCTCACCGGGCTGCCCCTCCGCTGAGACGCCGGCGGTTTCGGCGCGCGACCGGACCGACGCACCCGTCAGTGCGCCGAGATCACCGTGCCGAGATCACCGTGTCGACAAAGAGTTCGTGGACGCGGCGGTCACCGGTGATCTCCGGGTGGAACGCGGTGGCCAGCACCGCGCCCTGCCGCACCGCGACGATGTGGCCGGCGGCGCGTGCCAGCACCTGCACACCCGGTCCGACCCGCTCCACCCACGGCGCCCGGATGAACACCGCGTGCACCGGGGCGTCGAGGCCCTCGAACTCGATGTCCCCCTCGAACGAGTCGACCTGCCGGCCGAACGCGTTGCGCCGCACCGTCATGTCGATGCCGCCCAGCGGGACGGCGGCCCGCCCCTCGGCGCCGGCGTCGAGGATCTCACTGGCCAGCAGGATCATGCCGGCGCACGATCCGTAGGCCGGCATCCCGGCGGCCAACCGCGCCCGCAGCGGGTCGAGCAGTTCGAACTCGCGCAGCAGGTGGCTCATCGTGGTGGACTCCCCGCCGGGGATGACCAGCGCGTCCACCGCGTCGAGGTCGCTGCGCCGCCGCACGGTGACGGCCTCGGCGCCGGCGGCGTCCAGCGCCGCGAGGTGCTCGCGGGTGTCCCCCTGCAGCGCCAGGACGCCGATGGTCACCCGGGCGCTCACGGCCGGGTCTGCGTCTGCTCGGTCTGGATCTGCTGGGTCCTGGTGAAGTTGCGCGGGTAGCGGGTGAGCCCCTCCTGCATCACCGCGGCCACCATCTCCCCGTACTGGTTGAAGATCTGGCCCTGGGTCAGCGCCCGGCCGCCGCAGGCCGACGGCGAGGACTGGTCGTAGAGCAGCCACTCGTCGGCGCGGAACGGCCGCATGAACCACATCGCGTGATCCAGCGACGCCACCTGCAGGTGGGGCCGCTCCGCGACGTGGTTGACCTGTGCCGACCCCAGCAGGGTCAGGTCACTCATGTAGGCCAGCGCGCAGATGTGCAGCACCGGGTCGTCCGGCAGCGGGTCCCGGTGCCGGAACCACACCTGCTGTTGGGACGCCTTGCCGGCGACGCGCTTCAACTTGTCGCGCGGCACCACCCGCACATCCCATTCGTCGAACTGGGCGAAGCCGGCGTCGTCGAACGCCCGGGCGGACCGGAAACCGGGCAGATCGTCCGGGGGCGGCGCCTCGGGCATCGCGTCCTGGTGCTCGATCCCGCTCTGGTCGGTCTGGAACGACGCCGACATCGAGAAGATCACCTCGCCGTGCTGGATCGCGCTGACCCGGCGGGTGCAGAACGATCCCCCGTCCCGCAGCCGCTCGACGAAGTACACCGTCGGCGCCCGGGCGTCCCCGGGGAGCAGGAAATAGCCGTGCAGCGAGTGCACCTGGAACTTCGGGTCGACGGTGCGCACCGCCGACACCAGCGACTGGCCGGCGACGTGACCGCCGAACGTGCGTTGCAGGAAGCCGGACTCCGGGCTGAACACCTTCCCGCGGTAGATGTTGACCTCGAGCTGCTCGAGATCGAGGATCTCCTCGATCGCCATAGGCGGCGCTTACCAGCCGCGTTCGGCGAGCCGATGCGGAACCGGCACGTCGGCGACGTTGATGCCGACCATCGGTTCGCCCAGATTGCGCGACACCTTCGCCAGCACGTCCGGGTCGTCGTAGAACGTCGTCGCCTTCACGATCGCGGCGGCCCGCTGCTCCGGATTGCCGGATTTGAAGATCCCCGAGCCGACGAACACACCCTCGGCGCCCAGCTGCATCATCATCGCCGCATCGGCCGGGGTGGCGATACCGCCCGCGGTGAACAACGTCACCGGCAGCTTGCCGGTCCGCGCGACCTCGGCGACCAGTTCGTAGGGCGCCTGCAATTCCTTTGCCGCAACGTACAACTCGTCTTCGGGCAGCGCCGACAGCCGACGGATCTCGGCGCGGATCTGCCGCATGTGGGTGGTGGCGTTGGACACGTCGCCGGTGCCGGCCTCACCCTTGGACCGGATCATCGCCGCACCCTCGGCGATGCGCCGCAGGGCCTCACCGAGGTTGGTGGCGCCGCACACGAACGGCACGGTGAACTTCCACTTGTCGATGTGGTGGGTGTAGTCGGCCGGGGTGAGCACCTCGGACTCGTCGATGTAGTCGACGCCGAGGCTCTGCAGGATCTGCGCCTCCACGAAGTGGCCGATGCGGACCTTGGCCATCACCGGGATGGTGACCGCGTTGATGATGCCCTCGATCAGGTCGGGGTCACTCATCCGGGCCACACCACCCTGGGCGCGGATATCCGCAGGTACCCGCTCCAGCGCCATCACCGCCACCGCTCCGGCGCCCTCGGCAATGCGGGCCTGCTCGGGGGTGACGACGTCCATGATGACCCCGCCCTTGAGCATCTCGGCCATGCCGCGCTTCACACGGGCCGTACCGGTCTGCGCACCGTCGGCCGAACCGTTCGGGCCGACGGCCTTATCGCGGGTCTCCACTGTCATCTCCTCCACTTAGGTGCTCCCGCCAGTCTAAGGGTGCCGCCAAATCGGATATTCCCGCAGTCAGCGGATCGATTCGGGCTCCGCGGCCCGTGTGGCGCCGAACGCCGCGGGGTGATCGGCCAATTCGTTGGCCCGGGCCAGCAACTCGCCCAACTGCAGCGGATAGACGGTCTCCCCGCGGGCGGCCAGCTCGGTGATCGTCGCCGCATCACACCAGCGGTGCCCGTGGATGTACTGCCGCTCCAGACCGCTTCGCCCCGACGACGACGGTTCGAACCGGCGGGTGCGGTAGATGAAGAACGTCTCCTCGCTGCGCACCACCGCGCCGTTGAAGTCCAGCAGCGCATCGCGCCGCCACACCGGGCCGATCAGATCGCCGGGATCGACGCGCAGCCCGGTCTCCTCGGCCAGCTCACGCGCCGCGGCCTCGGCCAACGACTCCTCCTGCTGGACCGCGCCGCCCACGGTGAACCACCACCGCCGGGGCGGTTCGTCACCGTCGCGGGCCGGGTCGGACCCGCAGAACAGCAGCACCGCACCGTGCTCGTCGAGCAGGATGACCCGTGCCGAGGACCGCCGGGTCACCGCGGTGGCGTCCCGCGCGATGCCCACCCCGGCCCGTTCGACGATCTCGAAATAGGTTGGCAGCGGAGCCCTTCCGCCCAGCCGCAGCAGGCGGACCAACGTCCGCTCACGCAGCGCCAGGGTGTCGCGCACCGCGTCGTTGTGGAACCGGCGGGCCAGCACCACCCGTGCCTCGGCGTCGGCCAACTCGGCCACCAGCCCCACCGGCAGCGACACCGGATCCACCAGCGCCAACTCGGCGGACAGTTCGTTCTCGGCGTTCTCCCGCAGCGACCGCGGCGCCCGCTCGGCGGCGTCGGCCAGGGCGGTCAGCCGGCGGGCCTGTGGACCCGCCCCGTAGGCCTCGATCGCGACGGCGCGGGCCACCACCGCGCGCCGGGCCAGCGCCGCGTCCAGGGCCTGCCAGGACAGGTCGTAGCGCACGTGCAGCCGGTCCAGCCGGTTGGCGGTCTGATACGCCCACACCCCCGCGACCGCCAGCACCACGACCAGCACCGCCAGGGTGGCGAAAATCACCCAGGTGATCACCGGCACACCACCGTCGGGGCGCGGGCGATCACGTGGCGACCCTCACCTTGGCGCCGGCGCTCGCGACGGTCTCGTACACCCGCATGATCTGACCGGCCACCACCGACCAGTCGTAGCGCCGGACCGCCTCCGCGGCCACCTCGATGTAGCGCTGCCGCAGCGCGTCGTCGCCGAGCACCTCCAGCAGACCCTGCGCCAGCGCGGCCGGGTCGTCGACCGGCACCAGGCGGCCGGCCTGCCCGTCGAGCAGCACCCGGCGGAATGCGTCCAGCTCGCTGGCCACCACCGCGGTGCCGGCGGCCATCGCCTCCACCAGCACGATGCCGAAACTCTCACCCCCGATGTGGGGTGCGCAGTACACGTCGGCGCTGCGCATCGCCGACGCCTTGGTGGCGTCGTCGACCTGACCGAGGAACCGCAGATGCCGGGCGTAGCGGCCGGCCTTTCCGCGCAGCTCCTGCTCGTCACCGCGGCCGACGATGAGGATCTCGATCTCCGGATACCGTCCGACCAGCGCGGGCAGGGCGCCGAGCAGCACCGCCATCCCCTTGCGCGGCTCGTCGTAGCGGCCGAGGAACAGCACCGTGCGGCCCGGCCGTGGGTATCCGTCCAGCAGCGGCGCCTCGGCGAACGACGCCACGTCGACCCCGTTGGGGATCTCCACCGCATCCGAGCCGAGCGCCTCCATCTGCCAGCGCCGGGCCAGATCCGACACCGCGATCCGGCCCACGATCTTCTCGTGGTAGGGCCGCAGGATTCCCTGGAAGACGCTGAGCGTCAACGACTTCGTCGTCGACGTGTGGAAGGTCGCCACGATCGGACCCTCGGCGGCCTGCAACGCCAGCATCGACAGGCTCGGCGCGTTGGGCTCATGCAGATGCAGGACGTCGAACTGTCCCTCGGCCAGCCACTTCTTGACCTTGCGGTGGGTGGCCGGACCGAACCGCAGCCGCGCCACCGATCCGTTGTAGGGAATCGGCACCGCCCTGCCGCCGGAGACCACGTAGTCGGGCAACCGCACCTGCGGCGAGAACGGCGCCAGCACGCTCACCTCGTGGCCGCGGGCCCGCATCACCTCCGCCAGCTGAAGCACATGGGCCTGCACCCCGCCGGGCACGTCGAACGAGTAGGGGCACACCATCCCGATGCGCACTCAGCTCGCCTCCAACTTCCTCCGACGCTGCTCCGGCAAATCCGCCAGCCACTGCGGCTGCAGCATATGCCAGTCGGCGGGGTGTGCGGCGATGTTGGCGGCAAACACATCGGCCAGCGCCTGGGTGCTCACGCCGACGTCCCCGGAGGACACGTCGATCGGCGGGTAGACCTGCATGCCCCAGCCGTCCGGCTCGAACCACAGGTGAGCGGGCAGCAGCACGGCGCCGGTCTCCAGCGCCAACCTGGCCGGCCCGGCCGGCATCCGGGTCGGCTCACCGAAGAAGTCCACCTGCACCCCGGACCGGGTGAGGTCACGGTCGGCCATCAGGCACACCACCCGGTTGGCGCGCAGCCGCTCGCACAGCACCTCGAACGGCGGCCGGTCGCCCCCGGTGTGCGGCAGCACCTCGAATCCCAGGCTCTCCCGGTAGGCGATGAACCGGTTCGCCAGCGACTCGGGCCGCAGCCGCTCGGCCACCGTGGTGAACGGGCCGTGGTTCTGCACCAACCACACCCCGGCCATGTCCCAGTTGCCGCTGTGCGGCAACGCGATCACCGCCCCGCGCCCGGCGTCCAGCGCCGCCCACAGGTAGTCGATGTCGTTGACCGTCAACTGCCGGCCCAGCGCCCGGTGGTCCATGGTGGGCAGCCGGAACGCCTCCCGCCAGTACCTGGCGTAGGAGGACAGCGACGCCCGTATCAGGTCGTCGGGCACCTGCTCCGGGGCCACCCCGAGCACCCGGGCCAGATTGCGGCGCAGCTGGTCGGGACCGCCGTCGCGGGCCGCCCAGCGGGCACCGGCCTCGAACGCGCCGCGGGCCACCGATTCGGGCAGCGCCCGCACCAGCCGCCAGCCCGCCGCGTAACTCCAGTCGCTGAGGCGACCGGTCAGCGGACTGTCGGCGCCGTCGCTCACGACTCCCCCGGTTCGGACCGGTCCCCGGGCCCGTCGGACCCGTCGGCGCCGCCCGCGGGTTCCAGCGGGTCCGTCGCGCCGGGTGAGCGCCGCACGGTGTGCAGCCGCTGCAGCACGGTGATCACACTGGCCACCGCCAGCACCCACAACGCGACCGGCAGCGCCCACGGCAGCGGCACCACCGGCAGATCGCTCAACCCCGCACCGAGCGTGACGATCACCAGCCGCTCCGGGCGTTCGATGATGCCGCCGTCGCCGCGCAGGCCGCTCGCCTCCGCGCGGGCCTTGATGTAGGAGATGACCTGCGAGGTCACCAGGCAGATCAGGATGGCGACCGCCATCGGCGCGTCGTCGAGGCCGAACACCGCCCACCACAGCAGACCGCAGAACACCGCCCCGTCGGCGATCCGGTCGCAGGTGGCGTCGAGCACCGCGCCGAACCGCCGCCCGCCGCCGCTCTCCCGGGCCATCGCCCCGTCGAGCATGTCGGCCAGCACGAAGAACGCCACCACCGCCGAACCCCAGAACAGCTGCCCCATCGGGTACAGCGTCAAGGCGCCCAGCACGGTGCCCGCGGTGCCCAGGATCGTGATGCTGTCCGGGGTGAACCCGATCCGCAGCGCGGCCCGGGCCGCCGGCCGGGACAACCTGGTGTAGGCCGCCCGGGTCATCAGATAGAAGTTGCTCAGCGTTCGCCCCCCGTCGTCACTGTTGCTCGGACTGTCTGGCCCACTCGGCGGCCAACAGGCGACGGGTCTCGCGGAGAAGCTGCGGAACCACCTTGGAACCGCCGATGATCGTGATGAAGTTGGCGTCCCCGCTCCACCGCGGCACGACGTGCAGGTGCAGATGGTCGGCGAGCGAACCACCGGCCGACGCACCGAGGTTCAGCCCGACGTTGAACCCGTGCGGCCGGGACACCGCCTTGATGACGCGGATCGCCTTCTGGGTGAACGCCATCAGCTCGGCGGTCTCCTCGACGGTCAGGTTCTCCAGTTCGGCCACCCGGCGGTACGGCACCACCATCAGATGCCCGGGGTTGTACGGGTAGAGGTTGAGCACCGCGTACACCAGTTCGCCGCGCGCCACCACCAGGCCGTCCTCGTCGGTCATGGCGGGGATGTCGGTGAACGGCTGCTCGGATCTGGCCGATCCGCTGCCGTCCCGCCGCTTGGGCGCCTCGGCGATGTAGCTCATCCGGTGCGGCGTCCACAACCGCTGCAGATGGTCGGGCTCGCCCGGACCCTGGTCGACGATCGTCCTCTCGTCGCCCAGCTCGCGGTCCCGGCCCTCATTGTTGTGTCCGGCCGTCACGACACCTCGCCCGCCTTCGCGCCCGGCTCCACGTCCGCCTTCACCAGTTCGGCTGTCGGAGTGGAGTTCTCCCGCCGCGCGATCCACGCCACGATCGCCTCGACGGCCGCGTCGCGCGGGACGCCGTTGAGCTGGCTGCGGTCCCCGAACCGGAAGCTCACCGCGCCGTTCTCGATGTCGCGGTCCCCCGCCAACAGCATGAACGGCACCTTCTGGTTGGTGTGGTTGACGATCTTCTTGGCCATCCGGTCGTCGCTGGTGTCCACCTCCACCCGCACACCGTGGGAGCGCAGTTGGGCGGCAACGTCTTCCAGATAACCGATGTGGTCGTCGGCGACCGGGATGCCGACCACCTGCACGGGCGCCAGCCAGGCCGGGAACGCGCCCGCGTAGTGCTCGGTGAGCACCCCGAAGAACCGCTCGATCGAACCGAACAGCGCGCGGTGGATCAGCACCGGACGCTGCCGGCTGCCGTCGGCGGCGGTGTACTCCAGCTCGAACCGCTCGGGCATGTTGAAGTCCAGCTGGATGGTCGACATCTGCCAGTTGCGGCCCAGCGCATCCTTGACCTGCACGGAGATCTTCGGGCCGTAGAATGCCGCCCCGCCCGGGTCGGGCACCAGCTCCAGCCCCGACCCCTCGGCCACCTCGCGCAGCGTCTCGGTGGCCTGCTCCCACAGCTCCTCGGAGCCGACGAACTTCTCCGGATCCCTGGTGGACAGCTCCAGGTAGTAGTCGTCGAGCCCGTAGTCGGCCAACAGGTCGAGCACGAACCGCAGCAGCGACGCCAGCTCGTCGCGCATCTGCTCGTGGGTGCAGTAGATGTGCGCGTCGTCCTGGGTCATCCCGCGCACCCGGGTCAACCCGTGCACCACCCCGGACTTCTCGTAGCGGTACACCGACCCGAACTCGAAGAGCCGCAACGGCAGTTCGCGGTACGACCGCCCCCGCGACCGGTAGATCAGGTGGTGCATGGGGCAGTTCATCGGCTTGAGGTAGTAGTTCTGCCCCGGTTTGCGCACCGTGCCGTCCTCGTTGTATTCGGCATCGATGTGCATGGGCGGGAACATGCCGTCGGCGTACCACTCCAGATGGCCGGAGGTGACGTACAGCTGTTCCTTGGTGATGTGCGGGGTGTTGACGAACTCGTAGCCCGCCTCCAGGTGCTTGCGCCGCGAGTAGTCCTCGAGCTCACGGCGCACCACACCGCCCCTGGGATGGAAGACCGGTAGGCCCGAGCCCAGTTCGTCGGGGAAGCTGAACAGGTCGAGCTCGACCCCGAGCTTGCGGTGGTCGCGCCGCTGGGCTTCCTCGAGCAGCTCCAGGTAGCGGTCCAGCGCCTCCTGGGACTCCCAGGCGGTGCCGTAGATCCGCTGCATGCTGGCGTTGTTCTGATCACCGCGCCAGTAGGCGGCCGACGTCCGGGTCAGCTTGAACGCCGGGATATAGCGGGTGGTGGGGATGTGCGGGCCACGGCACAGATCGCTCCACACCCGCTCCCGGGTGCGCGGGTTGAGGTTGTCGTAGGCGGTCAGCTCGTCCCCGCCGACCTCCATCACCTCCGGGTCGCCGGACTTGTCGTCGACGAGTTCGAGTTTGTACGGCTCGTCGGCCAGGTCCCGCCGGGCCTCGTCCTCGGAGGCGTAGACGCGGCGGGCGAACAGCTGGCCCTCCTTGATGATCTTGCGCATCCGCTTCTCCAGCGCCTCGAGGTCCTCGGGCGTGAAGGCGCGGTCGACGTCGAAGTCGTAGTAGAAGCCGTCGGTGATGGGCGGGCCGATGCCCAGCTTGGCCTCGGGAAACATCTCCTGCACCGCCTGGGCGAGCACGTGGGCTGCGGAGTGCCGGATGACGCTGCGGCCCTCCTCGCTGTTGGCGGGCACCGGGATCACCTCGACGTCGGTGTCGGGCGTCCAGCTGAGGTCACGCAGTTTTCCGGAGGGATCGCGGACCACGACGACGGCGTCGGGGGCGCCCCGGCCGGGCAGCCCCGCAGCCCGGACCGCCTCGCCGGCAGTGGTCCCCGCGGCGACCCGGATCGGGGCTGCGGGGGCGGCGGTTGCGACGGCACTCATCGGGCTCTCTCCATCACGTCGAAGGTGGTCAACGGGGTCGGACGCGACCCATGCTATCGGGACGCGCGGTCACGACCCGATGCCGATGGGGCTTCTCAGCCACGGCCGATCGACGCCGAACAGGGCCGCGCCCCAGCCGACCGCACCGACCACCCACAGCGTCACGATCACCACCACGGCGGTGAGGACCGCGCCCAGGGCCTGCACCGCCGGATGCTGCCGGCCCAGCCAGTCCATCACCGCGTCGTAGCGGGCCTTGGTGAACCGCAGCGAACGCTGCGCCCAGGCGAACTCGGTGGCCAGCAGCGCCAGGCCGAGGAAGAAGATGGCCCAGCCCGGACCCGGGTACGGGATCGCGATGATGCCGATCACCACCACCACCAACCCGACCACCCCGACCGTGCTGCGGTAGACGGCGTTGAGGATCCGCCGCCGGCGCAGCTGTTCGCGCCGGGCAGCCAGCCACTGCCGCCGGGCGGTCAGCCGGTGTCGCCACCCGGAGGTCGGTGCGGCGGAGAACCCGTCGGTTTCCGGTGCCGGCCGGTGCTGTTCGGATGGTTGTACGCTCACCCCACCACGGTATGGGGTCGCGGCGCTCACGGCTGCCCGGGTTTGAGCCGGACGCACAGCGCCTCCCCGTCGGCGAGCACGGTGGCGCCGTCGAGCAGCCGGCCGGTGACGAAGGTCTTGCGGCCTTCGATCCGGTCGATCTGGGCGCTCACCTGCAGCGGCCGCTCGATCGGCGCGATCTTGCGGTAGTCGACGTGCAGGTACGCGGTGCGCTGGTACCGGTTCCCGGTGAGGGTGGCGGCGGTGTAGCCGAGCAGCGAGTCGAACAGCAGCGACACCGCACCGCCGTGGGCCGCCCCGTTGCGGCCGAGGTGGAAGCGCCGGAACCGGGTGGTGCCGACGACGCGGTCGTCGGACCGCCGCACGTCCAGCGGCACCGACAGCACATTGCCGCGGTTGGGCAGATCCAGCCGCCGCCCCGACGGCGACGTCCACTCATCCGCCCAGTACGGCTGCAGCAGTTCGTTGACCGCCTCGACCATCGCGGCGGCCCGGCTGATCACCTCATCGGGGGCGTCGGCGGCGCGGGCGTGGTCCTGCAGTGTGCGCACCGCCTCGATGAACCGGCCGTAGTCGGGGCCGCCGCGGGTGGTGGGCTCCGACGGTTTGAATCCACCGCCCGGATGCGCACCGACGGGGTGTCTGTCTGCGGATTCCATACTCGCCGCAGCGTAGCCAACCCGCATTCGGCCCCGGGATTTGGCATGGTGACGGCGTGAAGCTCGGCAATCTGGTCTGTGAGTTGGGTTTTCGCCACCACGATAGGACCGTTCGAGACGACCCGGTTGCTGACGATCCTGCTCACCGAGTCGTTGCCGGTGGTGGTGGTGGTGGAGGGCCGGCCCCGCGAGGAGGTGATCGGCGACCTGTTGCCCGCGGGGCTGGACTGGTGGGCGGCGCTGCTGCCGTTGCCGGCGGTCGCGGCGATCTGGGCGATCGAGGCGTGGCGGCTCGACGGTTTCGCCCATGTGCGCGAGTTCGTGGCGAAACCGACCGGCCGCTAGTTCCGGGCCGGCGAGCGGGTGACGTCGACCGGTGGGGCGGCCTGGGCGAAGAGCCGCTCCACGTCCTCCGGCCGGCACGGCGCGGTGCCCGGTGTCAGCAGCATCGCCGACCCGGTCGCCACCCCGTAACGGACGGCGTCCGACAGCGACCACCGTCGGCTCAGCGCCACGGTGATCCCGGCGACCATGGCGTCACCGGCGCCGACCCCGCTGAGCACCACCGGCACGTCGATCGCCTCGAACTTCTGGTCGACGTCGGCGGTCGCGAGCAGAGCGCCGTCGGCGCCGAGCGAGACGACCACCGCCTGGGTGACCCCGCGGTCGATCAGCTCGTGCGCGGCCGCGATTTGATCGGCGGTGGTGGGGATGTCGCGGCCGACGTATTCGCGTAGTTCCCGTTTACTCGGCTTGACCAGGAACGCGCCGTAACGCACCTGGGTGAGACCGCCGCCGGAGCTGTCCAGGATGAGCAGCACCCCGAGTTCGCGGCACAGGTCGGCGACGCGCTGGTAGAAGTCGGCGGGCACCCCCGGGGGCAGGCTGCCGCTGGCGACGAGGAACTGCGCCGACGCGGCCACCTCCCGCAGCCGCTGCAGCACCGCGTCCTGTTCCTCGTGGGTGACGAACGGGCCGGGCAGCACGAACCGGTACTGGTGTCCGGTGCTCTCCTCGTTGACCGTCAGGCTCTCGCGGGTCAGATCGGCGATCGGCACCGAGTGGTACGACACCCCGCTGTGTTCGAGCATGTCGGTGAGCAACTCGCCGGTGTGGCCGCCGATCGGGAACACCGCCGTCACCGGGGCACCCAGCACATGCGCGATGCGGGCCACGTTGATGCCACCGCCACCCGGGTCGTGGCGCACCCCGTGGCACCGCACCTTGCTGGTGTGATGCACCCGGTCGGTGGTGGTGCTGATGTCCAGGGCCGGGTTCATCGTCAACGTGACGATCGTGGGCCGGCCGGGGTCCGATGGCGAGGTTTCCGGCAAGGTCTCCGCCCTATCGCTGCTGTGTCGGTCGTCGGGGGTCGGTCAGATCGAGAGTCGGATGACTCGACCCTATAAGCCCCCGAACCAGCGGGTGCGACGGTCTAGCGTCCGGCGGTGTGCCACACCCGCATGTCCGGCTGCGACCTCTCCACCGGGGTCAGCAGCACCACCAGCCACGTCACGGTGAGCACCACCACCGCGACCGTGCACAACACCGTCCACACCAGCGGATCGGGCGCCGGGGTGGTGCGGTGCCACCACAGCGCCGCCATCCCCGTCACGCTGCCCACCCAGCAGATGATCACCGCCGCACAACACCACCGGAACCGGCGCTTGCGCAGCGCGACCGCCGAGAGGAACGCGGCCAGCAGCAGCACCGCCGTCGTCGCGGGCAGCACTGCCCCGCCACCGTGGGCCACCGGATGGATCGCGCCGGCACTCCACCACCGCGCCACCGCGGCCACCGCGAGCACGCCGACCGCCCACGTGGCGGCGATCCGCCACGCCCGTGTGATCTTGATCTCCTGCAGTACCCGCCGTTCGATACCGCGCAGCGTGTTCTCGATGTAGGCGTCTTGCCGCCCAGTACTCACCCGAACTCCTCGTGCTCGCTCTGTCCCACTACGGAGGCAGGCGCTTACCTGTCAATTTCTCGTTCCAGCCCTGCTCTCAGCCGGTACGGTCGACCGGCCTGGCCTGCTGGAGCAGATCGTCGCGGGCCCGGGCGACCCGGGAACGGATCGTGCCCACCGCGCAGCCGCACACCTCGGCCGCCTCGGCGTAGGACAACCCGAGCACCTGGGTCAGCAGCAGGGCGTGTCGCCGGTCGGTGTCGAGCCCGTCGAGCAGCAACTTGATCTCGACGATGTCCTCGAACCGCCCGTCGGGGCGGCGCTTGTCGAGGACCGTGTGCACGTCGACGGCATAGCTGGTGCGGGGCCGGCTCTGGTTGTGCCGAATCTGGTCGACGACCACCCGCCGGGCGATCGACAGCAGCCAGGTGCGCGCCGAGGATCGGCCGTTGAACTTCGGCAGGGACCGGATCGCTCGCAGGAACGTCTCCTGGGTGAGGTCGTCCGCGCTGCCGGGATCGGCCAGGTAGGCGACCGTGCGCCAGACATCCCGCTGGGTCGCCCGGATGAACTGTTCCAGCGCCGCCGGGTCACCCCGACCGGCGGCCAGCGCGAGCCGGGTGACCCGGTCGTCGTCACGCAAACCCACGCGCCGACCCTATGCGATCGGTGACCGGACCCCGGCGCCCGGTCGGGCCGGCGGCCCTGCCGCCCCTCACGCCGCCGACCTGTTGACCGGCCACAGATGGCGTCGCCCCGTGGGTTCCAGGTCACCCGGTCCGGACGGATCCTCGACCGGCTCGGCCTCCCCCGCGCCGTCCGGCAGCCCGATGGAGCCGTCCCACGGATCGCCCGGGTCACGCTGGGCCCGCCAGACCAGCAGCGCCAGCACGGTGCCCAGTACCACCGGCAGATGGCTGAGCACCCGCGCCGGGGTGACCAGGCCGGCCAGCCAGTCGGCGATGACGTAGACGGTCAGCGCGACGGTGAACACCGTCAACACCCCGGCCAGACCGGTCGCGGCGACGGGCCGGACCGCGGCGGCGATCATCACCGCGCCGAGAGCCAACGACCAGGCGGTGGACTCGTTCAACAGGTGCACACCCTGGTGGGCGCCGTGATGCGTCCCGTGATGCGCGAGCATCCCGAAGTTGGTCCCGGTGGCCTGCGCGACGCCCAATGCCAGCTGCAGCACCCCCACCACCCCCAGCGCCCAGCGCGGCCACGGCACCCGGACCGGACGGGTCAACACCGGGATGCGCGGGAGGCGCCGCCGGTTCCGCGGCGCCGGTGCGAGACCGATCGCCGAGCGGGTCGCACCGGCCAACCGCCGGATCTCCGCGGCCTGCCGGGACACCAGCAGATACCAGGCGGCGCAGGCCTGACACGATTCGAGATGTTCGTCGACCCGGGCGGGCGGCACCGGTTCCTGTTCGTTGTCGATCCGCGCCGACAACGCCTCACGCGCGACATGACAGTCCATACCCTCATAGTCGGCGCCGGGCCGCAGTTGGTTCCCGGCGGTCCGGCTGTGCCCGGCGGAACACGCCGCCGAAGTTGTGAGATAGCGCTCAGTCGAGGAACTTCCGGGGGCTTCATCCGACAGCTACGGGTGGGACCGGCAGGGTCCGCGCCGGGGCAACCGCACCGGCCCACCGACAGTAAGGGAGCAGATGAAGTCCGTCAGACGTCGAGTATGGATCGCGTTATCACTGGCCGTGGCAATGCTTTTCGCGGGAGCGCCGGTCGCCCACGGCGGCTTGGACAATGAGCTGTCGCTGGTCGACGGGCAGGACCGGACGCTGACGGTGCAGCAGTGGGACACCTTCCTCAACGGGGTGTTTCCGCTGGACCGCAACCGGCTGACCCGGGAGTGGTTCCACTCCGG